>Ga0256404_1011221_pt1 | contig 12088 bp, 12 predicted proteins | sample RumenRJG_01DNA_FD_185990 | JGI IMG/M metagenome (GOLD analysis project Ga0256404, IMG submission 185990) | Bovine rumen microbial communities from Lethbridge, Alberta, Canada - RJG_01 | ecosystem: Host-associated > Mammals > Digestive system > Stomach > Rumen | place: Canada: Alberta | collected... | reverse complement strand
AGTATTTTGTAAAATTCTTCTTACCGTACCATGTAAAAAACTCCTTACCCTCTCGTGTAAAATTCTGCTTACTGCATCTGTAAAAATCTCCTTACCATGTGGTGGCAAATTCATCTTACCACCCACAATGAATGTCTTAACCTGCACTGGTTCCACAATCTCCAGGATGCACGGGAGATAATCGGCCGGTGGAAAGACGAGTACAATATGGTTCGTCCGCATAGCGCGCTGGGTCAAAAGACACCGGCAGAATATGCGCAAACATTTTGATTATTGCAGCTATACTAAATTTCCCCGTGGTACATAAAACGGGGGCAGGTCAGGTCGATATGATTGAGAACTACATCCGTTATTACAACAACCAACGTGTACAGCGCAATCTCGGTATCCTTACCCCAATAGAAAAACACAACCTGTATTTAGCGGCATAAAAAACCGCAAATTCTGGTCGGATGCTTTAGCTGCCAAACGGAATCTGCGGTTGCCACAGCGTCGAAGCGCTGTGAAATAATATTTAATTATTTTACTGTCTACTTGACGGGGAGCGGTTCAGAATCGCGTCATCCAGGGAATGGATTTTTTCCAGATACGCCGTCTTATTACCAACCCCGGTCAGTCCGTCGACGACTGCCATCTCACTAAGCTTCCGGTTCGCCTCTTCCAGTTCTGTCGTTGTAACTTTAATAAATGTTGCCATCCGGTTGATCATAGAAACCTTGCCTTCAAAAGTCCGTTCATCCATGCTGAGCTCCTTTTCCGGAAGCTCTTTCGGTTCGCCTTCCCGCATAGCAGCAATGACCTGCGTTACGTTATGCTGATTGACGTTGTCCCCTGTGCGCAAAAACTCCCCGGAGGTGTAAAAACCGGAAGTGGGAGCAATCCGCTGATAGGGTTCTGTTTCTTTGCCTACCTCGTTGTTTCCCCAGAAAGTCCGGCGCGCCGCACAGGAAAAGACAAAAATACATTCCGGCGCAAACTGCAGGATCTTATTTCCCTCTTTCCATACGGAATCCAGAATCGTCCAGGGATCCCCATAAGCAATCCGAGCCTGCACGTCCTGACTCATATCCGAAGTCATGGTCAGGGAACCGTCCGGGTTGCTTGCAACCGGAGCGCGCATGATGTCAATGCCGTTATGCCGGTACAAAAAAGGAAATTCCAGTGTGTTGTTAAAAAAGAACTCATCGTTACGGATATGCAAATACTTGTAATAGATTTCATACGCCGGACGGTGATTCAGTTCCTTTAGGATACAGCCATCCGCCGCAGTGACATGCATGAACGAGCCGAGAGGCTTCCAACCGGTGACAAAGGAAGTCTCCACATGGAAGTCGTCTCCGCCAAAGAGAATAAAAACGATCCCCTTCTCCTGATACCCTGCCGCCATGGAAAATACGCAGGCGTCATCCTTCTCCAGGTCCTCACATAGTGCGCCTCCGCCAAAAATCTGTACGCCCTTTCGGATACGGGAAAGGCTTTCACAAAGCGTTGTCATCGACATGCCGCGTATCGTCACAAGAAGCTCCACGGCCTTGACCCAGGGCCGTTCGTCCATTGCAGCCGCCAGCATTTGCACAACATTCTCCTGTGTATCAGCCTGCAGCGGATACTGCAACACTTCCACCCGGGTGGAAGGATATTCAAACAGCGTGCAGATAACCGCAATGGACCCGCCGGAAAAATCGCCGTTTACAATATTCCCGTTGGAAGAGCAGCCTACATAGAGAGCTTCCGGCATCAGCCTCTCAATGGTCTTACATACATGCCCGATCCGTTCCCGGTCCGGAATCTCTGTACAAATCTGGATCAATACCTTCGAGCAAAAGTTGCTCTTGGTCCATTGCCGGAGTTTCCGCAATTCTTCTTCCAGCTTTTTATCGTCCTGAAACGTAAACTGAACCTGTTTCATAATAACACTCCTTTTATGATTTATTATATCATTCTTACATTCCTTTCTTCCCCAACACCACATTCAGCCACTTCTGCTCCCGGCCCGAAGGCAGCGAATCCTCCGCCACCCAGCACTCCAGACAGTGAAACAAGTTGCAGGTTTCCGACATATCCGCCCTCACCGTCAGTTCCGCATATTCTTTTGCGTGGGCATCATAAAAACTCCGCGTCATTCTCTCTCCGCAACCTTAAACAACGTTTCCCCATCCTCCGGCAAAACGCGGAAAATACAACTCCCACTCCGGCAGACGATTGCTCTTGCTGCTGTTGATGGCCCGGGTGGTGGGATGCAGATTCCAAAACTCATCATGGGCCACATAAGACCAGGGCACAAAATGATCGATGGAAATGTTCTCCGGCGCCAGCCGATTCTCCCCGTAGATTTCATGAATCGGCGCCAGCTCCGAAAGCAGCTTCCAATATTTTTTAACCTTCTCCAGCTTCCGCTCCCGGGGCCCAGGTTGAGATGATACTCCGTCACCATGTACCAGGCGTTGGCGATCATATCGTCGATGAGTTCCTCAAAACGAATCTCCTGCTGCCCCTTGCAGACATGATTCAAAATCGCCTGAAACCAGAACAGCTTGTAGCATTCCGCCTTGTTATCGAAGAGGCGGGATAAGCTTGCAATATTCAGTTGCTCTGATTTTGGAAGTTGCATGGTGGGTGACTCCTTAATAACAAAACATTATGTATATTTATCTATTCTAATAGTTCACTATATTATTCATTTAAAAAACACACACTATGTTTCTCTAAGGTAACTATATTTGACTTTTTGGTGTACTGTTATTATTTTCATTATCTTCTGTCATTCTGTCCTCTTGTATGATAAGTAGTGATGAAAGTAATGATTTTTAGACCACACTTCCTTTTTTACTAGTTTGTATATTATTGAAAAAGACATAATCTCTTAGTGTTAATAAACTTATTCTATATAAATTTCATCAGCAAAAAACTGTTCCAAACTATTTATAAATCCATATTTATATAAGTTAGGTAAAATTTTTTCTCCTAATTTTTTATGTAATTGACTTAATTGTTCAATCTCAGTATCGCCGATATTTTTATCTAATAATGACATTCGAATTTGATACCAACCAACATCCCACGTTGTTGTTTTAAATTTCGGCCAAGCTAAATACGTTGACTCTTGATAAAATAAGCGGTAAATATCTTCTGCTTTTTTCAAAACATTTTCTGCTTCAGGAGAAAACTTTAATGTTTGGAGATATTTTGCCATATATCTATCATTTTTAGCTCCATTTAGACTATTTCTAATGCTTGTTAATGATACAGTCCAGTTACTTACTTTTTCTAGGAGAAATGGATAGAAATGATTTTTTATACGATAACTCTTTCCCTTATATAAAACTTTTTCAATTGCAACTGTCTGATTGGAACCATCAAACAATGCCCAGACTATGCAATCTGAGACAAAAATACTATTAAAGTTATTAGTGTTTGGTTGAAAAAACTGGTCTCTATCGTTTAACCATGTTGCTTTGGGTAATCTTCTAGTTGTATACATTATTAACGCTTGTTCCAAATTATCTGGAACTATGGAAAAGCCCCCAGCACTAGCAGCCGGACCTGATAGAATATATGTCAAATTTTGATGTTGAAAATCATTCCCTAATGAAGCTAATGATGCCAAAAAATCAGGCGCAATTCTGTCTCGTATATCTTTATTTCCATCGCCTAACTTTAATGCACTAGAGAATGGTGGCATTATTGCATTATTTCTTTTTCTTTCAACCCACTTATTCAAAAACGTATTCCTTGCAATACTGTCAATCTTCTTTGTTCCAATTTTTTGGACTTCGGTATTAAAAATATCAAAAACTATTTTTTGATCCTCTAATCTCATTATTTTGCTTAAATTCCAAACAGCAAATGCAATAGGGAACTTTCCCTTACTTCCAGAAAAGTTCTTTGATTCTAACAAAAAACCTCGTTCGAATTTATACTGAAAAACTTTATCTCGAAATAGTTGGTCATTATTAGAATTAATATATTTTAATTTCGAAAAAAGTCCCAAATATGCTGTTTTATTTTTAAATTCCAAACTTATTCTATATAAAAATTGTGAAAAAAGCTCTCTACTAACTTCACCCATATTCTCTGATGTCATCAATTTACGTATTTTTGTTTCAGAAACTGTATCTTTAGTAATATCTTTTTTAAACCCTGCTGTATTAGCTGTTACAAATGGAGGATTAATAAATATAATCCATTTAATATTAGGATTAGCCAAATCTTTCAATAAATTCTTGGGTAATTTTGTTGGAATATCTTCTTCTAACAAATTAAGTTGTTTCTCGAATTTTAATACAACATCATCATTCAAATAATCATATTGAAATACAGTGGCCTCTGGATATATCTTCTTACAGTACTTTGCATCATCCTCTAAAAGTGTTGAAATATAGCAATATGGTAACGCTTCTTCCGGTAAAAGATACTCAAGATTTCCAGTTCCTGCTGCCATATCCCATAACCGAAATCCTTTTTCCCACCATTTTTTACTGTTAATGCTTTTTTCTAAATATTGAATTGCTTTTTTTGCAAAATATATTGGAGTGTAGAATTCCCCAGTGAATCTTCGATAATCTTCTTTTGTTAGTCTATCAAATCTTTGCCTTATAGCTTTTATGGTAGGTATGTCAACATCTTTTTCATAAATATCCCAAAACTTCTCGTATTCATCCATCGGTATAGACTTGGTTACTGTAGTACCATCATTTAAAAAGAAAACTATTTCACCACGTTCTAAAGACACAATTGTCTTATCTGATTGTATGTCAGCGATAAAATATTCTGAAGATTTATGTCCATTGACGATATAATCTTTAAATTTTCTTAACCAAACCTTAAATACTTCTTCAAAATTCTGCTCATTAATATCTTTTTTTGTAAGTCCTTCAAACAAATCTATCTCGAGAGAAATGATTCTCTCGATATGTTCTGTAAACTCCTTGTAATCATCCGGATCCGTAAGAGTATAAACATTTGCATTTTTAATTACATCTGTTTTTGCAACAGCATCAATAATATAGGGACATGGAGTGCTTGGAGCACGATCCCAATCATACTTCTGTATTTTACTAGTAAATATCGAACTAAAATCTTTTGTTTTTACAAAGAATGCTTCATTTTTATCAATAGCACAAATATTAGGTGGTACTCTTAATTGTTCATTACCATATTTTAGTTCCCTAATATAATATAAAGCTTGCGCGATAACTCTAGCTCTTTGTATGATAGACTTTAAATTTTTATCATACTTGAATTCAAACAGGCATGTTGGGAGATACAAATCCATTTTCATCTGAGAATCAATTTTTATTTGAAATGCTTTGGCAAACTCATATTTTACTTCTTCTTCGTTATGACATAGATTTAAATTAGTAGGCAATGCTAAAATATCGCTTTTTTTGATTTTCATTTTAATTACTCCTGAATAGTTATTTTTGTAATTTAATTTTACCATATTAATAGCCCGTTTAAAATAGTAAGAAATTAATATATTAAAAAGCTTACTCGACAAGTCATTGCAAGGAAAATTTTACGTGCAACAGATTATAACTTAAACATAACCATTTCCTTCCTAAAAGCTTTTTTTAATACAAATTGCAGGTCGACAAATCTAAAAACCGGAGCACTCATATAGAGTGCTCCGTAAACATGTGTGCCGGGGTTTCATTGTACCCCAAAAGGAGGTCAGATTCATAACTACCATTTTATCAAGTTTACATTAGTCGCATTTCTGAAAACTGCCACTCACCTAACGTTAGCTAATGGCACGAATAGCGGTTATACCATAGACGGGATCATATTCCCTTTGGTACCTCCTTGTAAATTGCAAATCTTCTTTCCACTTTGCAAGAGCCAACCAATTTCGTTCTTGCTGCCCATTATGACTAATGAAATATTCCAAATAGTTAATGACTTCATACTTACTCATAATTCCTCTGTCAATAATCTTTGAAATAATAAACCTTCGTTCTTCGCGAGAGTAGTTATCTTGTTGATTCACGTTATAACCGCATAAATGAAGCGGCGACTCCTCAGCTAAAAATTCTCCGTTATAAGTTACGTTACTATGTTCTAACTTTATGTTTCCTATTATGGCTCCATATTTTTTACGGTAGTATTCATATGAAACTTCACTGATGAAGAAGCGGTTGCAATCTTTGCAATAAGTGACGGTCATTCTTACATCTTTGTTTTTCAGGCCAAGCATCACGGCTGTTGCAGTAATGAGGTGATGGCCTTTTCTCTGGCAAGATAATAAACCCTTATATACGTATAGCGTGTTATTCTGATTCCACACAGGTGCAGATTCGCTTGTTTCATGTTTCTTCTTGTATGAAGGAAGCTTCGCTGCCGCATACTTAACTAATTTATAGATGGCATCTGTCGGTTTTACAGGATAGATACGGCATCTAACTACATAATCATTACGAAACGCATCATCTAACAATAACTCGCTCACCGTTTCAAAAACTATGTCACGGTTTAATGAAAAGAGGTGCTTTGAATGATAGTTCCTTGTTGATGCAAAATCTTCCACACCTTTAATAGCACACATATATTGCCTGGATTCATATATACTGAGCTTTAGTTCAGTCTTCAACCAATTATAAAAGTCTTGTTTTTCTTGTCTTGCATACTGTGGATCTGTATTATAATAACTCATAAGAATTGCCTCCAGTATAATTAAGATTTGAACACAAAAATTAAAAAGCCCATCTGACTGATGGGCTTGAAAAGCAGAGCTATCCAATATCCCATCATACAAGCATTAGCACCTTAACCGGGCGCCCGGTCAGGTTGCTGTGCGGTCACCGAGCTTGTCTCTCGCGCACTCTCTATGGTTAATTGGTTCCGTTACTGGAAACAATATTAAAGTAAGTAATCGTAATGAAGATTACCTCAACCCTCGTTACATTTATATTATACCACATGTCGCCAAAATTTTCAACAAACACAAGTTTGTTGAATCAATCTTATTTTTGTTATTATATTTTATTAAATAAACTTTTGATTTTTTTACAAAATTATAATTCGTTTTAAGTTTTTATTTACAAAATTTTGTTTATAGTTTCATCATACTCGCTTGGCCTGTTGCTTGTATCGTTCCGACAAGAATAGGTATTTTTACCTTAAATCTACGGTTTTTAGCGGCTCATTTCTGACTGTAGTTGGCCAAAAAATGGGTGTTTTTAATGAGTTCATAATCAGTACGACTATCCGTTTATTCTTCAAATGTATGTTTATATTTGTGCAGAGTCCAACTTTCAGTTTTTTAGTTGCTATTCCTAACACAACGTTTCTCATTTCTCTCAATACAATTCACTGCTACGCAAATAATGTTTGATAGCGTTACCAAATGCGCAAAGTTCCATATTCAATTTCATTGGTTCGTTTATTCTTTATTTTATAATAAAATGGCACTTCAAACGTTGCCATAATGTCTTTCTCTAACAGTTCACGTTCTCTTTCATCTAATCTTGATTCCGTTTCGAATTCAAAATCTTTATGCATAACAGGTATTACTGCATAACAATTATCTTTCAACGTATTACACTCACGTAAATCCGGGTACGGATACATCGTGAGAATTACAGCAGAATCTTTCTGCGAATCCTTTGCCAGTTGAACCTCATTTTCACCTTTAAAAACTGTTAATGCCTTAGCTGTGTCCATAGATAAATACATTAACAGTTGCTGGCGTTCGCTTTTAGACAGAAACACATCAACCGACCATTGTGCTTCATTATTATTTGTTCTGCTTATTTTAGATTTCATGTTACTATTCTCCACTCACCTATCGTCCAACATGTATCTGTTTAATTCATTCAAACCCTTCAAAATTAATATCCATACCCTTAGCTCTGTATATTTTGCTAACCTTGTCTGTCTCACTTGCTGTAAATGAAAACTCTGCAACGTATGGGTTTTCTCTCCAGCACATTTTTCAAAATGATTAAAGACTGATACCTTTTACATTTTCAGGGCTTTCTTTTGTTTGTTGGATATCTAAAAAATATTTTATCTCCTTTGTTTTATTATGCTTGACGAACATAACACAATAACCACTGTGGAAGATTAGAATAAACTAATATTGCAGCCAGCACTATAATAACTAATAGGCTTTCTTTTTGATATGTGTTCATGATACAAAGCTCCGTATGGAATTAGGCATAATAGAAATTGCTTTCATGATTTCCAATGTAATACCTTTTTGTAATTCTACAAAAATTCTAATTTATCCTGCATTTTCTTACCTGTCTACCGTTTCATTTCCATTTCATTCCTTCTTCCCCGGGTGGGAAGCCAGTCTGTAAAAACCGGCGGGCATTTATATTGTCCCCTTGCACAAACCGCTTTTTAAGGTTTTGTTTATCTGCAAATCTTTTAACTTCTTTGGTAATCATCTTAACACCTCAAGATTTTATCATTTCCTTTTGTGTTCTTCCATCTGCTATTCTTGTTTACTAATCTCCCACAACGTAACTACAAAACCAGTTACTTCCATTCCATCGAAACCTTTTTCAAATCGTTCAACTTTGGATGTTTCTCTTAACACACCACTAACTGGTAACGACACAGTTGATTTCAATTTTGTTGGCTCAAATTTTTCATATAAAATTTTAATACCAATAACTTGACCTTCTAATTCAAAATATGGTCCACGATCAAACAAATGGTTTTCGTAATAGTAATCAATCTTTCCTAAATTCACTGTATTACAGGGTCCTAATTTTTCATATTTCCCCACAGTCCAATTGACAGTATCACCAATCGAAAAGGGTTCGCCACAACAATCCATCTGCCAAGATTCATAAAATACTTTACAATCCATTTCAAATATCTCCTCTAACCGGCGAACGCATCCATGGAGCTACATACTTTTCCCATCGTTTAAGCACAACCTTTAACGGTTCATCCAGATAAGTGTAGGTTTTTTCTTTTATGTTTTTTGGAATACCGTAGGCAGCCTCAGCGATACTTCCGGTAATTGCTGCCAGTGTGTCACTGTCGCCGCCTAATGAAATAGCGTTTCGTATGGCATCCTCAAAATCTGTACTTTCCAGAAAAGCAGTAATGGCTTGCGGTACGGTATCCTGGCAGGTTTCATTAAACTGATAGCCCGGTCGGATTTCATCTAATGTCCGTGACAAATCATATCCAAATTCACCCTCAATATGTTCTTTAATGCGTCTTTTGCACTCTGCCGGATTATCATTGATAGGCTTTTCGTAATCACAGGCCCATCCGCCAAAGTAAAACCGGCACAGGAAAATTGCGTCTGCGGTTGCAAGGGCTCCTTTTATTCCTTCCGGATGATTATGGGTTACCGCAGCAGATAGTTCTGCCAAACCTCTTCCAACATACGGTGCTAAACCCGTTCTGCCAAAAAATCCGCAATTCATCACCCAGCCACACGGAGAAACACGCATAGCAGATCCGTTACCAAAACTGTTATATGGTTCCCGGTTATCCGAAAAAAGCCATGCAGCAAATCTTCCGCCATACCCAGCATCCGGGTACATCCTGCCATATTTTTTCATGGCATCAATGAAGTCATCTTTCTTACCACCATTCATTACTGCTTCCGCAACGGCGCAGGTCATCACGGTATCATCGGTAAAGAAACAATCATCCCTGAATAATGGAAAGTCTTTTGTTTTAATGTTGTTCCATTCGTACACAGATCCAACGATATCACCAATAATTGCTCCCAGCATTTGTGTCCTATCCTTTCATCTTAATCACCAAAGTTTTAAAACCAGAAATCATGCATCGCTTGTAAGAATTCTTTTGTAATTGGGTAAAGTATCCAAGTTATCCACCTCCATTAGTATCTCCAGAATATAGTATAGCTAAAATAAAGATAAAACGGGTCGCTTCCCAGGCGACAATCCCCCCTGCCCCCCGCCCTCCTGCTGGCCTACTATAATTTTACAACTTTGCCAGTCCGTTTGTACGTACTTTGAGAAATGCCACGCACGCCAGTCACTGCGCGGGTTTCAGAAGTTTTGCATTTTTCTGCGCAAAAAATCGCCAGACGCGTTATTGCTATCATTACACGCCTGGCGATTCTTTTTTTGACAAACTGTCATTGACAATATTGCCAATATTGACAGTTTATCATTGACAGCTTGCATTATCTGTTTCCGACTCAGCAGATTCTTTATTTTACTTTTTATGTCTCGTTCATGGTTTTATCCGTGTCCTTTTCTGAATCCCTGCGTATACTGGATTGCTTTTTTAACATATTCGCACACCGCCTAATCTTTCATTTCAAACAAATACCTTTCTGGCAACTGTAGAAAATCTTGCAGTAATCGCAGGTAAGCATTTTTGCATTTGGGGTAGCCTGTAATTTTGCGCCGCAATGCGGGCATGTAATACTAACTAATTTCATGATTATATCCTGTCATGTTCTATTCTCGTTTAATTTTTCCATACGTCTTCAAATAGTATTTTACCATTCCATTTCCTCATCCTCGGCTTCTTCATATAGATTATGCCAATGCGCCGCGGCTTCGTCATACCGATCTGCCAAATCATCAAGGCCACGATTGCGAGCGCGCTCTGCCAAATCTTCATATTCTGCGACATAGGCCAGGCAGGTATGCGGATCGGGAACCATGCCCGGAAAACTTAAATCCGGTTCCGGAAAATCATCTTCATCATCCAGCAATGGTGGTATTATTTCATCTTCTTCTGGCGGCAGTTGTACTTCCACTAAATTATGTTCTTCTTTTTCTTCAGGCCGAAAGAGTGCGTACAAAAACATGCCGCCAAAAACAAAAACGGTACATATTAACGGTGAAATACAGAAAAAAACACAAACGATAGCAAGTACAAGAAACAGTTGCAAAACTGACATCGGAACACCTCATAAATTTTACAAGTTAAAAGTTTAACTATCTTGCATACCATCAGCCGGCTGCCGTAACCTGTCCTTTAACTTATACCATTCCGGTAACCGTTCTGTAAGGTACTGTTTTTCGTATCCGACTCCCTCGTAATGGGAAACAATCCATTCTATCTGCGCAATTTTACCCACGCAGTCATCATAGGACATGGGTATGTTCGGAATTTCAAAGTCGTTGATACTGAATCGGACCGTTCCTGCCACAGTATTATCTTTTTGCGTTATCAATACGTCTTCCAATCCACGTTCTTTCTTTAAGCCTGCTATCAGCTTTTCTACCGCAGCAAATACGTCTAATACCTTCGTCAGGTTGCACTCTGGCATTCCGGGCGCATCAGAGAAGGTATGCCTTCCCATTTGCAATATGTATTCCGCATAACCTATCGCCCGGTCTTCCGGGTAGTCTCCCGGTACAGTCTGGGTTCCGTCCTCAAAGTGGTTACGCTCCAATTCTATCATGCTGATAATGCCGTCAACCAATTTGATGATTAGCTCTTTGGCATCCGCTTCCAGCGTTGCGTCATTCTCACAGGCCCTCTTCAGTTTACGGATGCGGTACAGCAGCACATCCAGTATCGCCACTATTTTTTCCAGGTTTTCTGTAACGTTCTGTTCAGCCATAATAGCCCCCTACTCTTCATATCTTTCCTTAACACTTAGCCACATTCCGTTCAGCTTTTTCTTTTCGCATAATAATTCTTTAAGCAAGCTGCAAAACCCTTTTGTCATTTTAAATAATTTGAATTAGATTATTACCATCACCCATGCCCGACATGTCACAGAAAAAAGTTTCATAATCGGCTCCCCGCTTTACTGATATTTCCATAAATAGAACACAACAAATAATGCGATGGATGAAGCCAGGCGTAGGTTCTTTTCATAGCTGGTCTCCTTGTATTCTTCATTCTTTGCAAAACTTATTGCAACAGTTTTATCAAAAAAGAAAGATTTTTGTTGCAATAAGTTTTTCATTTAAAGTGGCTCCCCCTTGACCTACTTAAATTTTACAACTTTGCCAGTCCATTTGTTTGTACTTTTAGAAGTGCTGCGCGCCGGTCTGTTACTATTCACAGCTAAACGGCTTCTAACCGGTAACCCATTCTACTATTTGGCCTGTCACATAACAATAAAACTATCTGTATAAAACATCGAAAATATTAGAAAAAATCTGGTTTTTTCGATGTT
>Ga0256404_1011220_pt1 | contig 12089 bp, 9 predicted proteins | sample RumenRJG_01DNA_FD_185990 | JGI IMG/M metagenome (GOLD analysis project Ga0256404, IMG submission 185990) | Bovine rumen microbial communities from Lethbridge, Alberta, Canada - RJG_01 | ecosystem: Host-associated > Mammals > Digestive system > Stomach > Rumen | place: Canada: Alberta | collected... | reverse complement strand
GCTACCTTTCCCTTATAATAAAAACATGCGTTTGACGCAGGCTACTTTGGCACAGGTGGTAGCGCACCTCATTGGTAGTGAGGAGGTCCCGGGTCCGAGTCCCGGAAGTAGCTTTTCAGCCGGAAATCTCATGAGGGATTTTCGGCTTTTTCTTTTTTCGGACCGTGAAAATAAATTCTGAAGGAGGAGAGAATGGAAGAGAAGGAAAAAAATGAGATGCTGGTCGTCAGCTTTGGGACAACCAGGGCGAGCAGCCGGGAAAATGCAATCGGCGGCGTCGAGCGTGCGCTTGAGAAGGCTTTCCCGGACTGGCAGGTCGTCCGCGCATTTACAAGCGGGACCGTGATCCGCCGCGTTGCAGAGAAGGAGGGAACCAAGATTGATAACCCGGAGGCGGCACTGAAGAAAGCTGTGGAGACGGGAGTCCGGAAGATCGTGGTTGTGCCGACTCATGTCCTGGATGGAGAAGAATATCAGAAACTTGAGCGGCTGTATCTGCAGTTTGCCCATATGTTTGATTTCTCGGCTTTCGGGAAGCCGCTTCTTGATACAGAGGACGATCTGATCCGTATTCTTTATATCATGAGAAAGCTGACCCGTGAGCTCGATGATGGTCACACAGAGATTGTCTTTGTCGGGCACGGGTCCGAGGAGAAAGCAAACCGGGTTTATTCGGAACTTGGCAGGCTGTTTGCGGAAGTGGGGCTTGACCACTACGCGGTCGGGACGATCGAAGCCTCCCCGTCATTCGAAGATGTAAAGAAGGAAGCGGAGAAAAACGGTGCGAGCCGGATTGTCCTTCTTCCGCTGATGCTGGTGGCGGGCGAGCATGTCATGACGGACATCAAGGGCGATCAGCCTTCATCCTGGTGGTCACGTCTTGAAGCGGATGGCTATGAAGTCCTTGTCGGCGAGAAAGGACTGGGACAGCTGGAAGATGTCCAGAAGATGTATGTGGAGCACGTCGGAAGGTTTCTGAAATAAAGTGAGACGGGGCGGCCGGACCGGGCGGGGCTGGCCACCTGCCTCTATGTGGCACGCAGTCTGCACGAGCGGAGGCGCCTGACGCCTCCTGCCCGATATCAGCGCAGTTTGAACGGCAGTGCGAGATGTCAGGCCGCATTCTTAAGGGCATCTCATCTCCCCGTCCTTCTCATTATTCGATGTTGACAGAGCCACTTTTGTGCGGTAGACTTTTTGTGAAAGTTAGATATATCTAATAGTAATTAGTATATGTTATCCAATTGAATATCCTGTGGGAAATGCATGCGATCGTCCCGGGGAGAATGGGAATACAACAGCAGATCGGAGGATGTAAAACAAATGAGCAAGGTGGCAGTTGTTTACTGGAGCGGAACCGGCAATACAGAAGCAATGGCAGATGCGGTGATGGAAGGTTCTTCTTCTGCGGGCTATGAGACAGAGAAGATTGAGGCGGGAAATTTCACGGCGGACCAGGTGAAGGATTATGACGCAATTGCCTTCGGGTGCCCTGCCATGGGGTCTGAGGAACTCGAGGACTCGGAAGTGGAACCAATGTTTTCTGACGTGGAAGGGAACTTGAAGGACCGCCGGATCGCGCTGTTCGGATCTTACGGATGGGGCGATGGTGAGTGGATGAGAAACTGGGAGGAGCGCGCGAAGAAGGACGGCGCGGTCCTGACGCATGACAGCGTGATCTGTGAGGAGACACCGGACGAGGATGCGCTGAAGGCCTGCCGGGAACTGGGAAAGAGCCTTGTCTGACCGGACACTGGTGGAGATGGCCTCTCCGACGATGGCGGGGATCAAGACGGGAAGCCTTTTCCCGTGCCGCTATGGGGACCGGAATGCATTTCTCGAAGAGATACGTGGTTATAACAGACGGCTGGCTCCGAGGGGACTTGTACTGATCCCACTAAAGATCAGCGGCGGACGGGCCCTTCTCTATCTGGTGCGGCCGGACATGCTCAAGAAGGATTTTGAGGATGAGAACGTCCGCTCGATTCTGAACGCGGAAGGGTATGAATGCGGCAACTTAAGCCGTTGCATCCGGCATCTTAAGACAAGGCTTCAGGAAGAACGTCCGTTTCCTCATGAGATCGGGCTTTTCCTCGGTTATCCTGCGGAGGACGTGAAAGGGTTCATAGAGAACCAGGCCAGAAATTACAAATACATCGGGCTGTGGAAAGTATATGGAGACGTGGAGTCAGCCCGGAAGACGTTTGACCGCTGCCGGAATTGCACCCGGTGCTATGGCAGACAGATGGACTGCGGAAAGAGACTTGAGGGGCTTCTGGTCTGAGGGTAGAAAATACTACAAAATGATAGACTTGACAAACCGAGGCCTCCGGGACTAAGGTGAAGAATGTAATCTGTCGGCGCCGCATATGATGACGGCTCCGGCAGGTTTTTCATTTTCACCGCAAGTTAGTTACGACTAACCAAAAGGAGGAATCACGATGAGCTGGAACTGGACAAAATTCGGATGGATTGCAGGAGGCTTTCTTCTCGGAACGTATGGTGTCAGGATTCTCGGAAGTCAGGACATGAAGAACGCCTACACGCATACCACGGCAGCGGTGCTTCGCATGAAGGATGAAGTGGTAAAGGACTTCACGGTTATCGGGGAAAACTGTGCGGATATCGGTGCCGCGGCGAAGGATATTAACGAAGCCAGGGCGGAAGCACTTGAGGCGGAGATGATTGAGAATGCGAAACAGGTCCTCGCAGATGCGGAGGCAAAGGAAGAAACGAAAATGCCCGAGTGCCGCGGGGCGGCTTCCGGACAGGTGGGAAGTAAGGTGTGATGACGGATGAGATGCCGGATCTTACATGAATCGAACGGACGAATGCGGGTGCACGTCATGCAGTCCCGCATGACGCCCGGACAGGCGGATCTCCTGCAGTATTTTCTGCAGGGGATTTCCGGCATTGACCGCGCGGTCGTGCATGAACGCACGATGAATGTGATCCTCTTTTATCTGCCCGGAAGAAGGGATGAGGCGGTGAAGGCACTGGCGGAATTCCGGTATGAAACCTGCACCGTATCGGTTCCGGAAAACACAGGGCGTGAGCTGCAGAGGGAATTCGAGGACCGTCTGTTTTTTCTTATAGCAAGACGCTGCGTGACGGCCCTGATTCTGCCGGAACCGATCAGCATGATTGTGACGGCTGTCCGCTCCGTGCCGTTTCTGATTCGGGGCTTCCGGTGCCTTGCTAAAGGAAAGCTGGAAGTGCCGGTGCTTGATGCGACGTCCATCGCCGTTTCGATGCTGAACGGCGACTTCGACACCGCCGGCAATATTATGTTTCTGTTGGGTATCGGCTCGCTTCTCGAAGACTGGACGCACAGGAAGAGCGTAGATGACCTTGCGCAGCGGATGGCTCTTCATGTGGACCGCGTATGGATGAAAACCGGAAACTCCGAGACGCTGGTGCCGGTCAATCAGGTCGAACCGGGAGACGAAATTGTTGTCCGTACCGGCGGCGTCATTCCGCTGGACGGTGTTGTCGCCTCCGGAGAAGCCAGCGTCAATCAGGCATCGATGACGGGCGAATCCATGCCGGTCTGCCGGACACAGGGCGGTTATGTGTACGCGGGAACGGTGGTGGAGGAGGGCGAAATCACCGTTACGGTGAAGCTAAGAAGCGGCAACGGCCGGTACGACCGGATTGTCGGTATGATTGAGGAGTCGGAAAAACTGAAATCCGCGTCGGAAAGCCGTGCGGAGCATCTGGCGGATCGGCTGGTCCCGTGGTCTCTGGGCGGGACGATTCTGACCTGGCTTCTGACAAAAAACGTACAGCGGACGCTGTCTGTCCTGATGGTAGATTATTCGTGCGCGCTGAAACTGGCGATGCCGATCTCGGTGATGTCAGCGATGCGCGAGGCAAGTGAGCATAAGATCGACGTCAAGGGAGGCAAATTCCTTGAGGCGGTCTCGGAGGCGAAGACGATCATCTTCGACAAGACCGGTACATTGACGCATGCGACGCCACATGTCCGCGAAGTCGTCACCTTCGACGGGAACGATGAGACGGAGATGCTCCAGCTGGCTGCGTGCCTGGAAGAACATTTTCCGCACCCGATCGCGAACGCAGTGGTCCAGGAAGCGAAGAAGAGAGGACTCGACCACGCTGAGCGGCATACGAAAGTGGAATATGTCGTCGCGCATGGTATCGCGAGCACGATCGACGGAAGACGCGTCGTGATCGGAAGCCGCCACTTCGTGATGGAGGACGAGCATAGCGTAGTGCCCCGCAGCGGCCGGATGGATTACAACCATCTGCCGGAGGAATGCTCGCTCCTTTATATGGCGATCGGCGGAAGGCTTTCGGCGGTGCTCTGCATCGAGGACCCGATCCGGGCGGAAGCGGCGGAAGTTGTCCGCGGACTTCATAAGCTCGGGATTGACAAGGTCGTGATGATGACCGGAGACAGCGAGCGGACTGCGCATGCCGTGGCGGCCCAGGTCGGTGTGGATGCCTATCAGGCGGAAGTGCTGCCGGAGGACAAGGCGGCGCTGATCCGTGAAGAACACAAAAAAGGCCGCAAGGTCATCATGGTCGGCGACGGGATCAATGACTCGCCGGCCCTCTCCGAGGCGGACGCCGGTGTCGCGGTTGCGGCAGGAGCCGCGATTGCGAGGGAAATCGCGGACATCACGATTTCGGCAAGCGATTTAAGAGAGATTCTGGTCTTAAGGGAGCTCAGCGATGCGCTGACGAAGCGGATCAACCAGAACTACCGGACGATCCTTGGTTTCAATACGCTGCTGATCCTGCTCGGTGTGACCGGCATCATGATGCCGACGACGGCCGCGCTGCTTCACAATGCATCCACGCTGACGATTGCGCTCAGAAGCATGACAGATCTGCTGGAGACGTGACGTCTTCGTCCGCCGGGAGACGGGAAATCGGAAGACCGGCCGTCAGCGGGACTGGTGCCGGATGCGCCGAACACGGAGCAAGCCGTGACGTTTCTTGACGAACTGCTCGGAGGCGGAGCCGGTACGGGAAGCGCGTCGGAATCCCCGGTCAGCCGGGACTGAGCACCTTGTAGAGAAGCCGGTAGAGCTCGCGCGCCTCTCCGTCATCGAGAGGCAGAGCGCAGCTCAGTCTGCGAGGCACGTCCTTCACCTTTTCTTTCAGCGCCCGCCCGGTATCGGTAAGCCGGATGGCAACACTCCGTTCATCCTCCTGACGACGCCGCCGCGTGATCAGGCCGGCGGTTTCCATCTTTTTAAGCATAGGCGTCAGCGTCCCGTTGTCGAGATGGAGACGGGCGCCCAGTTCTCCGACGGCGAGACCGTCCTCTTCCCAGAGAACCATCAGCGTGATGTACTGCGTGTAGGTGAGACCGAGCGGCTTCAGATACGGCGTGTAGGCGCTGATGACTTTTCTTGATACGGCGTAGAGCGGGAAGCAAAGCTGGTTTTTCAGCTTCAGCGCTTCGTCCGGATTGTAATCCATGGCTCGCTCCTTTCTATAGAGTGATACGGCCCGCGCCCCGCCTGCCTCCCGGGGAGGTGAGGCGGGGCGGCTGCATGTTCACAGAAAATCAATCTATTATATAGTATCAAATATAATTGAAAATGCAAGTACGACACAGAATAAGCATAATGCATAATATCAAAGGATGATAATTAAGCATAACGCCAATATTGACGGCGAATGAAAGGAGAAATTTGAAGATTCATCTAAAAATTATCTATATTTTGTGAAGAAAAAATGAAGGATAATGTACCTGGATTTGAGAGAGGAAAGCAAATGCTTTCAAACGGAAAAGGGAGGTTACAATCTATGAACAGGAAACGCGTACTTTCCATGGCGGCAGCGGCTCTTCTGGCAGCGACCACGATCGGCGCTGTCCCGGCGATGGCGGATGACGCCGTAGCGAACAAGGACAAGCCGGTGGTCTGGTTCAACCGTCAGCCGTCCAACAGCTCCACAGGCGAGCTGGACATGACCGCGCTGAACTTCAACAAGGATACCTACTACGTCGGCTTCGACGCGAATCAGGGTGCTGAGCTGCAGGGCCAGATGGTCGAGAAGTACATCGAGGATCACATCGATTCCATCGACCGGAACGGCGACGGCGTGATCGGTTACGTGCTCGCGATCGGAGACATCGGACACAACGATTCCATCGCCCGTACCCGCGGCGTCCGCAAGGCGCTCAACACAGGCGTGGACAAGGACGGCGCGATCGACGCGGAGCCGGCCGGCACGAACACCGACGGATCCGCAACGGTGGTTCAGGACGGCAAGCTGACGATCGGCGGCAAGGACTACACGGTCCGCGAGCTGGCGTCACAGGAGATGAAGAACTCGGCCGGCGCCACATGGGATGCGGCGACCGCAGGCAACGCGATCGGAACCTGGTCCTCCTCCTTCGGCGATCAGATCGATGTCGTGGTTTCCAACAACGACGGCATGGGCATGTCGATGTTCAACGCGTGGTCCAAGGACAACAAGGTCCCGACCTTCGGATACGACGCCAACAGCGACGCGGTCGCGGCGATCGCGGACGGCTACGCCGGAACGATCAGCCAGCATGCCGATGTTCAGGCTTATCTGACGCTTCGTGTCGTCCGGAACTGCCTGGACGGCGTTGACGTGGATACCGGTATCGGAACGAAGGACGACGCCGGCAACGTGCTGACAAGCGACGTCTATGAGTACAAGGAAGACGAGCGTTCCTACTACGCTCTGAACGTGGCGGTTACGGCTGACAACTACAAGGATTTCACGGACTCCACGGTGACCTACGCGCCGGTCAGCAATCAGCTGGATGAGTCCAAGTCCCCGAGCAAGAAGGTTTGGCTGGATATCTACAACTCATCCGACAACTTCCTGAGCTCCACCTATCAGCCGCTTCTTGAGAAGTATGACGATCTGATGAACCTTGATGTCGACTACATCGGCGGTGACGGCCAGACGGAGTCCAACATCACGAACCGTCTTGGCAACCCGGGCGAGTACGATGCCTTCTGCATCAACATGGTCAAGACTGACAACGCGGCTTCCTACACCGCACTGCTCAGCCAGTAAAGAGCACCTGACGATCGTACGGGAGTGATATCTGTCAAGTCAGAAGGGCTGTCAGGAAGATCTCTTCCTGGCAGCCCTTTCCGCACGCGGACCTCCTCTCGCATAGTATTTTTTCTGGAGTAAGGGAACATGGCAGAAGAAAGGAAACATGATATTATCCTCTCGATCCGGGGGATGTGCAAATCCTTCGGCCGGAACCGGGTCCTTGACCATATCAATATGGATGTGAAACGGGGCACGATCATGGGCCTGATGGGTGAGAACGGCGCGGGCAAATCCACGATGATGAAATGCCTGTTCGGCACCTATCAGAAGGACGAGGGAACCATTATCCTCGACGGGAAGGAGGTCAGCTTCTCCGGTCCGAAGGATGCTCTCGAGAACGGCATCGCAATGGTGCATCAGGAGCTGAACCAGTGCCTGGAGCGCAGCGTGGTCGACAACCTTTTCCTCGGCCGGTATCCGGTCAATTCAGCCGGCATCGTCGACGAGGGGCGGATGAAGAAGGAGGCCTCGGAGCTCTTCAGAAGGCTCGGGATCACGGTCAGCCTCACCGCGCCGATGCGGACGATGTCCGTGTCGAAACGGCAGATGTGCGAGATCGCGAAGGCGATCTCCTATCATTCCAAGCTCATCGTGCTCGACGAGCCGACCTCCTCGCTGACGGTGCCGGAGGTCGAGAAGCTCTTTGACATGATGCGGAAGCTGCGGGACGAGGGCATTTCACTGATCTATATTTCGCACAAGATGGACGAGATCTTCGAGATCTGCGACGAAGTCTCGGTGCTCCGGGACGGCAGCCTCGTGATGACCAGCCGGTGCAGCGACACAAACATGAACGAGCTGATCGCGGCGATGGTCGGCCGTTCGCTGGACAATCGCTTCCCACCGGTCGACAACAGGCCGGGAAAGGAAATTCTTTCGATCCAGCATCTCTCCACGAAGTTTGCGCCGCATCTTCAGGACATCACCTTCGACGTCCGCGAGGGCGAAATCTTCGGTCTCTACGGACTGGTGGGCGCGGGACGGACCGAGCTTCTGGAGACGATTTTCGGCACCCGCACACGCGCGGCGGGACGCGTCTACTACAACGGGAGGCTGATGAATTTCTCAAGCCCGAGAGAAGCGATGGAACACGGCTTCGCGATGATCACCGAGGAACGGAAGGCAAACGGACTCTTTCTGAAGGGCGATCTCACGTTTAACACGACCATTACGAACCTGCCTCACTACAAAGCGGGTCCGGCGCTCTCGGATCCGAAGATGGTGAAGGCCACCTGGGGCGAGATCAAGACGATGCATACGAAGTGCATGGGTCCGGAGGATCTGATCTCCGCTCTTTCGGGCGGCAACCAGCAGAAGGTGATCTTCGGAAAATGGCTGGAGCGTGAGCCGAAGGTCTTCATGATGGACGAGCCGACCCGAGGCATCGACGTCGGCGCGAAGTATGAGATCTACGAGCTGATCATCCAGATGGCCCGTCAGGGCCGGACGATTATCGTCGTCTCGTCGGAGATGCCCGAGATTCTCGGCATCACGAACCGGATCGGCGTGATGTCCAACGGACGGCTGGCCGGCATCGTGAATACGAAGGACACGAATCAGGAAGAGCTGCTGCGGCTCAGTGCGAAATACCTGTGAGGAGGAGAAGACGATATGGCGGACACAAGGACCATTCTCTCGGCGGATGAGGAGAAAAAGCTGAGGGCGCCGATTGAGGAGTACGTCGGGAAGATTCAGGCGAAGCTGGACGCGCTCCGCAAGGACGGCACGGATCAGGTCATCGAGCTGACCAATCACATCCAGCTCGTGAAGGAAGACCGGAATTACACGAAAGACGAAGCGGCGAAGCTGATTGCGGAGGACCGGCAGAAGCTGGCGGCCGCGAAGGCTGTGGAAGCGAAAAACAAGGCGCAGGTGGACAACCTGATCGCGGACGCGGAGTCCTATCTGGACCAGCACTTCGAGGCGGATTATCTGTCGCGCGTCGAGGCGAGCTGTGCCTTTCAGAAAGAGGAGGCGCAGAAGGCGTACAGTGCCCGGCTCGCAGAGCTGAAGGCGGAGCACGAGAAGGCGCTCTCCGGACTGACGGACCGTCAGGAAATAAAGGATGAGAATTACGTCTACAGGAACAAGCAGTTCGACGCGAAGATGACGCTCGACACGGCGCTGCAGGCGATCAGGGACCGCCGCCACGAGGCATTCATCTACCGGTATCATCTGATTGACAACCTCCGGCTTTCCCATTTCACCTTTTCCGAGAAGAGGGCGCAGAGCAGGGAAAACAGGCGGTACACGTTCAACCGGAGACAGTTTTTCCTGCAGAACGGCCTGTATATTGTCATTCTCGGCATCTTCATCTTCCTCTGCGTGATCACGCCGGTTGTGAAGCATACCCAGCTGCTGACCTATACCAATATCCTGAACATCCTGCAGCAGGCGTCGCCGCGTATGTTCCTCGCGCTCGGCGTGGCCGGCCTGATTCTTCTGACCGGTACCGATCTTTCCATCGGCCGTATGGTCGGTATGTCGATGGTGACGGCCACCATTGTCATGCACCAGGGACCGAATACCGGCGCGGTGTTCGGCAAGGTCTTCGACACCACGGGGATCCCGAACCCGGTGCGCGCGCTGCTGGCGCTTCTGCTCTGCATGATCTTCACGACCTGCTTCACCTCGATCGCGGGATTATTCACGGCGAAGTTCAAGATGCACCCGTTCATCTCCACCATGTCGAACATGCTGATCATCTTCGGACTCGTCACCTACGCGACCAAGGGCGTGTCCTTCGGCGCGATCGATCCGGCGATCCCGGCGATGTTCATTCCGAAGATCAACGGGTTCCCGACGATCATCATCTGGGCCGTTGCGGCGATCGCGGTTATCTGGTTCATCTGGAACAAGACGATCTTCGGCAAGAACCTGTACGCGGTGGGCGGCAATCCGGAAGCGGCGTCGGTGTCCGGCATCTCTGTCTTCTGGGTGACGATGGGCGCGTTCATGCTGGCCGGCATTCTCTACGGCTGCGGATCCTGGCTTGAATGCCTCCGCATGGTCGGCTCCGGCTCCGCCGCTTACGGGCAGGGCTGGGATATGGACGCCATCGCGGCGTCCGTCGTCGGCGGCGTTTCCTTCACCGGCGGCATCGGCAAGATCTCCGGCGTGGTCGTCGGCGTCCTGATCTTCACGGCGCTGACCTATTCGCTGACGATCCTCGGCATCGACACCAACCTTCAGTTCGTCTTCGAGGGCATCATCATTCTGTCCGCGGTCACGCTGGACTGCCTGAAGTACGTGCAGAAGAAGTAAAGCAGCGCGATACGGATATCCGCGGCGAAGGCAGAGAAAGTCTTCCCGGCCGCGGCTTCGGAGGCCGGGGCGGTTTCGCCAATGTCATGGTCCAAGTGACACTGGGGATCCCGCTCCGGCCTCCCGCCGTATCCGGATTTCTGACCGGACGTTTTTCTGCTATAATCGCTCACAGGAAAGGCAGGGCAGCCATGGCAGCATACAGCGTGCTTCTCGTCGACGACGAGGAGGAAGTCATCGATGTCATCATGAAGAAACTCGACTGGGACGCGCTCGGGTTCCGGGTGTGCGGCAGTGCGCCGAACGGGGTGAAGGCGCTGGAGATGGCGGAAAAGGACCCGCCGGACGTCGTCATGACGGATATCCGGATGCCGTATATGGACGGACTGGAGCTGGCGAGACGGCTGAAGCGCGACTTTCCGCCGATCCGCGTGCTCCTTTTCACCGGCTTCGACGAGTTCGAGTACGCGAAGGAAGCGGTGCATCTCGAGGTGGACGAGTATATTCTGAAACCGGTGAACGCCAGCGAGCTCACGGAGGTGTTCACCCGTCTGCGCGCCTCGCTCGATCAGGAACGGGAGGAGAAGCGCGACGTCGAGCGGCTGCGCGGCTACTATATGGATTCGCTTCCGATTCTTCAGACAAGCTTTCTTACGCTGCTCATAGAGGGAAGGATTCAGGAGAAGGATCTCGCCCGCGACCTTGAGGACTACAGGATCAGCCTCAGCGGCCCGTATTACTGCTGCGTTGTCTTTCACGCTTCCCGGCATACGGCGGAGGGAGGAATCAATCCGCTGCTGCTTGCGATGTCCGTGCAGCAGCAGGCGCGGGAGCGGCTGGGGGAGAAATGGAGGGCGCTGTTCTTCACCTATCTTGACAACACGGTGATGATCGTTCAGATGACGGGAAAGGAACGGATCCCGGAACTGACGGATGACTGCGACCGGTTCTGCAAGTGGGCGCTGCGGATTCTCGGAGCCGAGGTGACGGCCGGTATCGGACCGGCGGCGGACCGGCCTCTCGGGCTCTCCCGTTCCTACGGGGGAGCCAGGGAAGCCGTTTCGTACCGTGTCCTCTACGGCGCGTCCCGGGCGATCAATATCAGCGAGATCGCGCCGCAGGAGCAGAGTTATTCCGGGATGGGGGACGGCACCGAGATCAGGGCTCTCCTGAAGAGCGTCCATGTCGGTCAGGAGGAGAGCATCCGGAAGGCATGCAGCGATTACATCGCGTTTCTGGGCCGCAGCGCCCGGTCCGTGCAGCAGTACCGGATGGCCGTGCTGGAGCTGGTCGGCAGCCTCTACCGCTTCGCCTCCGGAAACTACATCGATCTGGATGCGCTGGCGCAGCTGCCGGGGCCTCTTTACGAAACGGTGCCCCAGATGGACCGAAACGCGCTCGGCGAATGGCTGACGTCGCTGGCTCTCTCCGTCAATGCGGAACTCAGCCATGCGCGGAATCGGACGTCCCAGTCCTATGTGGCACGGGCGAGGCAGTATGTGCGGGACCATTTCGACGAGGAGGATCTCTCCCTCGACCGGATGTGCGGGGAGCTGGGTGTCTCCGGATCCTATTTCTCCTCGATCTTCAAAAAGGAAACCGGCGAATCGTTCATCAGCTTCCTGACGTCCTTCCGCATGCGGGAGGCGGCCCGGCTTCTGATGGAGACCGGCGAGAAGAACAGCGCGATCGCGCGCAGCGTGGGCTACAACGACCCGAACTATTTCAGCTACGTATTCAAGAAA
>Ga0256404_1011219_pt1 | contig 12090 bp, 8 predicted proteins | sample RumenRJG_01DNA_FD_185990 | JGI IMG/M metagenome (GOLD analysis project Ga0256404, IMG submission 185990) | Bovine rumen microbial communities from Lethbridge, Alberta, Canada - RJG_01 | ecosystem: Host-associated > Mammals > Digestive system > Stomach > Rumen | place: Canada: Alberta | collected... | reverse complement strand
AAAACCACGAAAAATACAACATTCTCCGTGGTTTTCTCATATTTTTTACCACAAAACCACGGAAAATATTTTGCTGTAAAACAAGGTTCTTGCCAATCAAGCCTAGCCCCGATTGGAAGGGCCGCGAAGCGGTTGCCGTAGGCAATGGAGGCGCAAGCCGGTTCTCGCAACGAAGTTTCGAGCGACCCTGGAAAGCGGGGAATGCAAAGAAGGCTGACCGGACACGGAGTGCCGGGCACAGTTAAAAAAGGCAATACGCTCCAAAAAAGAAAAGAGGAATTGCACTAGATACATTGCCCTTCAAATGCTATAATTCGCCCATGAAAAAAATATTTGTTTCTATAATTATGGCAATGCTTTCTGCGGCAGCTTTTGCAGAAGGGCATTCGGCAAACGAAAAACTTTCGGCAGGCAAAGGGCTTTCTACAGACCAAAGGCAAGTCCGGCTTGAATACGCTCTGGACATAACCGACTACACCAAGCGCATAAGGAGTATGACAAAAACTCCGCTACCACCCCACCTTAGCGCAGCTGAATACATGGAGATAACCCGGGAACAGGCCTTTGAGCAATACAAGAAAATTGCAGACGAAGAGCCGGAAAACCTTATTGCCCAGTGTGCAGTTGGCTACTGCTACATAAACGAAATTGGAACGGAAGCTTCCAAAGAAAAAGGCATAAGCTACATAAAAAAAGCAGCGGACAAAAACTTTGCGCCGGCCATAAACACCTTGGGCGCATATTCAGATTCAGACGAAGAGGCATTCAGCCTTTACCAAAAAGCTGCGTCCTTAAACTACATGACGGCACTTTTAAATCTTGAGGACTGCTACGAAGAAGGAAGGGGGTGCGAAAAGTCCCTAAAAAAAGCGGAAGAGACGCTGCTAAAAATACGCGACCTTTATCCCGACAATGACACGGTTTACATCTACCTGGCTGTATTCCACAGGGAAACCCTAAACGAAGAAAAAAGCAAATACCTTCCATATTATTTGCAAGCAGCAGAAAGGGGAAACAGGGATGCAATGTTTGCTCTTTGGTTCAACATCTATTCAGAGTACGAAGATGATGAAGACGGGACCAACGGGGAAAACAGGGCAAAATGGTACCGCCGCTACCAGGAAGAGCGGGCAAAGATGCAAAGAGAAAAGGAAAGAATAGCAAAGGAAAAGTTTCCCTACCTTTTAAAAAGGGCAGAAAGGGGAGAACTGTATGCAATAAAAAAACTTGTAAGCTACTACGATGACTATTCCCAAAGGCACACAAACAAAAGCAAGGCCTACGAATGGAGGATAAAGGCTGCGGACAAGGGAGACGGGGATGCATGCGCATATCTTGCATCAACGCTTGTAGAAGGAAAGTTTGAAAGCAGGAACTTTAAGAAGGCGGTTTTCTACTTTGACAAGGCAGTGGAATCTTACCCAGACAAGAAGTTTTTGCTTAGCTATTACATCAAAGACATAAACGAAGCTGCATTCGGAAAGCTAAAGGTTTACGGATTTATCAACCGCTACAACAAAAGCCAGGATGAATACGCCAGCACCTACCTTGTCTACTACGGGGACGACCTTTCCTTTGTAGAAGAAAAAGACGCACTTGCCTTTTGCGAAAAGTATGCAGAAAAAAACAAGGACTGTTCACTTGCACTTGCATACTACAAGTACCTTAACGAATCAAAAGAAGCGGCAGAAAAATACCTGGACGCCCACGGACTTTCGGACGCAAAGGAATTTCTGGACTACACGAATGACCCCTACGATCCAAATTCAAAAGAAAACCAGGTTAAGCGGGCAATGTGGGATAGGCAGCAAAAAGAAGAAATGGAAGGGCTAAAAAAAAGGATTGCGGAAAATCCTTACGATGCAGAGGCATGGTATTTGCTTGCAAATATTTACGACAACTCTTCCACACTAGAGGCAAAGAAAAAGGCATTCGACTGCTACACAAAAAGTGCAGACCTTGAATACAAAAATGCATACTATCCGCTTGCAAACTTTTACAAATGGGGCGACATCTGCGACAGTAACGCAAAAAAGGCAGGCGAACTTTACGAAAAAGGCGCAGATGCAGGAGACAGTCTCTGCCTAAACTCCCTTGCAGAAATGTACCGCGACGGAATTTATTTTGACAGGGAAAAGAATGAATTTGTGCAGGACTTTGACAAGGCAATAGAGCTTCTAAAAAAGGCCCTGCAGCTGGACCCGGACTCATTCAGCGCAAAGCATGAGCTTTCCATGTACAACATAAAGGTTTCCGATGACGATGATGATGAACTCTACTGGCTCTACCACAGTAAGCCAAAGAAAGATGCAAAGCCCTTCGACTGGGATTCATGGACCTTTGGCGACTTTGAATTTGAAGACCAAGATGCAAACATTCCCGAATACAAAGAAGACGAGGGCTACTGGGAAAACACAGAGATTGTGGAATGCTCCTTTGCAAAAGACGCAGAAAACTATTTTGCAAAAGCAATCGCTTCCCTAAAGCCCGGAAAGAACTACCGCCTTGTATTTGCAGAGGACATAGAAAGCGACAGGGAAAAGCTTAAAAGGCTATACGATTATTTTTCGGCAGGCGAGTACCCAAAAGACCTTACCCTGGACTTGGACTTACGAAGGTGCAAGGCCGGATGGCTTGGAAGCAATTCAATCTGCGGAAAATTCAGGAACATATACCTTCCGGACAAGGCAGCCTTCCTTGCAAACGACAGCCTTGTGGTGTATGCAAAAAAAATCGTCTTTGGCTCGGGCATAAAATATTTCTCAGACCCAATAGATTCAAGGGGCATTGGGCTTATGGACTTTACTTTGGTAAGCGGGGAAAACTTTTCTGCAAGGCTTGCATATTCAATCTCCCAGCTAAAGGTAAACTACATGAGAGGCATTCCAATAAAGGCAAACTTTGAATTCTACACGGTGGAAGACGTCCACAGCCTAAAAATCATCAAGGAATTGCGCACTACGCTGGAATCCAACCCGGACAAAAAATACGTCGTGGATTTTTCGCACTCAGCCTATGCGCGCGACCCACAAAGCGGAGAAAGCATCCCCTTCCCAAGGAACTTCCTTGCCAAGCAGACAAACCTCTACTACCTGATTCTTGCCGGCTGCGACAATGTGGAATTTCCGGAAAACTTCTGCCGCGACTGCAAAAACTTGCGCTCAATAGTCATGTGGGACTTTGACGAAATTGCCGGTGACGGGGCTTTCGAGGGCATCTACAAGGACTGCACCATAACAGGACAAATTGGCCCGGAGATTTTACTGCGCAATTTGTTCTAATGGACGAAAGGCCAACTTTTACTGTGCCCGGCACGCTGTGACCGGGCAGCTCCTTAGCCTTTTTCCCTAACCGCAAACAAGGAGCGCCATGGGTTCACGCAGCGCAGCTTCCAGCGGGGCGCGTCATTTGGTTGCAATTCAATCTGGTGACTTTTCGCAAGAAAAGTCACGGGTAAAAATGCAAAGGAGGGTATTTTTACCCGCTTTCCGCGGTTTCAGTACCGCCAAGGCGGTACCACTTCGTGCCGCTACAATCGGGCGTAGGTTGCACCGCATTCGCTGCAAAGAGACAGGGCGCAAATACCTATTTTTTTTTTATAGTGGTTTTCTGAAAATTATTTTAACATTCCTCTGTTTTACCATTGCGGATTTTGATTTCTGAAAGTACAATTTAAATACAGGGTGATTCCCTAACTACATCTTTTGGAGGTATCTTATGAAAAAATCAAAATTCTTGGCCATGCTAATGCTGTCTGTTTTTCTGGGCTTTTCCGCAATGACTTTTGTGTCATGCTCAAGCTCTGACGACGATGATGACGATGAACAGACCACAGAGCAGACAACGCCTGCACCATCTCCATCAGGAGGAGAGGTTGCAAAATAACATCTTCGTAAAAAGGTGCGCCTAGCAGTGGCACAGGCATGCGCTTAAAAGAGCGCCCAAAATAAAAAGTATTAAGCACGGTAGCTAAAAACTCCGTGCTTTTTTTTCGCCTGCTTGCCCACCAGCCTAGCCCCGATTGGAAGGGCGCGGAACGCGTTGCCGTTAGGCAATGGAGGCGAAAGCCGGAACCCTGCAAAGCGGGGTATGCAAAGGAGGCTGACCGGTCACGGAGTGCCGGGCACAGTTTAAAAGGGCATGCGCTCCAGAAGATTATAAAATTCCAAATGCTTTTGTTTGAGTGCTATGCTACACTTGCTGCAAATGAGTGTAGAAACTACCATGCAAGGTCATTTCGACGGGCTCAATGACCGTAAGTTACACAAACCGCTGGGCTGGGGTGACTATCCAGAGGGCGCGCAGGATTCCGCTGCCGGTGTTTTCTATTGTGTGGGGGGAAGTTGCGCTAAAGGAAACGCTGTCCCCTGCCAAAAGCTCGTGCTCGCTCTTTTCGTAGACAAGCTTTCCCTTTCCTTCTATTATAAAGCCCATTTCCTTGCCGGGGTGGCCGTAGCTGCCACGGTGGGTGTGGCCTCCCTGTGGAATGGTAATCAGGTAACATTCAATCGAGTGGTCGCCGTCTTTTTTTGATGGCGCAAGGACTTCCTCGTAGGCAACGTCATCTTCCTTCATGCTGCGCCTTTCACCGCTTCTTACAATCGTAACGGGGCGGCTCTGGTTGTATTCCTCAAAAAGATACTCCAGGTTAATATCCAGTGCATCTGCCAGAGAAAGAAGGGTGTCTATTGCAGGGGAAACGCGGTTATGCTCAATCTGCGAGACAAGGCTTTCGCTAACGCCAGCTTCTTTTGCCACGGCTTTTAGAGTAAGATGCTTTTTTTCGCGCACGTCCTTAAGCTTGTCCCCAAAGCGGTAGGTCTTTTTTTCTTCTGAAATTTTTTCTTCCATAACACAACATGCCCTTATTTAACACCACACAGCAAGGCTACAGCAAACTAGGGCTGCTTTGCAAAGGCATCGTTCTTCTGCTTCTCGCTGTTCTTTTCCATAATAAAGCGGATAAAGAAGTCTTCCAGAGTCTTTGTGGGTCCCGGAAGATGCAGGCGGCTTCTTGCACGGGCATTGTCGCGGCGAACTGTATACAAAAGGTAAAAGTCGCGGTAGTCAAGGCTAATGTCCGTCTTTACGCGCTCACCAAGCTGGGCACTAACTTCATCACGGCCAATGGCCTTTATGCCCTGCTCACGCAAAATCTCGCGCAAACGGATAATCTGCTCGTAGGAAATACCGAACAAAAACTCTTCCATGGCCTGAGAAACTTCGTTGTCTCCAAGACGCTCTTTTATAAAGGAAGTCCACTGTTCGTCCATCTGAATGGAAACAAGCAAAAGCTCACTTGTACCCATCATTGTGCCGAATGCGGGGGCAATCTTTCGCCTGGCAGACCAAACGCTCTGCAAAACCGGCGCAATGTCGGAAATATTCTGGTCGGAGCGGTGTTCCCAAAGGATAATCAGGCTGTTTGCAAGTTCCCTTCGCAAATCCATGGAAAGTGAGGAATCCTTTATAAGGTTAAGGTAAACGTCTTCCGCCATAAGGGTGAACATCATGCTCACAGTCTCGTCGCTGTACTTCTTTACGGTCTTTTCGTCCATTCCCGCATAGTCGCGTGCCAGCTTGGACATTGAATAAAAGGTGTGAATCTTTGCAACAAGGAATCCTTTGCCCAAAATGGCCTTGGATGGCATGTGAAGCAAGGTGTCGCCGTCTTCCTGGTAGGAAATAAGGCTTTCTACAAGGGCTTCCGGGGTGCGCACCGTGGTATTCAAAGTGGCCCTTTCCAGCAAAGAGGGGAATGCCGCCAAAGCCTGGGCCAGCTGCTTAATGTCTGCAAGGCGGTCGGTCAGCTTTTCCACACGGTCCGGGGCATTTTTTTCCAGAGCCGCAAGCAGGTTGTTGTAAAGCTCCTCCTGATATGGCGTAAGGACAATAATTCCCGTGCTAATCAAATCTTCCGGCTTTTCGGACGAGTCAAAAAACGTATCCAGGCTTACGGGTGTATAGCCAGCGTTCAAATCCGGTAATTTAGAGGCTTCCATCTTGTTAAGTTCGTTAGAATTTTCCATAACGGACATTTCTTCCATCTATAAAATTACTCAAATTATATCATACAAATTCTTAAAAGTCTATCATACTTTTTTGGACGGTACTTTTATGGACGAAGTCTTACTTGCTCTACCATTTTACTCCATGGCTAATTCGACCGCCCATGCCTCTGCGTCACCCGCTTTCCAGGGCTCCGCTGTCGCTCCGGCCCGCCCACGGCGGTCTGGCTGCGCCCCCCTTCCAATCGGGCGTAGGGTTCTTTGTTAGGGCAAGAAATGCGGAATCCGTGGAAGAAAATACATGGCATTTTGCTTGCAGTTTACCCCCAAATAATATAAAATTGCATCAATCTTCCCAGAAATACTAAGTATTAAAACAAAAAAATTGGTAAAAAGAATGAAAAAAGTTATTGGCATTTTACTATTATTCCTCTCACTTTCAGCATTTTCCCAGGAAGTAATTCTTATAAAAAAAATAAAACTGAACGGAAAAGAGGAACTTAAGAAAGTCAGAATCACGAGCAAGACGGAATACACATATTCTGGCAAACCCAAAATTTGTTCATATAGTGGAAAAGTAACGGACTTTTATTCTTATGACAAAGACAACAGGACTGAAAAACATTGGTATTGCAATGCAAATGATGAAAACGGTCTTTTTTGGCAAGAGTTCAACATAAACAACAATCTTTTTGAGTTAAAAAAGGCGGATTCTTACCACGAAATTACATATTTTTATGATGAAAATAACCGCCTGCTTAGAACAGAAGACTCCAAAGGCCAAGATTCATCTAATTATACTTATGACAATAACGGCAATCTTATCCTACAAGAAACTTATTGGGGCAAAACAGAATACGAATACGACGACCAGAACAGACTTATTCACGAAATTATCTTTCAAAAATTGCTAAAGCCCCAGAATGGCAAAGAATATGAAAGGCACGAAGACTATTTTTATGAATATGATGAAAATAATTTGCTGGTATACGAAAAAAAATTACGAGGCGGTTATATTCATGAGTATTTTACTACTTATAATGCTGAAAACCATTCCGAACAGTGCCAAAAAGTAGTTCATTATAAAGACAAACTCATTTATGATCTAACGGATACGGTCTTTTACAACGAATTTGGCGAGGTAATCCATTCAATCTATTATTCACCCCATTATAATTCGACAGGATTGCTAGAAACACATGTTACAGAAACCTTTTATGAATATGACATGGATTCAAAAACTCTGCACGTAAGAGAAATTATAGACGGAGAAGACGAAAGTAATTTATATTACGAATGGACAAACTTTGACAACGGCAATCTGAACACCGAAACCTGCTATGAAGAAGTAAAAGACAAGTAGTTTTTAGCTAACCAGCAGCCACGACACAATTCATATTGCCTTTTGCTTGCTAGCTCCCCCAAAATAATGTAAAATCACGAGACAGGAGCGTTGATAAAGATGATTTTTCTTCAAATTATCGCGCCAATCGCATTTATTGCATCATGGGTTTTCGTTATAAAATATGCCATTGAACACTCAAGAAAGTATAAGCGGATGGTGGATTTTTTGCGGCTGGAAGGCGACAATGAAACTTTAAAGGCAATCGGCTATATAGAATGTTACGGCGAGGAATACGGCATGAGAAGAACAATTTCTGTAACTAATGCATGCCTTAGACTCTATACGCGCTACGAGGAAAGCAATAAAAATGAATATTTGGAATATGCGGAATATCTTGAAAAAAATAAGAAAGATACAATTCGGCATATCCTGATGATTTTTGGCTCCTTTGCCTTGCTGTGCATTGCCTTTGGTAAAATATGAGCTTAGAAGCGCATGGCAAATGATGAAAGGCGGTTAAGCCAAGAATCTTGATTTCCGTTCCGTGGATGGCAGCGCTGTAGCACGATTTTTAAAGGCCATATCGCTAAACGTATCGCGATATGCCTACGCCGCCGTGGAGCCCCTTTAGTACCGCGAAGCGGTATGAGGGTTACCGAAGGGCGGAAGGGCGGTGGCGCAAAGGCCTGTCCGGTCGGATTAGCCAAAGGATAAAATGGTAGAGCAAACAAAGGCACCGTCCAAAAGAGATAAAAATTTCACAAAAGACTTGCCGAAAGCTCATTTTTTTTTGTATTTTATATAGTAAACAAAAGAAATTACGCCTTCCCCAAGCGGAAATGGCGCTTTAATTATAGGAGTTGTAAGAAAATGGCTAAACAATTGATTTACAATGAAGAAGCCCGCAAGAAGATGCTGAGCGGGGTTGAACAGATTGCCCAGGCTGTAAAAGTTACGCTCGGTCCCTGTGGCCGCCTTGTTATGCTAGACAAAAAATACGGCGCACCTACAATCACAAAGGACGGCGTAAGCGTTGCAAAAGAAGTTGAACTTAAGGACCCATTCGAAAACATGGGAGCCCAACTTGTACGCGAAGTTGCTTCCAAGACAAATGACGTTGCTGGTGACGGTACAACAACAGCTACAGTTCTTGCCTATGCAATCGTACGCGAAGGCCTCAAGGCTGTTTCTGCCGGTATGACACCTATAGAAATCAAGCGCGGTATAGACAAGGCTACAGCCATCGCTGTTGAAGCCGTAAAGAAGTCAAGCCGTGCAGTTAAGGGCAACGACGATATTACCCACGTTGCAACAATTTCTGCAAACAACGACCCGGAGATTGGTAAAATCCTTGCAGAAGCCATTGAAAAGGTTGGCAAAGACGGTGTTATTACAGTTGAAGAGTCCAAGAACATGGACACAACCGTTAAGACTGTTGAAGGTATGCAGTTTGACCGTGGCTACGTAAACGCTTACTTTGTAAACGACCGCGAGCGCATGGAATGCACTTTTGAAAATCCATACATTCTTATCCATGACGAAAAGATTTCCACAATGAAGGATTTGCTGCCAATTCTTGAAAAGGTTGCAAATTCCGGCCGCGCTTTGCTCATCATTGCAGAAGACGTTGACGGCGAAGCACTTACAACACTCGTTGTAAACTCCCTCCGCGGAACAATCAAGTGCTGTGCAGTAAAGGCCCCTGGCTTTGGCGACAGGCGCAAGGAAATGCTTCAGGACATCGCTATTCTTACTGGCGGAAAGGTTATTACTAAGGAAATGGGCCTCAAGCTTGATTCCGTTGAGCTTACAGACCTTGGTACTGCAAAGTCCGTTAAGATTGACAAGGACAACACAACAATCGTTGACGGTTCTGGCGACAAGAAAGTTATTGCTGACCGCGTTGCAGAAATCAAGAAGCAGATTGAAAAGTCTACTTCCGACTACGACAAGGAAAAGCTCAAGGAACGCCTTGCAAAGCTTTCTGGTGGAGTTGCAGTAATCAGCATTGGTGCAATCACAGAAACAGAGATGAAGGAAAAGAAATTCCGCGTAGAAGACACTCTTGCCGCAACACGCGCTGCTCTTGAAGAAGGTATTGTATGCGGTGGTGGAATTGCCCTTATTGAAGCAAGCAAGTCCCTTGACGAATCAAAGGCAAACCTTACGGAAGACGAAAAGGTTGGCTTTAAGATTGTTAAGAGGGCTCTTGAAGAACCAATCCGCCAGATTGCAGAGAATGCAGGCGTAGACGGTGCTGTTATTGCGGACAAGGCTAAGAACGAAAAGGCTGGTGTTGGCTACAATGCAGCAAAGGACGAATGGGTTAACATGATGGACGCTGGTATTATTGACCCGGCAAAGGTAACCCGCTGCGCTTTGCAGAATGCTGCTTCTGTTGCAGGAATGCTCCTTACTACAGAATGTGCAATCACAGACATTCCAGAACCTCCGGCACCTGCGGCAGCTCCTGCTCCAGACATGGGCTACTAAGCTAAAGTAAGATACAAAAAAGAGCCACCCTTGGCAAAAGAAGCGCTATCAAATATGCCTTCAAATGCCAAGGGTGGCTCTTTGTTTTAGGTCCAATTTCGAGTTTCCGTAGTGCAGCAGAAAAATTGGCGGAAGCGATTTTTGAACCGAAAAAAATTCTGCACACACGTCGTAGCAAGTGCGTTCGGCGTGCCCGAAGGGATAGCGCGGAAGCCTTTTTTCGGGGCAAAAACCGCTGGGAGCCAATTTTTCTGCTGCAAATATAAAACTCGAAGTTTGCCCTTTTAGTCTTCAAAGCGGGTCATTTCTTTGTTGCCCTTGAATTCTCCCTTTATAACCTTGTCTGTGTGTCCAACGTAGCCAATCTTGTAAGCCTTCATGTCCGGGATTCCAGCCTTGTGGTACTTCTTTGCGGTCTTGTTAAAGAAAGCCAGTACTGAATCCGCCTCTTTCTTGCTAACCGCCAGCACAAATCCAATTCCCATGTTGAAGGTGGAGTACATGTTCTTTTTGTCTGCCCCAAGACGGACAAGTTCATCAAAGATTTCCGGCACTTCCCAGCTGCCGTTTTTGATTACGGAGCAAAGCTGCTTCTTGCCCTCTTTTGCATGGGGGTACATGCGGGGAAGGTTTTCGTAGAAGCCGCCGCCTGTTACGTGAACCATTCCGTGGACAGAACCGGGGAATTTCTTAAGGGCTTCCATTACAGGCTTTACGTAGATGCGGGTAGGTGTAAGCAGGACTTCTCCGATTGTCTTTTTGCCAGCTTTTCCTGCGGGGGCATAGGGGGCGTTAAAGTTCTTTACAAGCTTTCTGATTAGTGAAAAACCGTTGGAGTGGGGGCCTGTGGAAGAAAGTCCAATAAGAACGTCGCCTTCTTTTATCTTTGCACCGCTAATAATCTGGCTCTTGTCTGCAAAGCCAACGCCAAAGCCTGCAAGGTCGTACTTGCCTTCATCGTAGAAGCCGGGCATTTCAGCAGTCTCGCCGCCTAGAAGGGCACAGCCTGTTTCTACGCAGCCGTCGGTTACGCCTTTTACAAGTTCACCGGCAATTTTTGCATCAAGCTTACCGCAGGCAATATAGTCAAGAAAGAATGATGTCTGAACGCCAGAGCAGAGTATGTCGTTTACACTCATGGCAACGCAGTCAATTCCTACAGTGTCGTATTTTTTTAGAGCAAAGGCAATGTCAAGCTTTGTGCCAACACCGTCAGTTCCGCTTACAACAACGGGATTCTTTAAGCCCTTTGGAAGAGCAAACATTCCGTTGAATGCGCCTAAATCAGTAAGAAGTCCTGGTACCTTTGCGCGTGCGCTTTCCTTCTTGTAACGGTCAACAGCACGGTAGCCTTCGTTTACGTCAACACCGGCTTTCTTGTAATCAACTGCCATAATTTACCTCTTTGGAATTTTATATGCGTATTATAGCAAAATTAACCATGCTTTTTCAAGGGAAAGCATTGGCGGTAGTTTTTATGGACGGGACTTTTATGGACGCAAGCCCTTATTGCTCTAACATTTATTCCCTGACAAACCCGACGGGAAGTGCCTCTCGTTACCGCCTTCGCTTGAAACTTCGTTGCGAGAACTGGGGGCCGCCCAACTATTAAATGTAAAAAAGTAGCGCCAAGGAGGGCGCGTCATTTATTGGCATAAAAAACAGGTGCGTTTTCGCAGAAAACTCATGGTAAAAAATTGCAAGGAGGCAATTTTTAACTAACTGCCCCTCCACGGTGGCGTAGGCGTATCGCGATATGTTGAGCAATACGGCCTTAAAAAAAATCCAGCTTTGGGCTTTTAGCTTTCGGTTTTTAACTTAAGGACTTCTTCCAGCGGAAGAGAACAGCACTTTGCAATCATTTCGGGAGCAATACCTTCTGCCAGTAACTTTTTTGCAGTCTCCACCGCATTTTGACGCATGCCTTGTTCAAGTCCTTGCTCTATTCCCTTTTCAAGTCCTTCTTTTATTCCTTGTTCAAGCCCTGCTGCACGTCCCCGCCTTTCCGCCGCAAGGAGGCCGCTGGTGTAGTCGCGCTTTTTTCCTTCGATTTGCCCCTGAATTACCCAGCGCCAGCCGTCGTCGCTTATGTTTTTAAGAGTGTCGCTTGCCTTCATTATGCCGTCCTCCGACTCCACTATTGCCCTTATCAAATCCTGACTTCCAGGATTGTCCGCTTCCTTTAAGAATTTACACCATTTGAGCAAGCTTGGCAAGTTTTTTACATCATCTGAACTTACCACT
>Ga0256404_1011216_pt1 | contig 12091 bp, 16 predicted proteins | sample RumenRJG_01DNA_FD_185990 | JGI IMG/M metagenome (GOLD analysis project Ga0256404, IMG submission 185990) | Bovine rumen microbial communities from Lethbridge, Alberta, Canada - RJG_01 | ecosystem: Host-associated > Mammals > Digestive system > Stomach > Rumen | place: Canada: Alberta | collected... | reverse complement strand
TTGAAGAGTACAAGGTAGATAGGGCAGGGGTGTAAGCACCGCAAGGTGTTCAGCTGACTGTCACTAATAGATCGAAGGCTTGATCAATGGTTTCGGAAGATACTGTATGAAGTTTTGAAGGTACTTTTAAGTATTGACAATGACTCCCCAATAATGTAGAATTATTGGGAATTTATTGTATATAGAGAGGTATAGTTCAGTTGGTAGAACGTTGGTCTCCAAAACCAAATGTCGAGGGTTCAAGTCCTTCTGCCTCTGTTTCTCTGATTAGTCTGTGAAGTAACTCACAGGCTTTTTTATTTAGATGAAAAAGGGGACGGGTCCCTTTTTCATCTTCTGTCACCGAAAAGGAGGTTTATGAAGAATCAGTCGATGAAGAGATCATCCAGGATAGCGTCCCTGGGCGTGTTTCTTGCACTTGCCATGATATTAAGCTATGTAGAGACGCTTATCCCCATAAATTTTGGAGTGCCAGGCATGAAGCTTGGTCTGGCGAATATGGTGACAGTGATCCTCATGTATATCTTTTCACCTGCACAGGCCTTTCTTATATCAATGCTTCGCATCCTCATGTCCGGGTTTCTCTTCGGTAACGCTATGTCACTTATCTATTCGTATGCGGGTGGAATCCTGAGCTTTGTCATCATGTATTTATGCTTCAGGTCGAAGAAGGTAAAAATGATCCCGCTTTCTGTAATCGGTGCTGTATCTCATAATGCCGGACAGCTTATAGCAGCAGCAATCCTTGTGACGAATTATAATATAGTATTTTATCTGCCGGTGCTTATAATTGCAGGAATCATTACCGGACTCATTACAGGTTCCATAAGTGCGGCAGTGCATAGCAGACTGGTCAGGATGAAGTTCTGAGTAGCGGGTTGCGACTTAGAAGTTTTGAGTTCGTTAAGCATTTAACGAGTATATGGTGTATAAGATGAAATCAAATGAATATATAAGTAAAAAAGGTATTATTATAATCCTTATAGTTCTGGCGGTACTGGTTATTTTTGCAGTAATATTTTATTCGAATAGGAAAACAGGGAATATTGTTGTGATAAATCATAATGGTAAAGAGACTGGCCTCTATCCACTGAGTGAGGATAGAGAGATCAGGATAAAAGATAAGATTGGTAAGGTCACTAATGTGGTATGCATCAAGGATGGACAGGTGTATATGAAGAAGGCCGACTGTCCAGACCAGATCTGTGTGCATCAGGGCCGGAAGTCAAAAGACGGTGAATCAATTACATGTCTTCCCAATAAAGTAGTTGTAGAAGTCAGAGGAGCAGATCGTTCGGGAATGGATACAATGACAAACTGATATCTGTAAATTTTCTGCAGATTCTGATACAATAAGTACATAAAAATAATTTCAAGAGGTGATGATATGTTGCAGTTTACAGACGATTATCTGACTGGAATACCTGAGATTGACAAGGAGCATAAGCAGCTTTTTGCAATGCTTGAACAGACGAATAAAGAAGTGCTTCAGGGTGCCGATATCAGGACTACCGGCATGAGACTCCTAAATGACCTGAAGGACTATGCTGCCTCACATTTTGCTCATGAAGAGGCATATATGGAGAGCATTGATGATCCTGAGCTGCCACGGCAGAGGAAGGCGCATAAGGCATTTATCGACAGAATGGAGAATACGAATTTCATCGGAATGCCGGACGATACCATGCGTCAGGCTGTGACTGATCTGCTCGACTATATGTCGAGATGGCTGATGCATCATATACTTGAATCAGATACACTGATTGGAAAGACACAGTCACCTTTCGCATTTACAGATAAATATATGACCGGCATAGAGCTGGTGGACTCAGAGCATAGGAAGCTTTTCGATATAATGGGAAGAGTGAATGCACTGATACATAATGAGAATCTGTATGACAGATTTGATGAGATTGTGGAGCTGATCAACGAGCTCAAAGATTATACACAGTTCCATTTTACCGATGAAGAACGACTCATGGAGGAGTATCATTATTCAGGACTCGCAGCACAGAAGAAGGCCCATCAGGGTTTTATAGATGAGCTGGACAGAATAGACCTGGATTCAGTGGATGAGAACCAGGAGGCCTATCTTGAGGATCTGCTCGAATATCTTCTGAAATGGCTGTCAGGGCACATTCTCGGAATGGATAAAAAGATCAGGGACGAAAGATAAAAATGCACATAGTATTACATGAGCCTGAGATCCCGTTTAATACGGGCGCAATCGGCAGAACCTGCGTGGCAACGGATACGGCGCTTGATCTGATATATCCGCTGGGATTCATAATAAATGACAAGTATGTAAAGAGGGCAGGGATGGACTACTGGCCGCGGCTCAAGCTGCAGGAATACCTCGACTACGATGATTTCCTGCACAGGAATGCCGGAATAGAATACGGAGGGGAGACGGGAACAGGGTCTCCGAAGCTGTGGTTTGCCACTACCAAGGCAAGGCAGTGCTACACGGATGTCAGATACGGGCAGGATGACTATATCATGTTCGGAAAGGAATCGGCCGGCATCCCGGAGGAGATCCTTGTGGCTCATCCGTCGAGCTGCGTCAGAATCCCCATGTATGGTGATATCAGGTCACTTAACCTGTCTAATTCTGTAGCAATAGTGCTTTTTGAGGCTTTAAGACAGAACGGATTTGCCGGTCTTAAGGAGGAAGGGGATCTGCACAGACTCTCCTGGGATTGAAAAAAATTTTTTCCACCACAAGACGTGATAAGGAGACTCACTATGACAGAAAAAGGCTTTTTACAAAAAGTGATGCGAATTTCCATACCCGTTGCATTGCAATCTATGCTGCAATCTTCCTTTTCTATGGTCGATCAGATCATGGTAGGACAGCTTGGGGAAAAAAGTGTTGCTGCGGTCGAAATTGCCGGAAAGCCCGGATTTATTTATGCATTTGTCATTGGTGCGATCAGTACCATCACTGGAATCATGATCTCGCAGTATATAGGCAATCATAACAGGGTTGCCGAGGAGAGAAGCATATGCATCAACTTTCTGGTTATGATTCTAACCGGAGTGCTCTTTTTCTCTGTATTCAACCTTTTCCGGAATCAGTTCACTGGTTTGTTTTCAGCTGATGTGCAGGTAATAACGAAAGGCAGCAGATATCTCGGAATTATTAGTTGGACATTCATTCCGTTGGGCATCTGTAACATCTTGGGAACTGCACTGCGATGCAGAGATAAATCAACATGGCCTCTTTATATAGGAGTTTTCTCAGCTCTGCTCAACACGGTTTTGAATTATTGCTTGATCTTTGGTAATTTTGGGGCGCCAGAGCTTGGCGTTGCAGGGGCTGCGTACGCAAGTGTTGTTTCTCAGGTGGCGGGAGCGCTGATTTCCATCCTGTGCTTTTTCAGACTGTATGGACGAATCCATATCTCTATTAACCTTGGGAAGGATGGATATTCGCAGTACTGTATGATGCTCCTGCCTGTTGTTTTGAGTGAGCTGTTCTGGTCGATGGGACAGAGCGTAAACACGTACGTTTATGGCCATATGGGTACAAATGAACTTGCTGGCATGTCACTGACTGGTGCTGTTCAGGGATTAACCATAGGAGCGCTGAGCGGGCTGTCGCAGGCAGCGGGAATTATCATCGGGAAAAGGCTTGGAAGCAATGAATATGACAAGGCTTATGATGAATCCCAAAAGCTGTGTGGCCTTGGACTGATTGGATCTCTGATTCTCTCGTTGCTGCTGATACTTGTTAGAAATCAATATGTACAGCTGTTCAGGGTATCCGGTGATGTTCGCACGATTGGCGCAAAGGTCCTGGTGGTATTTGCGATACTGATGCCGGTAAAGGTCCAGAACATGATCATTGGAGGCGGGATCCTCAAGAGCGGAGGAAAAACCAGGTATGTCATGATGATTGACATGATAGGGACATGGCTGATCGGTGTGCCTTTGGCTCTGCTTACAGGGTTGTATTTCAGGCTGCCGATTGTGTGGGTTTATTTTATTTTTTCGCAGGAGGAACTCGTTCGGTTTATTGTGTCTATATTTATTTTCAGAGGCCGAAAATGGATGCACACGCTGCAGTAAGGACATTCTACGGCTATTTTCATAATGACAGGAATATTTGCAACCTGATGCTGGATGATTTTGATGGAGGGAAACAGATAATACGAAGGAGGCACAAATGATCACAACAAGGCAGCAGGCAATAGATACGGGGCTGTCTTTTCCTGATACATATCAGGATGCACCGTTTCATGACGACAACTGGCAGCTTATCAGATACAGGTGGAATGAGAAGGCATTCCTCTGGACATATTTAAGGAATGGATATGTCTGTCTGAATGTCAAGGCTTCGCCTGACAGGCTGTATTTCTGGCGTGACAGATATGAGTCAGTGGTTCCGGGATATCACCAGAATAAGGAGCACTGGAATACTATCATTCTCGATGGAAGCATTCCGGATGAGGATATCCGTGCAATGATAGCGGAAAGTTATGAGGCTGTTTCAGACAGCCCGACCAGAAGGATCTATGAGGCGGTGAAACAGATTCCAAGGGGCTTTGTGGCAACATACTCTCAGGTGGCGGAGGCGGCAGGCGATGCAAAGATGGCCCGGGCAGTAGGAAACGCACTGCACAGGAATCCTGACCCGGCACAGATTCCGTGTCACCGCGTGGTTAATGCAAGAGGGGAGCTTGCGGCGCGCTATGTATTCGGTGGAGAGAAGAAGCAGGAGGAGAGGCTTCGTGCAGAAGGAGTCGAAGTAAAGGATGGAAGAGTGGATCTGTCGCGTTTCGGATGGAAGAAGTAAGAAGGGACTATAGAAAAGGCACATATTTGTTCAACACAAGAATTTACTTGACATACTACGACTGATGTAGTATGATTTTTTTGCAATGATACTACGACAGTCGTAATACTACTGACGTAGTACGACAGGCAATATATAATAAGGAGGACATTGATTGGAAATCAGCAGTGATGTGATCCGAGGGTATAATGATACCATCATTCTGAGTCTGCTACTTGATTCTCCATCCTATGGCTACGAGATCTCGAAGAGGATCCGGGATATGACAGATGACTGTTATATCATTAAGGAAACGACCCTGTATTCCGCGTTTACCCGGATGGAGAAGAACGGATATCTCGAATCGTTTCCCGGATACGCGGAGAATGGCAAGAGGCGGACATATTACAGGATTACAGAAAAGGGACATCAGTATTATAGTGAGAAGTGCAGCGAATGGGAACTTACTAAACGCGTGATCGAGCATTTCATAAGAAAGGACTAAGTTTGAAACAAAGTAGCGCTTAAGGAAAACTAAAAAAGGGCATAGTAAACAAGCTGTATTTTTACAGCCTTTTAATATTGGATATGGATCAAGACTCAATCAGCTGGCAGTCTGAGGTTCGTCATCTTTGATGATATATCCCCTCTGCCTTAACAGATAGAGTGCCTGTGATCTGGTGAGGATTGTTTTCTCTCTCACAGGCGTGGATATAGTAAATCCGTCTGCTGTGTATGGCTTTTTATCTGTGAGTATGTGCCAGATAGCGGTCAGGAGCATACGACAGATAGCAATGATGGCTTTCTTATGTCCACGATGAGCTTTTATACGTCTATAACGGTCTCTGAACTCGGGATGATCTTTTGATCTGATAATTGCATTTGCAATTTGCACCAGAACTGGTTTAAGATAAGAACCAGAACGGGAAATCCTTGTGGATTTGACATGCGAAGCACTTCGATCATTTCGAGGACAGCATCCAGCCCACGAGACAAGGTTTTTATCTGTGGGGAAGACAGACATATCAGCGCCTATCTCAGAAAGGATCTGGATTGCTGTAAAGGGATTTTTATCAAATCCCGGGACTGTTCTTATCAGATCAAGAGAGTCTTTGTATTTGCCAGTGAAGCTAAGGATCTCCTGTTCTATTTTTTCCTTATGCTTTTCCAACTGAGATATATGGTCAAGACATTCTCTTAATTTGGCAGCCTGTCCGTCTGATATTGCTCCATCTACAGCAGCCTGTATTTCTTCGACGGGGGTTTTACATCTTCCATTTACGAATGGTGTCACATCAAATTTTTCCCCGGGATGTGCCAGCATATATTCAGTGATAGAGAGTGAAGATTTACCAAAAATATCGCTGAAGACATCATCAAGTTTGAGATTGGATACAGTAAGACAGTTGTGGGCACGGTTCTTTTCACCTGTTATCATGTTGGTGAGCTTGAAACGGTATCTTACAAGGTCTCTTATTTCGCGGATGTCGGCAGGCGGTATAAAGGACGGCTTGATCATACTGCACATAAAAAGATCGCAGATGAACCGGGCGTCTTTACGGTCAGTCTTGTTTCCTTTTTGAGGCTTTGTGTACTTGGGGTGGGCAAGTACAATGTTGCAGTTTTTTTCAAGAATGTTGAAGACCGGGATCCAGTATTTGCCTGTAGATTCCATGCAGACATCCTTACAGCCATAGAAAGCAAGCCATTCGGCAAGTTCATTCAGTCCCTTTGTAAAGGACGAGAACCGCTTCTCATGGTAGTGTACGATGTTGTTGGCATCTGCTATGCCTATGCAGGCATAGATCCAGGTTTTGTGGACATCAAGTCCGCAGGCATTCTTTAGGTAGATTTTAAAAGACACTAAAAACACCTCCTGTTATTTTATAGTTGGGGGACTGGCAGTGACTGGCCATCTGGCAAAATCGAGTCGACTTTGGAAGAGATAAGTTTACGGGCTACGGGCTCTCGCCATTGCTCCAGACATTGATGCCTTAACAGATGACCGGCGACATATAATAATGCGGGGTAGCCGCTAATCTACTCCGCCACTCACCTCCACGTGCTGTGTAGTATGCCAGGCCCTCACTATAAGAATAACAGGAAATTAGAAAAATCGAAAGGCCAGAAGCTGTGTTTCATAACCACTTTGATGCCTTTCGAAGAAAGGCACATGTATAATAATGGAAACTATTCATAATTATCTTGAATCGATGTTTGCGAGGCTCCCGAACACACAGGAAGTGATCAGGGCGAAGTGCGAGCTGGGACAGATGATGGAGGACAAGTATTCGGAGCTTATAGAAGCCGGGAAATCAGATAATGAAGCTGTGGCACAGGTAATAGCAGAATTCGGCAATCTCGAAGAGCTGTCAGATGCGCTTGGCATCAGTCATATCCTTCATGGCGACAATGTGTATGCGGATAATATCCGACAGATAACTGAGAACGAGGTGCACTCATATATTTACGATGCTGCATTCTGCGGATTGCTGCGTGGGTTCGGGATTTTCCTTGCAATCATCTGTTCATCAGGACCTATCCTGGCAGCGACATATCACGCATCATCAGCCAAGGGTGCGATGACAGCCGGTCTTGTATTTCTGTTTTGTTCAATAGCAGCTGCAGTTGCTCTGCTGACTTACAGCGCACTCAGGATGGGCAGGTGGTCGTTCATAAGGCGGATGCCGTGCAGTATCGACTACTCGACGGCAGGAATGGTAAATGACGGATTGAGGAACTCTCACGGCTCTTTCGTTCTGCAGCGGACCATAGCCGTACTCTTGTTCTGCTCCTGCTATATCCCTCTTATAGTCCTTGATTACATTGATGATGATCCAGTGAATTCAGGAATCGGAGTCACGATTCTTCTCTTCATGGTTGGGATCGCAGTTTGGATCCTTGTCGCAGCTGCCGGCCGGGAAAAGAGCTATATCACGCTCCTTGGTCTTAACAGCAGTCAGAAGATGGATGGCCATTACTATAAAGAACAGGAGAAAGTGCATTATGGTAATCGGTTTCTCGATGCAGTCATGCCGGTATACTGGCCGACATTAAGCTGCGTCTATCTGATCATAAGCTTTCTTACATTCAGATGGGATATCAGCTGGATCATCTGGCCGATTGCGGCTGTAGCTTATAATCTGATACGGAATCTGTGAGGGAGAAAGAAAGGAGATAGATCATAATGAAAAAAAGAAGGGTGTTTTTACTTGTTCTTATACTTCTTACAATAGCGGCTGTCTGCTATGGGATCTTCAGCCGTTTTGGGCTTCCGTCTCTTACGGTATCGGACGGTGACTTCTTCTTCGGATACCACTCTGAGGGGGATAAGTCAATAAGAAAAGAAACCGGGCCGTTTTCCGGCATTAATATAAAGTTAAAGGAAGCAGATGTTTGTGTGCGCTCCGGTGAGAAATATTCGATTACCTATCGGGGTGACGGGTCACTCTTCCCTTCATATGAGGTTGATAAGAAAACCCTTGTGGTCACTGATCCTTCTTCAGCGAAAAAACCGAAGGGTCTTCTTACAGTGACGGTTCCGAAGAAGCTTGCCAGGCTTTCTGAGATATCGGTAAAAGCCGAAAACGGAGACATAACAGTAGCTCCTTCACCTGCTCTGTCTGCCGATAAGCTGACTGTTTCCTCAGATAATGGGGATATAGTCATGCGAAATATTCTTGGCGTCTCTCTTGTGGCTTCCTCAGATAACGGGGATATCACCGCGGAAAGGATCAGCTTTGAAACCTCGGATCTTTCAAGTGAAAACGGTGATCTGATAATAAGCCCTTCTGATGGATGCTCGGCATACAGATATCATCTGAGCGGAGGAAACGGAGATATCAGAATAGGCGACGGAATCTATCAGGGATCTCTCGACTCGGGAAATGGATTAATAGCAGGCGACGGCGCAAAGGACATGACGCTTGAAGCCGATAACGGCGATATCATTGTCAAATGATAAGGAAGAGAAAAATTGCAAGTTAATGTGGAAAATTTCTCATTTTAACTTGTATTAAATCTTGATATAAGACCACTTAGTCAGTCGAACGATTTTTGTATTTGTCAAGTGAAAATTCAGTCACACGTGTCTTTATATAGCACCCGCTTTTCAGGCGGATGCTATAAGATTTTTCAGGGGAAGATATTGTCTCTGCTTACAGAACTTCTGAATCTGTCATTACTCTCAGATGTGGATAAGGCAAAAGAGGCACTGGATCATGGCATTGAGCTATGCAGGCGGCATCCGGATGAGGTGCCATACCAAAGGTAAGTTGGGATGTTGAGAAATCAGGATTTCTGTATAAATCCATAGCAGAATAATAAAGAAAATGACTTTACATTTGCTTTATTGGATGCTATTATAGAAAGCAGAAGGAGATGATATTTATGTCGCAGACAGCAGTTAACGTAAATTTTAAGCTCGATCCGGTTGTCAAGAAAAATATGGAATCAGCATGTCATGATATGGGTATTACAATGACAGCTGCATTTACAATATTTGCAAAGACTGTAGGCCGCGAGAGACGTATACCGTTTGCAGTAACAGCGGATCCATTCTACTCTAACGAAAATATTAATTACCTTGAAGAAATCAGGAATGACATAGATAATGGCAAGGCACATTTTTCAGAGCATGAGCTTTTAGAGGATGATGAATGAAGCTGCAATGGGAAGACAGAGCCTGGAATGACTATTTGTACTGGCAGACTCAGGACAAGAAAACTCTAAAGAAAATCAATAGGCTTATCAGGGTAATGCAGCGTACCCCTTTTGAAGGGGAGGGAAGCCCTGAACCTCTTAAAGGAAATCTGAGTGGGTGGTGGAGCCGTCACATCAATGAAGCTGATAGGATAGTATATTATGTTGAGGGTGAGGTGCTCTATATTATTGCATGTAGAGGACATTACGGCGATCATTGATCGCATGATTAAATATGGATTCTATAAGATCCGTAGTGGAGCAAATTAATGTGGAAAATTTCTCATTTTAACTTGTATTAAATCTTGACATAAGACCACTCTGTTCTTCTTCCCACACATCGGACAGTTCCATTCAAGATAAGTAAGTGACATATATATTATCCTCCTCGAAATACTACTCTTAATATATCATGTATAAGATAAGGTTGTCAAACGGCCAAATATTATGTAGTAGCAAAATCCTGGGTTGAATTATGGCTGAATATAGTGTATGATATAGCCACAAGGAGGAAAGCAATATGCCAATTATTCCAATGAAAGATCTGAAGAATACAACAGAGATTGAACGCAGGTGCAACGAGACGGACGGGCCTGTTTATATAACTAAAAACGGATACGGGAGCCTTGTCGTCATGAGCATGGATTATTACGAACGGACGATGGGGAAGATCAGAGAGGCTTCTATTGTAAACAAGGGTCTCCGGGATATTGAGCAGGGACATACGACAGATGGTAGAGAAGCCCTTGACGAAATAAGGAGGACACATGCAGACCGGAATATTCACATATCGGCTGTCTGATGCTGCTAAAGAAGACATGGCAGAAATATATGATTATATTTCATTCAATTTATCAAATCCGGATGCTGCAGATGCTTTTTTTGATGAATTCGACATAAAAGCTGTAGAAATCTGTAAATCGCCAAAAAGCGGAATACCTGTGAATAATGAGTATATCATTCGTGATGATGTACGCAAATTTCTTGTAAAAAATTATATTGCATATTATATAGCGGATTTTGAAAATAATGAGATTCAGATTGCCAGGGTGGTATACGGCGGCATTTCACCTGATACCGTTCCGAGTCCAACGGCAAAGTAAACTTCCTTATGTGGAGAAAACCTGCTGACGGTAAAGTAGACCATTACGATATTTACAGATGGCATAAGCTCAACGGTAAATATGTAAATGACGACGATACTGTAAGAGATGGTAAGGATGAGGATGTAACGCCTGTGTTCTCTGGAAAGCCAAGCGATGACTACGACCCGAATGTCACTACATCTGATTTGTCTGAAGTCACCTATACAGAGAAAGATGATGAGGATAAAAAAGAACAGACAGAAGGCACGAATAAAGGCAGTCAGTCTGGAGAAAAAGATAGCGCATCAAGTGGTAATAACCAGAGCCAGAAGAAGCAGAACTATATACTGTTCAGAGATATAATGCCTGACGATGCAAAGACTGGTGAATACGTTTATGTTGTAAGAGCCGTGTATTATAAGTCTGGTCGTTCAGAACTGTCACAGGAGCAGGCTGAATCAAAGAAGCATGTTGACGGAAATGACGATAGCAGGGGAACAAATACCGAATGCAAAGCTAAATTCAGCGACAAACAGAAAGATCCTACAGCTGTCTGCCTTGACTCTAAATCTGTTTCTGCTTTCTATGCAGGCATATTCGATGTCAACAACAGAGATTTCGATTTTGAGGAGCTGAATAACGATCCTGCTGTAGCAGGCTATGGCAGGTATAAGAACGGTGATAAGTATGTTGACGGCTATATGCTCGAAAGAGGATACTATACCATAGAAAATCAGGATACCACGCTTCAGCAGATAAGACAATCAGTACTCCGTCTGACATGGAACAACAGAAATAAAGATGGTGTATCCGGATATGTAGCATTCATGAGGACTCTTAATGATACAGGAGAGGTACACTTTGACAAGAAAGACTACAATATCAACAATGTAAAAGAAAGGACAATATGGCTTGATAAAGACAGCTCTGAGGCTGATATAGACAACTATCTCCTGGGAGATATTCCTCTGCTGACCCAACAGCATAGTTTTTTCGAATTAGATAAAGACAAAAGTTATCGTCATGATATCTCACATGAAGATAATCATCAGACTGCCTCCGAGAGAAATGAAGATATTGAATCATATCTGATTCCGACTATAACATCTGTAAAAAAGGAACATGATAATGATAAATTCAAGAAGGATCAGAAGAATATCATCATAGTGCCGTATTATGTATCATCAAATGGAAAAGTGCATTATGGTATTATCAGAATAAATGACAGCTATTATCAGGTTGTAGAAGACGAGAAAAATGGCGGAATGATGGTCGATAGAATCGTAACCGACATAAAACAGGTAAATGAGGTCACTGAGACTGAAGATGATGACTATGATGAAACATTGATAGATATATCTGAAGAATCTGAGCTGGACGATAACGATTATAATATCGAACAGGACGAGGGTATAGATGATATGGATTACAGTGGCGCAATCGACGATGCAGATGATGGCAGTCAGTATGATGATGACGATGATTATGAAGCTGCTGAGGGCCAATAGACAGCAGTCAGTCTGACCAC
>Ga0256404_1011215_pt1 | contig 12092 bp, 8 predicted proteins | sample RumenRJG_01DNA_FD_185990 | JGI IMG/M metagenome (GOLD analysis project Ga0256404, IMG submission 185990) | Bovine rumen microbial communities from Lethbridge, Alberta, Canada - RJG_01 | ecosystem: Host-associated > Mammals > Digestive system > Stomach > Rumen | place: Canada: Alberta | collected... | reverse complement strand
TTCAACGCAGCTCCCGTATGCGCTGACAGTGGCGGGCGTAAGTGCGGTCACGTATCTGTTGACCGGCGTGTTCACCCTTATCCCCGGCTTTCCCCTGATTCTCGCTCTCCCCATCGGCATAATTCTGATGATCTGCACGCTGCTCATCATAAGGCTTTTCAAAAAGCCCTAAAAGAGCCGAGGCAGTCAAGACTTTAATTGAGAATCCACATTACCGCCCAAGCCCCCGTTCGCAGCGCCGAGCGGGGGCTTAAAACTCAAATATACTTTATAAATAAGGCAAATTTCGCTTGCCTTAAATGCCTTGCGGTACTATAATAGAGGCGGACTTTGTTTCCGTTTATTCTTTTCGCGGCTTTTCGCCGCGGGACAATATTTTTAGGAGGATTCTCTCAATGGCAAAGACCGTCACTATCGATGGCAATACCGCTGCTGCGCACGTTGCGTATGCGTTCTCGGACGTTGCAGCGATCTACCCCATCACTCCTTCTTCCCCCATGGCAGAGGTTGCCGATGAATGGGGCGCTCAGGGCAGGATCAACCTGTTCGGCCAGAAGGTTCGCATCGCCGAGATGCAGTCCGAGGGCGGCGCAGCAGGCGCTGTTCACGGCTCCCTCTCCGCAGGCGCGCTGACCACCACCTTCACCGCTTCCCAGGGTCTTCTTCTGATGATCCCCAATATGTACAAGATCTCCGGCGAGCTGCTTCCCGGCGTGTTCCACGTATCCGCCCGCGCTCTTGCCGCACACTCCCTGTCCATCTTCGGCGATCACAGCGACGTTATGGGCTGCCGTCAGACCGGCTTTGCGATGCTTTCCGCCGCTTCCGTTCAGGAGGTTATGGACCTTGCGCTCGTAACCCATCTTTCCGCCATCAAGTCCAGCGTTCCCTTCGTTCATTTCTTCGACGGCTTCCGCACCTCCCACGAGGTTCAGAAGATCGAGCAGATCGAATATGAGGATATGGGCAAGCTTCTCGATATGGACGCTGTTCGCAAGTTCCGCGAGCGCGCTCTCAACCCCGAGCATCCCCATCAGGCGGGTACCGCTCAGAACCCCGACATCTACTTCCAGGGCCGCGAGGCTGCAAACATCCACTACGCGAAGGTTCCCGAGGTCGTGGAGTACTACATGGAAAAGGTCGGCGAGATCACCGGCAGGAAGTATCATCTGTTTGATTACGTCGGCGCACCCGATGCCGAGCGCGTTATCGTTGTAATGGGCAGCGGTGCGGACGTTGTTGAGGAGACCATCAACCACCTCGTCAAGAAGGGCGAGAAGATCGGCGCCATCAAGGTTCGCCTTTACAGGCCCTTCGCCGCGGACAGGTTCATCAGCGCCATCCCCGCAAGCTGCAAGAAGATCGCGGTCCTCGACCGCACCAAGGAGCCCGGCGCTCAGGGCGAACCCCTCTACCTCGATATCGTGAACGCTCTGGCGGAAGCCGGCCGCGGTGATATCAAGGTCGTCGGCGGCCGCTACGGCCTCGGCAGCAAGGAGTTCACTCCCACCATGGTCAAGGCCATCTACGACAACCTTGCCAAGAGCGAACCCAAGAACCACTTCACCGTTGGTATCGTGGACGACGTTATGCACACCTCCCTTGAGCTCGGCGAGCTTGTGAACGCCGCTCCCGAGGGCACCATCTGCTGCAAGTTCTTCGGTCTCGGCTCCGACGGCACCGTTGGCGCAAACAAGAACAGCATCAAGATCATCGGCGACCACACCAACATGTACGCTCAGGGCTACTTCGCCTACGACTCCAAGAAGTCCGGCGGTCTTACCATCAGCCATCTCCGCTTCGGCAAGACCCCCATCCAGAGCCCCTATCTTATCGACAGCGCGGACTTCGTTGCCTGCCATAACCCCAGCTACGTCACCCGCTACGACGTGCTCGAGGGCCTCAAGGACGGCGGCGTGTTCCTTCTGAACAGCCCCTGGACCACCGAGGAGATGGACAAGGAGCTTCCCGCCGAGATGAAGAAGACCATCGCGAAGAAGCACATCCGTTTCTACAATATCGATGCCGTTAAGCTTGCCCGCGAGGTTGGCATGGGCGGCCGCATCAACACCATCATGCAGAGCGCATTCTTCAAGCTCGCCGAAGTTATTCCCGCCGAGGAGGCGATCGAATACATGAAGGCCGCCGCGAAGAAGAGCTACGCAAAGAAGGGTGAGGACGTTGTTCAGAAGAACTACGCCGCGATCGATATCGGCATCACCGGCATCGTTGAGGTCAAGTACCCCGAAACTTGGGCGAACGCCACCGAGGGCGCGACCGCTATGCACGTAAGCGACGATCCGTACTTCGTTGATTTCATCAAGCCCGTTCTTGCTCAGCAGGGCGACAAGCTCCCCGTCAGCAAGCTCGCTGCGGACGGCTTCGTTCCCACCGGCACCACCAAGTACGAGAAGCGCGGCATCGCGGTTGAGGTTCCCGCATGGATCCCCGAAAACTGCATCCAGTGCAACCAGTGCGCTCTCGTTTGCCCCCATGCCTGCATCCGTCCCTTCGTGATGGAGGAAGGCACCGAGGCTCCCGAAGCCTTCGTTTCCAAGAAGGCCACCGGCGTTGGCGACGGCAAGCTCTTCCGTATCCAGGTCAGCCCCTACGACTGCACCGGCTGCGGCAACTGCGTTGACGTATGTCCCGCCAAGACCAAGGCGCTTGCTATGAAGCCCCTTGCCGAGGAAGAAAAGGTTCAGAACGACAACTGGAACTTCGCGATCGAGCTTCCCGTTCTCGACCTCCCCGTAAACAAGGCCACCGTTAAGGGCAGCCAGTATCTGCAGCCCCTCTTCGAGTTCTCCGGCGCTTGCGCAGGCTGCGGCGAAACTCCCTACGTTAAGCTGATCACCCAGCTCTTCGGCGACAGGATGATCGTTGCGAACGCGACCGGCTGCTCCTCCATCTACGGCGGAAGCGCCCCCACCTGCCCCTACACCGTCAATAAGCAGGGTCACGGCCCCGCATGGGCAAACTCCCTGTTCGAGGATAACGCCGAGTTCGGCTTCGGCATGAACCTTGCGACCTCCCACCGCAGGGAGAAGCTTGCGGACCTCGTTCGCCAGCTCGCAGAAGGCTGCGACGACGAAGGCAAGGCCAAGTGCAATGCATGGCTCGAGGCTATGGACGATGCGGAAGGCAGCAGGAAGACCGCTCAGCCCGTTATCGAGATGGTTGAAAACTGCAATAATTGCGGCTGCGACTGCGATGAGATCGCAAAGCAGATCGTTGAGCTCAAGGATATGTTCGTTAAGAAGAGCCAGTGGATCTTCGGCGGCGACGGTTGGGCATACGACATCGGCTACGGCGGACTCGACCACGTTCTGGCTATGGATGAGGACGTAAACGTTCTGGTTATGGACACCGAGGTTTACAGTAACACCGGCGGTCAGTCCTCCAAGGCTACCCCCACCGGCTCCGTTGCGAAGTTCGCTGCCGCAGGTAAGCGCACCAAGAAGAAGGATCTCGGCATGATGGCTATGAGCTACGGCTATGTCTACGTTGCCAAGGTCTGCATGGGCGCGAACCCCGCTCAGCTTATGAAGGCGATCACCGAGGCGGAGGCTTACAAGGGCCCCTCCCTCATCATCGCTTACGCTCCCTGCATCAACCACGGCATCAAGACCGGCATGGGCAAGTCCCAGGCTGAGGCGAAGAAGGCCGTTGAGGCAGGCTACTGGCCCCTTTACAGGTATAACCCCGATCTCGCAGCAGAGGGCAAGAACCCCTTCACCCTCGACAGCAAGCCCGCGACCGCGGACTTCCGCGAGTTCATCCTGGGCGAGAACCGCTACTCCGCTCTGAAGCAGCAGTTCCCCGAGGCAGCCGCCGAGCTCTTCGAGCGCGCCGAGAAGGAAGCCAAGGATAAGTTTGAATACTATCAGAAGCTCAACGATATGCAGTAAACCTGCATGAACTGAGTTGATAACCCGAGCGGCGGCTCCGTGGAAGCGGGGCCGCCGCTTTTTATGTCAAATGAGCAGGATTAACATAAAGAAAAAATGTCATTTTCATTAACTTTTTGTATTTCTAAGACCTTGCTGTTGACACGGAACCGTAAGGTATGATATCTTTTATACAACCCACAAAATAGTGTACTTTATTGAAAATCGGAGGTGCTTTATGTTTAAGAAGACTTTTTTGCTTGTGCTGGCTGCCGCCGTTCTGTTATCCGTTTTTGCCTGCCGACAGAAGGTGCAGACGGAAACAAAAACGCCGGGTAACGGGAGCGAAAGCTCTGCCGCTCCGACTGCTATACCGAGCGAAACGCCCGTTGCCGTTTTACCCACAGCAGCTCCGAATGTGCTTGTGCCGGCGGTTATGATTGAAGGAACGGTTTATTATTTCAACAGCAGATTCATTGATAAGCCGGAGGAGGAGCCCCTCGGAAGCATCAGTTCCATCGTTCCGATAACCGAGTATCCGGAAAAGAACGATCAGGCGAATCTGCAGATACTGATGGATGCACCTTATGTGATGCTTGAAGATGGCGTGGCGCTGCCGATGGAGGACGGATGGGGAGTATTCGTAACTGCCGATAAACTATCCAAATAAAGTGCATAACCGAGCGGAGGCTCCGTGAAAGCGGAGCTGCTGCTTTTATAATTCCACAAAAGAACGACATGGTTGAATAAAAAACTTTTTAAACAATCTCAAAAAAGGGTTGACAAACAGAAGAGCGTATGTTAGACTATGAAACATAGTATACTATACACGAAAAATGATGAAAGAGAGGTCGGCTTATGAAAAGACGAACAGCAATGTTTTTGGCACTGCTGATGTTGGTTGCTGCAACAGTTCCTGCATCGTTTGCTGCATCTTCGGAAGGATATCGGATTACTAAACCTCATGAGTATGCAATAAAGCCGGGTACAAGCGAATGGCGAAGCATGGACAACGTTTTGGATAGAAGGGCTGCTTGCCATGTTCCCGAAGACGAACTGAAGATGATGACCACGGAAGCCTTGGTCAAGACGGTGCTTGAGTATCCCCTGCTGGTAGATATGTGTGCATATAACTCAATCGACGAAGGAATTGAAGCTGTGTCAGAATATTTTGGAGGAATAAAGGAACTTGCTGAAAGAAAAGATGCATTAAAATACTTGAAAGAGTATATTGTGCAGCAAGCAGACCAAACAGATGGTGCAAACCTTTTATGCTTTTTTGCAGATACGTTGATTAGATATATCACAAAGGAATATGCTCAACACGAACGTGCTTCATTCCCTCCAATATATACACCTAAAAAAACTCCGGTTCCGAACTCGATTATTCATTATAATTTGACATGGGCTTCCTTTGGAACAAATGCGCTTATAGAACAGGATATTGCAAATTTGATGCTGCAGATTTATACATCCGCATCTATTGTTGCTCAACCATCTCCGAAGTATAATTGCCATTCATATGCATGGCACAGTCAATCGACTGCGACAAACAAATATTGGATTGACTATCCAGATGTATATTTGAATGACGGTAGTTATTCAATGGTTACCGTCCCTACATTTGGAACAAGAGTTACATACTTTACGAATACGTATGGCTATTATACTCATTCCGGCATTATTTGGACACCAGTTGTAGTTATAAATAAAAAGGTTACATCAAAGTGGGGAAAGGGGGCGCTGTTTACGCATAACGTTTACGATTGTCCCTATTATCCTAATGGAAGCAATACTGTAGTACAGTATTGGGATCGCAATCCATAAAAACGAGAAGAAGTATATAAAAAGGAGTTGAGCTTATGAACAGAAGAATCATTGTATCAGTTAGCTTACTTGTGCTTTCCGTGCTTGTGTGCGCCTTGCTTATCATCCCCAAAGCAGTCAGTACAGCGCATGCCGATTCGCAGGAGCGTATATCGGAAACCGTTAAGTTTAAAAGCGGTTGGTATTGCGGAAAATCTGTCGATCAGGGCATAAAAAGCATGGGAATAGACACGATTCAGCAGAAATTTGTGCTCCACTTTACTCAGCCATACGATTCGCTTTTTTTAAGCGGCTGCTATACCGTTGAGGGCGATAGGCTCAAGGCATTCAACAGGCAGGATGAATTGGTCTGCACCTTCAAAATTGAAAAGGACGGCACGCTCGTGCTTCTTGAAGCCGAATCGCCCTACTTTGAAAAGAAGCCCTCGCCGTTTTTTGCCGAATTTGAGGACGGCACCGTGTTTAGCTTTAGCAGAGCACTGGAGCCGGATATGAATTTCGGCTTCTAAAACAGCGGGTATATCAAGCGACACGATATGAATGATACCGAGCGGCGGCTCCGTGGAAGCGGAGCCGCCGCTTTTTGTATAAAAAACGCGGCAGCGTGGGAAAAAACTCCGTTTTCGGCATGGGGGAAAACTTTGGTATAATATGCGCCTCGCCCGAGCGTTTTGCAACGGTTTGCCTTGTTTTTAAAACGAAGTTGATGTATAATTACCTTAAGGAAAAACAACTGTTTCAAGGGAGGTCTAATCCATGAAGAAGCTTTTAACGCTCGTTTTAGCACTTGTTTTGTTCGCCTGCGGCACGTCGGCCGCATCGGCGAAAGCCATCACGGGGGAGGCGCCGCGCTCGCCAGTCGGTATGGACATCAGCGGCTTTTCAACGCTCGACTTCGATCAAAACCCCGTGGACGGCTCGATCTTCCAAAACGCCGCGCTGACGGTGATAAATTTCTGGGAAACGAGCTGCGGCCCCTGCATCTCGGAGATGCCGTATTTCCAGCAGGCGCATGAGTATTACAGCGCAACGCCCGAGGCGGACGTGCAGGTCTACACCGTTCTGTACGTGGGAGAGGGCTCGACCGTGCCGGAGGCGATAACGCTGCTTCAAAACTACAGCTTCGGCAAGCTGATCATGGACGACGTGCTGGCGGAGGCGTTTTACGCGACCGAGATCTTTCCAGGAATGCTCGCATTCCCCGAAACGATCCTCGTGGATTCAAACGGCATTGTGCGCTACCATCATTTCGCGATCTATCAGAACTATAACGAGCTGAACAGCGAGATACAGCAGTGGCTTGCGCAGGTTCCGCCCGTAACGCCCACCGAGCCGCCTGCACCCGTTGTGGACGGCGATGCGGACGGAAGCGGCTCCGTGAACGTTGCCGATGCGCTTCTCTGCCTTCGCGCCGCGATGGGGCTCTCGGAATTTACCGAGGAGCAGATCGCGCGCTGCGATATGGACGGCAGCGGCGGCATCGCGATAGTCGATGCGCTCACCATTCTGCGCGTTGCGATGGGGCTTATAGAGCTCTAAACAGCCGAAGATCATTTAAGTAAACATTTTACAGGAGGTTATTAAAATGAAGATCAGACGCATTGTTTCCATCATCCTGGTCGTTGTTATGCTCGCGCTCTGCGTGCCGGCTTCGCTTGCGGAGAAGGCCGCAGCCGCCGCAAACGAGAAGGCCATGCTCGGCCTGCTCGATAGGGTTTGGAAGGAGCTGGACGCGGTGGAAGCGGACAGCCTTAGCATGAACGAGGCGAAGAACGACGTTGCATCCGCGGTCCGCATTGCCGCGCTTGAAAACGAGCTTGTGGACGAGGGCAGCGTGAGCGCCGTGCGAAACGGCGGCTTCACCTTCCGCGTGAACGGCATGCTCTGCAACTACAACTACACGAGCCGCAACGAGCAGCATATCCCCGCCGTGGACGAGGCGCTGCTTGCGGATATCGCAGGCGCCATCGGCGAGAAGAACGGCTCCACCGATATGGACGTTCTTCTGATCGGCCCCTTCTACGGGCAGGATGCGAACTTCACCAACCAGTACCGCAACGAGGCTTCCTCCATCGCCGAGGCAACGGGCGGCAGCTACACGGTGCTTTCCACCTCGAACGCGACCGGTCCGAACATCGCGGCGGCGTTCCCCGATGCGGGCGTCGTGCTCATGGATTCCCACGGTGCGGACGGCTATCTTGCGCTTACCACCAATGAGGGCATCACGAGCGAGGACTATCAGAACGGCTGGGCCTCGAGCTCCGGCGCAAATTCCGCCTATATCGACGGCAGATACATCGAGCATCACGCTCCCCGCCAGCTCCCGAACAGCATCGTTTGGATGGCGTTCTGCGAGGGCATGATAAGGAGCAACCACGGCGAGACCGGCGCGGCATTCCTTCGCGCGGGCGCGGGCTGCGTTTACGGCTATTCCCAGGCCGTCACATTCGGCGGCGAATACCGTTATGAAACGCATTTCTGGAACAATATGAAGTATAACGACACCACCGTTGCCGAGGCATTCAACGCGATGACGGCGGAGCTTGGAAACTACGATCCGCTCATGAGCACCCCGAATGGCGCGGCGTATCCCGTTATAATGAGCCCCGTGGATCCCTATCCCTCGAACCCCGACAGCCATCAGACCGTCCATTGCGATTGGAAGCTTTTCGGCGCGGACCTTGAGCCCGTTGAGCTTGAAAGCTACAGCCTTGCGCCCGAAAGCATCGATATCTACGTTGGCACTTCCTCTGCCGTTCGCTTCAGCAGGGTGCCCGAGAACGCAAATAACTACGACCTCACATGGCACAGCGAGAACGAGGCCGTTGCGACCGTTATCGGCAACGACAACGTGGTTCGCATAACGGGCGTGGAGCTCGGCACCACCCGCGTGTATTGCGACGTGGCCGTAAACGGCTCGAATATCGGCACCGCGTACTGCGACGTGAACATCATCCCGCTGCCGCCGATAAGCGACGTGCTGAACGCAGAGGGCGGCAGCCTTGAATTCACCTCCACGCAGCAGCCGTGGCAGAGCGTGCTGATCGACGGCAGGCTCGCCGCAAAGAGCGGCAACAAGGGCATTAACAACTCCACTTCAACGCTCAGGCTCGTGCTCGATATGGAAGCGGGGGAGACCCTGACCTTCGATTGGAAGGTTTCGAGCGAAAACTACGATAAGCTCGGCTTCTATGCAAACAATCAGCTCCAGGGCAGCCAGATCTACGGCGCACCCGATTGGGAAACGATAGTTTACACCGCGCAGAGCTCGGGCACCTATACCTTCGAGTGGCGCTATAAGAAGGATGCAAGCGTTCACGCGCTGGATGACTGCGGCTATGTGGATAACGTTATCTACAGCGGCGATGCGCAGAGCGCGACCCCGGGCGACGTGGATGGAACCGGAGACATTACCGTTGCCGATGCGCTGATGATCCTTCGCTCGGCGATGGGGCTTGTCGAGTTGACCCCTGCACAGCAGATGCTTGCGGATATGAACGCAAGCGGAGCGATCGAGGTTTCCGATGCGCTGACGGTGCTGAGAACGGCGATGGGGCTGAACTGAAGCAAACCAAGAGTAAATACAGTTTGAAATGCGAAAAAAGCGCTCCGTTGGGGCGCTTTTTCCGCACGCACTTTGCTTTTTTCCAATAAAGGAAACGGAAGGAGGAATATTTTCCTGCTTTTACCCTTGCTCCGTTTGAAGGAAGAAGTTTACTTCATCTGATAGCTTCCGCAGAGGCTCTCGTCCTCGGGCTTGCCGGTGCAGGTATGGTTGTGGTCGTGGTGGGTGCAGGGTTTCACCTCGATGCGGGAAAGCTCGCAGTAATTGCCCTGATCGTTGTGGCGGCAGCTTCTGACGCTGCAGCCGATGGTCTGATTGCCGATCCTGTCCTTGCTCATTTCGGTTCTCCTTTTCGTGTTGCTTTGGCTGATTTTGAATTCGCGCGGCTCTTGCCGCACAATAAGAGTTTGCCCAAATACGCGGCGGCTTATGCGCCGCAGGCCGAAAAAGAATAAAATATTGTTTTTTACTTGAAAAAAACGGCATTTGTGCTATAATTTATAATGATTTATTATGCGGCTTGCGCTTTGACAAAATGCGCTGCGGAGCCGAATAGAATAGAAAACGGCGCGGGTGAAACCGTTTGCGCGTTAAAAATAAAAGAGGTAAGGTAAAAGTATGAAGATAGTTGTTATCTGCGGCGGAAGATCGAATGAGAGGGACGTTTCGCTTTCCACGGGCAGCATGGTTGCCAAGGCGCTTCGCGCTTCGGGGCATGAAGTGGTGCTTGCCGATGCCTGCCTGGGCGTGGAGCTCGACTGCCCGCCCGCCGAGGCGTTTTCAAAAAACATCCCGATACCCGAGTATAAAATAACCTCCACCGCGCCGGACGTGCGCCCGTTTTTTGAAAGAAAAGAGGGCTTTTTCGGCAAGAACGTTCTAGAGCTCTGCCGCGAGGCGGACATCGTTTTCAACGCGCTGCACGGCGACGAGGGCGAGAACGGCAAACTTCAGGCTGCGTTCGACATGATGAATATTCGCTACACCGGCGCGGGCTCGCAGGGCAGCCTGCTTGCGATGAATAAGAGCATTTCCAAGCTCGTTTTCCGCGAGCACGACATTCCAACGCCCGAGGACGTTATCTTGCACGGCGAAAGCGCGGACGAGGCCGTCAAAAAATGCGCATGGCTCGGCTTCCCCTGCGTGGTGAAGCCCGCAAGCCTCGGCTCAAGCGTTGGCGTTTCGATCGCCTACGATGAAAGCGATTTCCGCACCGCGATAGAGGCGGCCTCCGCCTATGAGGACACGATCATCGTTGAAAGATACATAAGGGGAAGGGAGTTCTCGGTCGGAATAGTGGGCGACACGGTATTTCCCGCAATCGAGATAATACCCAAAGAGGGTTTTTACGATTATAAAAATAAATATCAGCCCGGCGCAACGATGGAAATTTGCCCCGCTGAAATAAATCCGCAGCTCAAAAAGGAGCTGGAGCGCTGCACCCGCGCCGTGTTCAAGGCGCTCGGCCTCGGCGCGTATGCGAGGGTGGATTTCATGGTGGACGACAACGGCGTTTACTGCCTTGAGGCGAATACCACGCCCGGCATGACACCCACAAGCCTGCTTCCGCAGGAGGCCGCCGCTGCCGGGATCGAGTTTCCCGCGCTGCTTGAGAGGATAATCGCGGAGAGCATGAAGCTTGAGCGCAAGCAGAACGAATAATAAGCGAATACAGAAGGAAATAAGAATATGATCGAACTGACCTTGAAGGAAGCCGTAAAGGCGGCGGGCGGCAAGCTCGTGAACTGCGAAGGGATTGATGCAGATGCCGCGCTCGTATCCTCGATAACTCTGGACAGCCGAAAGATAGAGCGGGGAAGCCTTTTCGTTGCGATAAAGGGCGAAAGGGTGGACGGACACGACTATATCAAAATGGCGGCGGAAAAGGGCGCACTTTGCGCGATAAGCGAGCAGGATGTTCCGTATCCGCATATCCGCGTTGAGAGCAGCCTGGCGGCGATGCAGGGTATAGCGGCGCATCTTCGCGAAAAGAGCGGCGTTACCGTGATCGCGGTCGTGGGCAGCGTTGGCAAAACCACCACGCGCCAAATGCTCACCTGCGTTATGGAGCAGAAGTTCGAGCATGTTCTTAGCACCGAGGGCAATTTTAACAACGAATTCGGTCTGCCGCAGATGCTTTTCAGGCTTGAAGATCACCATGAGCTGGCGGTTTTAGAGCTTGGCATAAGCACCTTCGGCGAGATGGAAAGGCTTGGCAAGGTCGCGCGCCCGAATTACGCCGTGTACACAAATATCGGCAATATGCACCTTGAAAATCTTGGCGATAGGGACGGCGTTTTAAAGGCGAAGACCGAGCTGGTTCCCTATATAAAGGAGGGCGGCAAGCTCTTTTTGAACGGCGCGGACGATAAGCTTCGCGGCTACGAGCCGCCGATACCCGCCGTGTATTTCGGCGTGGACGAGTGCTACAGCGTGCACGCGGAGGACGTGGAGCAGATAGGGCTTGAGCGCACCGACTTCACGCTCATCTACCGCGAAAAGGCGCTGCGCGTTTCGCTGCCCGCCGTCGGAAGCCACATGGTGCTCGATGCGATAGCCGCCGCAACGGTCGCGCTTGAATTCGGGCTCACCGCCGAGCAGGTCAAGGCGGGGCTTGAGAATTATTCGCCAGTGGGGCATCGCGGCAGAGTGGAAAAGCTTGCCGAGATAACGCTTGTGGACGATTGCTACAACGCGGGCCCCGACTCCATGCGCGCAACGATCTCCGCGCTCAAGGGCGCAAGGCGCATCGCGCTATTGGGCGATATGCTCGAGCTTGGCGAAAATGAGGAGCAGCTTCACAGAAGCCT
>Ga0256404_1011213_pt1 | contig 12100 bp, 11 predicted proteins | sample RumenRJG_01DNA_FD_185990 | JGI IMG/M metagenome (GOLD analysis project Ga0256404, IMG submission 185990) | Bovine rumen microbial communities from Lethbridge, Alberta, Canada - RJG_01 | ecosystem: Host-associated > Mammals > Digestive system > Stomach > Rumen | place: Canada: Alberta | collected... | reverse complement strand
ATTTGCTTCTTTCGATGATGGCAATGCCTTGGTCGAAGAATGCGAAAGAAATATGTCTTTTACACTTCGTTTTTGGAAAAAACGTGAGGGTTCGGGACTTGATGAAAATATGGAATACAATCAGCCTGTAATCAGATGGAGCAATTAACAATAGTTATATTACAGGTTAATGTATAGGGGAACATATAATTTCAATATTCAGAGGATATCCTCATATTTATTTTAATAAAAGAATGTGTAAAAATCATATTCATCTGTTTTCCAACCATTAGCATTATAGAAAGCTTTAGCGGTTGTATTTGTTTTTTCGGTGATTAATGTAAATCCTTTAGCTCTATCATAAAAGTGTTTTTTAGCTGCAGACATTAAGGCTGATGCATATCCCTTTCGTCTATATTCTGGCCTTACATATAGATCATTTAAGTGCCATTGGCGTTTTAGAGATACCGTTGAAAAGGAAGGGTATAATTGAATGAATCCAACGGGTGTTTCATCATCGAAGGTGATGAATATTATGCTTTCATTATTTGTGATTCTGTTATGTAGGAATTGTTCTACTTCCTCGATGTTTTGCTCTTTTATACCATAAAATGTACGGTATTCCATGAGTAATGGAATTATTGATTTGATATCTGAGATATCGGCTAATCTGGTCATGATTTTTACCTCCTGATTGATTGTATAAAATAATATGATACAATTATAATCAGGATTGGTATTATGATAAGAACCAATTATAGTATTTTTAAAGGGGCCAATTTTGCATGCTGGTGATTGATCACAATAAAAAAATCTATGAACAACTATATGAGCAGATAAAAATACAGATTCTGTCGGGCGAACTAAAACCAGGTACCAGATTACAAGCAACCAGAGGGTTAGCGCAGGAATATGGTATAAGTAGGAACTCTGTTGTTGCTGCCTACGAACAGCTACTTGTCGAAGGCTTTGTTAGAACTGTTATAGGATCAGGATATTACGTTGAGAAAATAGAAATTCCATATCAGCCAGATAAGAAAACAAATAGTAATGCCGTTGAGACAAGTAAAAAAAAAGTTGAACCGAAATATAATTTTAGATACGGTAATCTCGAATATAATTGCTATCAAAATCGAAAATGGCGTAAATGTCTTATAAATTCTATGAATATATTATCCATGAATTCTAGCATTAATTATTTATTGCATAATGGAAGTGAGCGTTTGAGGCGGTTTGTGGCAGATTTTTTGCTGTCATCTCGAGCAGTTAAATGTAATCCTGAACAGATAGTTATTACCAATGGACATCAGGCAGCGATAGATATTATCTGCACTTTATTTGATGATATGAAATATGATTTTGCTATCGAGGATCCGGGATATGATGGCTGTAGAGTTGTTTTTGAACGACATGGATTTAATGCTCAGCCTATCACTGTAGAGAATAATGGGATATCTATTGATGAATTGCACAACAAAAAACATCAAATAGTTTATGTTACTCCATCACATCAGTTTCCTACAGGGTGTATACTGCCAATAGGTAAAAGGTTGGGAATAATAGACTGGGCGGAAAAAACAGATAGTTATATTATAGAAGATGATTATGATAGCGAGTTGAGATATAACTCACATCCGATTCAATCTTTACAATCTTTGGATGGTGGAAATAGAGTTATATATCTTGGTACATTTTCAAAATCGTTAGCTCCTGATCTTCGAATAGCGTATCTAGTACTACCGGAAAAACTATTGTCGACTTATAACGAAAAATATAAAGTATCAAATTCAAATGTACCAACACTCATTCAAGAGGCATTGGCCGAATACATAGAATCCGGAGAATATGAAAATGGATTAAGAGCTATAAGAACATTTTATAAAAGAAAGCATGATTATATTCTAGAACATCTAAAGAGAGAAGATATTGAGTTATTAGGAACAGAAGCAGGATTGCATTTTTTAATGAATATTAATACGAATCTTAATAGAACACAGATTATGCAAATAATGGAAAAATATGGAATCGGTATATATTCAACGGAGCGTTACTGGATATTACATGAGAAGTGTGCTGAAAATCAAATATTAGTTGGTTTTAGTTCTATTCCATCAATCGATTTAGAAAAAGCTATGATTTCATTTAATAATGCACTAGATGAAATTACTCGTTAATGCATTATATCGGATAATCGTATTAAGACTCTCTAGATATGTATGCATATTATTCACAGTCTGACTCAAGAGATGAAATTCAATTTATTATGTATTTGGATTTATAAACTATTTCAAATGTGTCGGGATGATGTGATGGTAAGATATACCAGAATATATAGCAGATAGGAACTGATAATGGAAGAACAGATAATAGAAAAGAATAAAAAATACTGGGATGATCATGCTGATCTCTGGTTTGGAACTACAGCTTTGCCGAAATATGGAGTCAAATTCGCGACAGAAGATGACCTTCATTTTTTTTCGGAGGTTGAAGGAAAGAAAGTCCTCGAGATATGCTGCGGCAGTGGGCATTCGCTCAAATATCTTGCGGATAAAGGTGCAGAAGAGTTATGGGGATTAGATCTGTCGCAAAAACAATTGGATAATGCCGGGAAGCTCTTAAAGGAGAGCGGCTGCAATCATAAACTCATATGTGCCCCGATGGAAGCAGACAGTGATATTCCGCAGGACTATTTTGACTATGTTTATTCAATATACGGAATAGGCTGGACGACAGACCTCGAAGGGACATTTAAGAAGGCTGCTTCGTATCTTAAGAGTGGTGGTTATTTCATATTCAGCTGGGGACATCCGCTTCACTACTGTGTTGCGAAATCATATGAGACCGGGGAGGATGTTGTTGATAACGGGGCACTGGTCTTTTCTCGCAGCTATTTTGATGAATCCTACTTAAAGATGCCGGTTCATGATACAACTGTAACATTTGCGAACAGAAAGATTTCAACATTTGTTAATGCATTGTATGATGCCGGTTTTATAATCGAGAAAATGATAGAACAAACCGACGAAAAGTCATTAGCGGATACTGAAGATAACAGCCCTAAGGCACAAAAAGCAAAAATGGTCCCGCTTTCGATGTGCTTTAAATGCAGAAAGTTATAGGCGTGTTGTTAATAATATCGGAATAGAATGTATTTCTTCGATTCTTTCAGGAGATGAGAAGTGCTGTCATAGAATAATACTTGAAGAAGGAAAGGATGAATAGGGTATGGTTAAAGTATATGTAGAAGATGGGAAATTTAAGGTTAAGGGAACATTTGATCTCGGTTATATAGGACTGTATAAGGATGACATGATCTCAGTAGATTCTGACTGCGCAAATATAAGAGATGAGTGGGACAGCATATATGAAATGTCTCAAAACGGAGAATTAACGGATGAGGATATAGCGGCTGAGCTAACTAAGCGTTTTAATAAAGCAGAAGAGAAGATTCAGAAGAATATACGTATGATCAATAACGAATTCCTGTATCGTATTTATGATGATATGGACGGATGCGGCAGAGAGTTCTGGGAACGCGAAGAGTTAAGAGTACCGGGATTTGATTATGATGATCCTGACTTTAATTTTTATAGTATACCTTTAAAGAGTAAGGGATATACAGGCTATGGTATAGGTGAACCGAATGACGGCAGCGTAGAAAAAGATGATTTTGAAGCATCGCTCAGAGAAAACGCACCGATGTTTAACCTTGATGGATTTATAAAAGGTATAAAACCTGAAAGCATGACATTATGGGAAGATTGTATCAGTTTTCAGTGTTCCGATATATATGACTGGGCACTTATCTGTGCAGCATATGACAGAATAGACTTAGAAGATCTTAAGTTTATGGATTGGCATAACTATTAGAATTATGTAAGCAGTAATACATATTCATGTTTGCCGGGATGGACGTTGGAACAGTAAGCGGAAGTTAATCGACAAGACAATCAGAACAGGAAGGTTGTGAGTATGAGTGAAAATGAATAAGAATAAAAATAAGAGCCTTGTTATCAACAGCCCGGAATCTATCTGCTCTGAATTTGTGGTTCGATCTCAAGATATCCTGAAGGAAAATCTGGTTGGAGTTTATCTGCATGGTTCTGCGGTGATGGGGTGCTTTAATCCGGCGAAGAGTGACATAGATCTGATCGTCGTGACTGAGGAGAAAATGTCGGATGACGATAAACGAAAGTACATGGATATGGTGATGGAGCTGAATACTATCGGACCGGCTAAGGGCATTGAGATGAGCGTCGTTTTAAAGAAGGATTGTAACCCGTTTGTTTATCCGACACCATTCGATCTGCATTTTTCCGTAGCTCATATCAAATGGTATTCAGATAATCCTGAGGACTATATCAGTAAAATGAACGGAACAGATCCTGACCTTGCGGCACATTTTACCATCATTCGAAAAAGAGGAAAGTGCCTCTATGGACAGCCGATTGAACAGGTATTCGGAGGGGTTCCGAAGGAAGATTATTTTGATTCTATTTGGAACGATATTGCAGGTGCAAAGGATGATATACAAGAAGATACAATGTATATTACTCTGAATCTTGCAAGAGTGCTTGCATTTAGGAGAGAGGAACTGGTTCTCTCAAAAAAAGAAGGCGGAGAGTGGGCATTGGATAACCTTCCCGAAGAATTCCACCCGCTTATAAATGAGGCCCTCAAAGAATACGCAGAGGGTACTAAAGGCAATTATGATACAGAATGTGCGAGAAAGTATGCGGAATATATACTGAAGGAAATAGGAGAAAAGAAAGACTAAAAATAACATTAAAGAATTTGGAATTAGTTTAGAATCATTTAAAGATTTCCGTTACGGGATGCATTATATTGAAGCTATCAAGAAATATAGCATTCTATTAAGGAAATCGGCGAAAAATGAAGAAAAATTGGATGTCAACTAAATACCTGGCAGTGTTCTTTATATTGACACTCGCATGGACATGGATATGTGGATTTATACCTGTTATATTCGGGTTTACGGAAACGGGTATAGGGACGTTTGTGTTCTATTTTGGTGGTGGAGCACCTTCAGTAGTCGCACTATTTTTGGTTTTTCTGACGTATCCGAAAGATAAGAGAAAAGACTACTTCCGACGTTGCTTCAGCTTAAAGCATGCAGGATGGAAGTGGCCGCTTATTACGGCTGCAATCTTTACGGCGCTGTCAGTGATAAGTATTGCTGTCGGTGTCGGTATGCTGGGATTTGAGATGCCGACGATGGATTACATTAAAGCGATTAAGGTAAATCCGTTGAATATCCTGCTCATACTTTTGTTATCGCTCATCTCCGGTCCGCTTAACGAGGAGTTCGGATGGAGAGGATATGCACTCGACAGGCTGCTTTTGAAGTTCGGATTTCTTAAGGGCTCTCTGATTCTTGGTTTTATATGGGCAATCTGGCATTTGCCGTGGTACTTTACACCGGGTCAGGCACAGTATAATCTTCTGAGGGATTCGGTCTTCCATGCAGTGATGTTCGTTCCGAGTGTTATGATGTTGAGTGTATTTGTATCCTTCGTTTATATCAAGACGAAGCGGAGTATTCTTGCGGGTGCACTTGTGCATATGTTTAGCAATCTGATCGGAAGTCAGCTGTTATCTTCTTATACTACAGATATGAGTATGTTAATAAGGTACACTAATATGGCATTCTTCTTTGGTGTGATAATCTACACAACATGTTCCCGCAAGTTCAAGAAGGAAGTTGATGATGTCATCTGCAATATAAATTCATATACCACGATGAAGAGTGCATAGAATGTCGGGTGTTGGTTCCCTGCATTTGATATATTAATATTGCAAAGGAAAGGAGGAGTAGGAAATGCAAGGCTGGATTGAAGGATTTCAGGCATCCATAGATTATATTGAGAATAATCTTACGGAGATACTGGATGTTGAAGTGATTGCAGAGAAAGCAGCCATATCTTCATTCTATTATCAGAGGATTTTCGGTGCATTGTGTGGTATGACAGTGGGTGAATATATTCGGGCGCGCAGAATGACACTTGCAGCACAGGAACTGATAAGTTCTGATGAGAAGATTATAGATATAGCTGTAAAGTATGGTTATGAATCACCGGACAGTTTTGCAAAAGCATTTCAGAGATTTCACGGAATCACGCCATCAAAGGTGCGTGAACCGGGAATAATCTTAAAATCTCTTGCTCCGATACATATTAAAATATCACTGGAGGGTGGAAATATGTTGGATTATAAGATAGTTGAGAAAGAACAGTTTACAATTGTTGGCGTTAAGAGACCATTTAATACTGATACAAGCTATCAGGAGATACCGAAGTTTTGGAATGAATGGATGCAGAATTGGGATGAGCGTCCTGTAAAGGGAAGATTCGGTGTCTGTATAGACATGAAGGGAAAAGACTTTGATTACTGGATCGCTGATCTCTATCATCCATGGAGAGAAGTTCCTGAAGGCTGCGAGACCAGAGTGATTCCGGGAGGCCATTGGGCAGAGTTTCCGTGTACCATGAAGAATCTGCAGGATGTTAATACAAAGATATGGTCTGAATGGCTTCCTGCACTTCAAGGTTATGAGCTTCTGGGAGATTATAATATTGAGGTATATCATATGAGAAATGATGGTTCCGGCGAAGTGGATGTTGCTATCTGGGTACCGCTCAAGATAGTTGAATAAAAAAGTATTTATGAATAAAGAATGCCGGAATGAATTAACGGGAGAGTCCTAAACAAGGAATCTCCCGTTTTCTTCGTCTTATAATTTGTAAAATGAAATTTATGATATTTCTTTGTTCTTTGAATTTACTGAACTACGGTATATAGAGCTTTGAAATATCCGTTATTATCAATCAGTTCATCGAAACTTCCTTTTTCTTCTATGGTTCCGTCTTTGATCACGACAATCTCATCATAGCGGCGGAGCAGTGCTTCCTCCAGAGAATGAGTTACAACTATGCGAGTCATGGAATCGAGTTCCAGAATCTCATTTATCACTTCGTAAGAGGTCTGAGCATCCAGTGCGGATGTTGCTTCATCGGCAATCAGGATAGAAGATTCCTTGAGAAGACTTCTTGCTATGGAGATACGCTGCTTCTCACCACCTGAAAGTCCCTGTCCGTTTTCACCGCAGAGATAATCTGTACCGCGTTCCTTGATAAGCTCCTTAAGATGAGCCTTAGTTATAGCTTCGTCGATCTTCTCATCTGGAAAATCACGGAACATAGTAACGTTATCCTTGATTGATGAATTGAAGACGAATACATTCTGCTGGATTACTGTCATAAGTTCATACAGAGAATCAGTACTGATATTTTTCAGTTCTTTTCCGTCGATGGTTATGTCTCCACTGTAATTATTATGGGAGGCCATAAGGAGATTTAAAAATGTGGACTTTCCGCTTCCACTGCCTCCGACTATCGCATAAGACTTGCCCGGAAGAAATTCGCAGTTAATGTTATGAAGGACGTCCCTTTCACTATCGTCGTAGCTGAATGAGACATTCTTAAAACATATAGTATTGTTATCCTTAGATAAGCTTTCTGATCCGGAAGAATTGCTGCTCTCGGTAAGTGACTCTGACAGCTTATCTATAAGACCTTCGGCTGCCTTCTTACCTGCGAGGAGCTTCGGGAGCTCGGCAACAGGTGGTATAAGGAAATTCATAAGGTTAACAAACATAAGTACTGAGCCTGCTGTAACAGAGCTGCCGCTTAATGCAAGATAAGAACCGAAGAGGAATACTCCGAGCTGTGCAAGTGCACCGGAGAGCAGACCGAGGGATCCTGCAAGTCCGCTGATCCTACGAAGACGGCCTTTAGCTTCCTCGAGCTTACGGTTTTCTTCTGTGAATATCTTACCGATTTGATCCTCTGCCTTAAAGCTCTTTATAACATTAAATCCGTTCAGGCAGTCAGTCATAGTTGCTGTAAATGCTGTATTTCTGTCTGATACTTCCTTCTGAACCTTAGCGAGCCTTTTTCCTACAATTACCGATACTATTGTAGGGATAAATGTGATAAGGATAGAGAAAAGTGTAAGGAGCGGAGAATAGTAGATCATCAGTGCTAGTGCTCCGAAGAACGATACAGCCTTTGTAGTGATCGGAAGTATTGAAGCTACAAACTGCTGCTCTATAGTTGTTGCATCATTTGTCAGTGCTGAAAGATAAGAAGCAGTGGTTTCCTTCTGAAATGAAGAGATATTTTTCATTGAGAGAAAACCGAATGCCTTATCCTTATACTGATTCATGGCGCGGCGTACAAATGCTGGCTCGGATATATAATTAAGTAATGTGATCACAAGTACAAATACGATGAATCCTGCACATATGAGAAGCACTTGATTGAGTGTCAGAGTACCCTGTCCGGAGATTATATCGATAAGCTCTTTGAGGATCCAGGAGATGATGATTCCTGTAGTTCCGGAGAGTATAGAAGCTATAATTGCCAGAAAAAGGGCGCAAAAATTATGCATGTAGAACTGGTTGACCAATTCCGCACGGATTGTCTTATTATTCATATTAAATTACCTCGCATTTAATGATTTTGGATTGAGTTACTGAATCTGATCTTAGTTAATGGATTTCCAAAGTTTAGAAAGTTCTGTAGATTTAAGTAATTCGATTGCATTCCCGATTACTTCTATGCAGGTCTCACCTGTGTTATCGTATGCCATGCAGGCTTCCTTGATCTCAACGAATCGTTCGTTCCTGGCATCATATTCGGGTGCGGCATCGAAGGCTTCGGCTGCAGATTTGGCTTTCTTCAACGTTGCAACTGCTTCCTTCTTATGCTTCTGCTGCAGTGAAATGTGCGCGAGACCGGTAAGATATATGCAGCTGATCCTGTCGAGATAAGAAGGTTTATCGCCTCTTTTCAACATTTCATTCATGTTAAGGCCCATTTCAAGTATGGCCTTTGCCTCCCCGAGATTACCGGTATAAATATAACAGAGGGCTTTGTTGATTATAAGATTGACCCATGTGCCTATCTGGTTTACAAGAGTATAAGACAGGTTTATCTCAGCCTCTTCGTAATCGCCTTTAACTAAAAGAACCTGTCCAATCTGAGAATTGTATATATATCCGGCATTATGTGCTTTATAGATTTCGAGTCCTTTGTCGTAATCTCCCATAATGAGATATACCTGAGCAAGCCTGCCATATATAGAAGTCGCATCGATATTCGGGTCTGTGTTCTGGGAAATGAGCTTAAGCGATTGCTCATACAGATCCCTTGCATGGGCTGCGTATTCCATATTGGTTTTAAACATGGAGCTGAAGGCGGAATAGAGATACGCACATTCATAAACGACTCTGAAGCTGTTAGGATATTTCTTAAGGGCTTTGTCGGCTTCAGCAGGTCCGTTCAGATCCATGGTATCAGTCATCTTACGGAGGCGTTTGCAGAGAATTTCTATACGGTTGTCCCGCACACTATATCCGACCAGTACATCCAGAGAAGTATCGAAGAAGTCTGCCATTTCCATAAGGAGCGATATATCGGGAGTTGATAGCCCAGCCTCCCATTTGTGGACCGCACCGACAGTCATGTCGAAGACTTCGGCAAGCTGTTCCTGTGTAAGTCCGCGTTCTTTTCTGAATTTTCTGATATTTTCTGCAAGACTATTCTTCATAGATTTCATCTCCTTTACTGTCGGTATTGCTTTAACTGTCCTAATTGTATAATAAAAGTCGGATGAAGTGAATACACTAACTATACAATTAGAATAGAAATAATTATACTGACGGTATAAAAAAGAGAATATTATACTAGCAGTATAAAAAGAAAGAGTGGGAAAATGTGCTTCTATATAGTAGAATGAGATATATTTATAGAATATAAGGAGGTAACCAATGAGAAGTCGAGATAACTACTCGGTGCAGTTCTAATGCTGACAACAGGTTGTACCGAGGTTAATTCATGAAGATTTTTCACATGTTGTCAGAATGAGGCTGCACCTTTCATGACTCAAAGATTATGAATTTTAGAAAGGAATGCAGAAATGAAAAAAACAAATGAAAAAAACAAATGAAATAGAATTAAATGAAAAAGAATTAAGAGAAATTTGGAAACATGAGGAAGAGACAGCCCACATCAAGGGATGGGACTTTTCTTATCTGGACGGACGTTTTGAAGAAGACTCAGATTTTCCGTGGGACTATGCTGACTTGATCCATCAGTATGTGACTGATGATATGATGATAATGGACTATGATACGGGCGGAGGAGAGTTCCTTCTTTCATTGAATCATCCATTTAAGAACACTTCGGCGACAGAAGGCTGGGAGCCGAATGTAAAGCTTTGTGAAGAGAGACTTCTCCCGCTCGGAATTGATTTCAGATTTTGCGATGATGCATCGCACTTTCCGTTTGATGATGAATCCTTTGACGCATGCATAAATCGACACGGTGATTTTGATCCTAAGGAGCTGTACAGAGTTCTGAAGCCGAACGGTTTATTCATAACCCAGCAGGTAGGAGACCAAAATGACAGAGATCTGGTAGAGATGGTTCTTCCGGAAGCAGAGAATCCTTTTCCGGGATGTAATAAGGATAATCAGGTTAAGCTGCTTAAGGAAGCGGGATTTGAGATCCTACAGGCGGATGAGATAAAGCGACCTATCAGATTTTACGATGTCGGAGCATTTGTATGGTTTGCCCGCGTCATTGTGTGGGAATTTCCGGATTTCTCGGTAGATAGATGTTTTGATAAGCTGCTGAAATTACAGCAGCGGTTATCGGAAAAAGGCGTTATTGAGGGAACGATTCACAGATATATGATCGTTGCCCGAAAAATGTAAGTATACATTTTTGCGTAAAAAGATATACTCAGAGTATACTTTACAAAAAAATTTTTGGTGTTATAATTCAGGTAATGATTGAAAAGTAAATGCTGCATATCAGAAGAGCTGATATAGTTGAGGCATAAAATTATGAAAGGAACAAAAGCGATGAATACATTCAGAAACTTATATCTGCATAGCGAATATTCACTCCATAGTCTCGAATATCTTTCGAACGATGGAATATTTGTTATGCACTGAAGATATAAGTGGAAGATAAGCTTTTATGATAACGGACCGCTTATGCTTAGTGCATAAGCGGTATTTTTTATAGGATGATGTCTATGGAGATACTGCGAAGAGTAGTATCTCCTTTTTCTTTTATGATTATCTGAGTGATAGAAAGGAAGTGTTGAATATGGTTACAGTAAATATGACAGCAACAGGAGCAAATATCAAGAACATGATGAGAGCTCGTAATATAAAGGTTAAGGATGTCCAGGCTGTGTGTGGTTTCGGGACTCCGCAGGCAATCTTTAAGTGGATGCGCGGTGACTGCATGCCTACTATAGACAACATGATCATCATAGCTGATATGTTTGGCTGCAAGGTGGATGATATTGTTGTTGTAAATAGGTAGATTGCCTAATAAAACTGAATATATGCAAAATATGCCGTATGTCCGGGTGGTGAGGGAGCGGTCTTGAAAACCGTTGGCCTTTCGGGGCTTGCAGGTTCGAATCCTGTGTGCGGCGTGAATTGGGCAGGTAACCCGTAATTGGTAGCGGTCCTGACTGTAAATCAGGTGTCTTCGGATTCTGCTGGTTCAAGTCCAGCTCTGCCCACTATGCCTGTATAAGCCTAATTTGGGAAGGCAGGAGATTGCTAATCTCTGAGTAATCAGAGTTTCTGGTGTTTCGGTTCGAGTCCGGATGCAGGCGCTAAGGCTAAGGCCGGCTTTTATCTATTCAGATGAAAATTATTATGCTATATTGTATAAGTATTTGTTTATCTGATGATAAAAGGCGGCCTTTTATTTTGCCTTTTGGGACAGAGAGGATTTTTATCTAATCCTTGGCGAGAATGCTCCGCCTTCTATAAGACGGGGATGAATCGCCTCAATTTCTAAAAATAAGTTGTAATAATTGGCAAAATCACATTGAATAATCTATAAAAATATGATATAATAAGTTCAGTGGTAAATTCAAAAAAGGGGCTTAAAATAAATGAATTTTGAAACTAATAATCATTCAGTGTTCTCAATGCATTATCACCTGGTTTTAGTGGTGAAGTATCGCAGAAAAGTAATCAATGATACTATTTCGAAGCGTCTTAAAGAAA
>Ga0256404_1011208_pt1 | contig 12105 bp, 7 predicted proteins | sample RumenRJG_01DNA_FD_185990 | JGI IMG/M metagenome (GOLD analysis project Ga0256404, IMG submission 185990) | Bovine rumen microbial communities from Lethbridge, Alberta, Canada - RJG_01 | ecosystem: Host-associated > Mammals > Digestive system > Stomach > Rumen | place: Canada: Alberta | collected... | reverse complement strand
TCCTAAGAAAAATCATGGCTGAGTGAGGAAGCACTCTTATCTCGTATCGGTAGCTACTCCGTCCGCTCCCCATATTTGTTTTTAATTATTTAGCTTCATGATTATCTAGATGTACATACCTATTCCTAAATTCATCCATTCTGCCATTATTCGGCATAGTCGTCGAGATATATCCGCAGACCCTCCTAGCGATATTCATCTTTGAGTGGTCGGTGTTGCCGCAGTTAGGACACTTATAGATTAAATTGCCTTTTCCGTCTTCTATAATTTCAATTTCGTGGTCATATCCACATACTTGACAGTAGTCTGATTTTGTATTTAATTCAGCGTACATTATGTTGTCATAGATGAATTTTATAACCTCTAATACTGCCTCAATATTGTTTTGGAGATTTGCTGTTTCGACATAGCTAATTGCTCCGCCTGGGCTTAATTTTTGAAATTTTGATTCTATTCTTAATTTTTCGAATGGGTCGATTTCTTCTTCTACCCAAGTATGATAAGAATTGGTTATGTAATCTCTGTCTTTTCCGTCTATCTTTGTGAAAACATCATCACCAAATCTTTTCTTTAAACATTTAGCGAATTTATAAGTTGTAGATTCAATTGGTGTTCCGTACACAGAATAATCGACATCTTCTTCTTTCTTCCATTGAGCGCATTTATCATTCAAAGCTTGCATGATTTCCAATCCGAATTTTTCTCCTTCGGCTTCGTCGGTGTGCGAATGTCCTGTCATATATTTTACACATTCATATAATCCTGCGAAACCGAGAGAAATGGTTGAATATCCACCTTTTAGTAAAGGTTCTACAGAATCTTCCGATGTTAATCTAGCGAAAGCTCCGTGTTTCCAAAGAATTGGAGCTATGTCTGGTGAAATATTTTTGATAGAATCTAATCTTGCTTGAAGAGCTTTGTGGCAAAGTTCTGTTCTTTCTTCAAATAATTCCCAGAATTTTTTAAAATCACCTTTTGATGAAAGTGCTATATCTGGTAGTGAAAGTGTTACTACGCCTGAATTGAATCTACCATAATATTTACCTTCATTTTCTTTGTAATTTAATGCTTTTGAAGGATTTCCCTTGATTCTGTCTGGCGTAAGGAACGACCTGCAACCCATGCAGGGATATACATCGCCCTTATTAAACTTATTAATTTTATATTCTCTCATTTTTTTAGCTGAGATATAATCTGGAACCATACGTTTTGCTGTACATTTTGCAGATAGCTCAGTTAAATACCAATATGGAGCATCTTCCGTTATATTCTCTTCGCATAAAACATAAAGAAGTTTTGGGAAAGCCATTGTAATCCAAATGCCTTGTTCATTTTTCATACCCTCAATTCTTTGTTTTAAGAATTCTTCAATAATCATAGCTAATTCTTTTTTGTATTCTTTAGTTTCTGAGATATCCATTCCAACAGAAATGAAGGGTGCTTGTCCGTTGGTGGAACTCATGCTGTTAACTTGATAATTGAAGGTTTGAACACCGTCTTTAACTTCTCTTTTAGTGTCTAATTCTGCAAATTCTTTAGCTTGTTCCTTAGGGAGTCCTCTTTTTAAATATTCTTTATAAAATCTATTATAAGAATCTCTGACAAAAGGAGCTAGATGTGTTAAAGAAACTGTTACACCTCCGTATTGTGAGGAACTTACTGCTGTAATGATTTGAGTGGCTATAGTACAAGCTGTGGAGAATTTATGAGGTTTTTCAATCTTTACATTATTGATAACGGTTCCATTTTGAAGCATGTCTTCTAAATTTACAAGGCAACAATTATTTCTTCCTGCACCTGGTAAAAAATAATCAGCATCATGGAAATGGATAATTCCCTCATCATGTGCATTTACTATATCTTTATCTAAAAAGTATCTTCTGGTTAAATCTGTTGCTGTAATTCCTGCAATGTAATCTCTCTGGGTTGTGACGAGTCTGGCGTTTTTGTTGGAATTTTCTCTGTTCCAATATTCATTCCTTCCGTCAAGTAATTCTAAGATTGATTTATCTGTTGTGTTTACTTCTCTTACCAAGTCTTGTTTGTGTCTATATTCAATATAACAACGGGCTATATTTTTATAGCTTGAATTCATCAATTTATCTTCCACAAATTTTGAAATTTCTTCTGATTTAACGGTTTTTTTATCTAATTTTTCAACCATTTCCTCAACTTCTGCCGAAATTCTCTTAATTGTGGCCTTTGGTATTTCTTCTCCGATTGCTTCAGCCGCTTTTAATATTGCAACTTCAATTTTTTCTCTGTTAAAAACTTGTGTTCTTCCGTCGTATTTACGGACTCTGATTTTTTGGTCAACCATAACGTTTTTCTCCTTCCTGTGCGTATTTTTGGCTAATTTATACGTAATTTTTGCAAAAAATTGGATAGAAAAAGTCCTATGTAAATTTTTCACAAAAATGTGTACAAGGACTTCTAATTATCTCCTAATTTCTGTTCTTGTGTAATTTTATTATAGCATAAAATTAAACAAAATGCAAAGAAATTTTGGTGTTTTTTTGATGAAAATTATTCCCAATTTTCTTCTGAATTTTCTTCTGGAGCAGGTTCTAAAATATAAACTTTTTGGGTGTATGAACCATTATTTTTTCTGTATTCTTCACCCCATTTAATAATATTAACTTCATTAAAATCTTTGGCGTATGGTTCTTTGTTTGGAAGACCTGTGTGCATTGGTGTCATTAGTTGTTTCCAAAGTGTTGAAGAATTTGTATAGCTGTTTTCTTTGATAGGTGTATAGTCATCATTACTAATTCTAACGAAACCAGTGTAATACGCTGTATAACCACCGAATGTTACAGAGGTGTCCTCGTGAGTACCTGTTTTTCCAACTGTAGTAATATTTGGTATTCTTGCGTTAACTGAAAAACCTCGAGAAGCTGTAGTTTTTAAAATATCTGTCATCATCCAAGAAGTTTCACTTGAGAACACCCTACGTTGTTCATTGAAATCTTCTGATTTTAAAACTATATTATCATTAAAGTCTGTGACATAGGTATATGAATGCGGTCTGATGTAGACACCGTCGTTTGCGAGAGTTGCATATGCACCTGCACATTCTAATGTTGTTAAACCATCCGAGCCAAGTGCTATGCCGTTTAAACTTTGAGATGAGTGATTTGGGTTGATACCCATTTTCTTTTGAAAATCAAAAGATTTTTCTATTCCGACTTGATATGCTAAAGTTTTAACGGCTGCAACATTTCTCGAAGTTTCGATTGCATATCTTAAAGTTATTTTTGAATTTGTTGTGTCTCCGTTTGGATAACCTTGTGTTGTATTATAACCTCTGATTTTTGATTTCGTATCATCAACAATGGTATCAGTATTTGCTCCTGATTCTATGAAAGGAGCATAAACAAATATTGGTTTAGCTGAACTTCCGATTGGTTGTAGTGAATCTGTTGCTCTGTTGAATCCGTCCATAACCTCATTTTCGCTTCTACCTGGAATCATAACTTTAATTTCTCCAGTGTGATGGTCGATGATTACCGCAGACATTTCAACACCATCTGTAACATATTTAAAATCATGTGCTATTTGTTGGAGCTGAGTTTGTTTATCTGCGTCTAAAGTTGTGTAAATTTTATATCCACCAATTCTGATATCATATTTTTTTGATGCGATATTTTGTTTTGATAATTCTTTTCCTTCTTTGGTTAACATATCTTTTGCAACTTGGTCTAAAGTAAAATCAACAAAAGATGGAAATTTGTATATATCGTTTGAAAAGAATTTTTCTGAAATCTCAGGTTCTTCTATATAAGCTGTATTATACTCGTGTTGAGTTATCAATTCTTGTTCCAACATGTTTTGTAAAACTAAATTTCCTCTCCAAAGAGCATCTTCATAATTTCCTCTTGGTTCGTAAATATTTGGAGCTGCTGGAATTGCTGCCAACATGGCACTTTCTTTTAAGGAAAGCTCATTTAAATCTTTTCCGAAATAATCCAATGAAGCTGCTTTAATTCCATAGTTGTCTTCACCCATAAAAATTTCGTTTAGATAAGACTCTAGAATTTTCTCTTTTGATACCTGGTCTTCTAATTTTTGTGCCATTATGAATTCCAGTGCTTTTCTTTTGTAAGAACGTTCAGAAGTTAAATATAAGTTTTTAATTAATTGTTGTGTTATTGTACTTCCACCTCTTGTTGCTCCACCCTTAAAAACCTCGTCAAAAACCGCTTTAGAATAATTGACGTAGTCGATTCCATGATGTTGCCAAAAACGTTTATCTTCGATTGCGATAAAAGCGTCTACCAATTGTTTTGGTATTTCCGAATATTGAACGTAGATTCTTTTTTCTTGTCCTGATAACCTAGCAATTTCATTTTCGTTTGAATCATAAATATACGAAATTGAAGCTATATTTGTTAAATCTTGTAATGCCATGGATGGTGCTTCTTCAATAAATGTGTTTAATAAATGTGAAACACCGCCTATACCAATACACATAGCTAAGTTAAAAACAACAAATAAAGTAAGAAGAATCTTTTTAAAAATTTTAGTTTTCTTTTTCATTTTTTAATTATCCTTGTTCACAAATAAAAGCGTATGGGCATTTAATACAATCTGCCGTATAAAAAGGTGTGGAATCTTTTTTAGATATCTCTGTTATTACATTGTTTGCCGTAGAGATACCTTCGTTTAATAAACTGTTAATTTCATCTGACGTTGCAACCTGTGAATATTTGGAAAATGAACCTTGTTTTGTTTTTGAAGCATTAATATAAGTTGCTTTTCCTGTTGAATCTAGCTCAGGTGCCATATCGGATAATGTATCTAAAAGATTAATTCCTTGCATTTGGTTTTTTGATTCATAGTTTTTATCTAAATCATTCATTGGTGTTGAAATTTTGTGCAACAACAATCCGCTTATTTCTACATGTTGTGGTAAATTCAACAAACTTGATGCATATAATTCGAGTTGTAATGAATTTGGTTGAAATTTTGTATCACCACTTTTGTAATCTATTACATTAAAATATATTATGTCACCAGATTTTAAATAGTCTATTCTATCTATTGTTCCGGTTATGGAAATGTCGCCTAAGATTTGATTTTTAATTACCAACATCAAATTTTCACCTAATTTTTTCTCTGTTGCGTATAATTCAAATTTACTTTCTCTAAGTTGAGCAAGTGAAAGTTTCAATGTTTCAACAGATTTAATAATTGCTGTTTCGCTATTTTGTTGGTCTAGTAAAAATTCTTTGTATTTTTCATCATTTGATAATTCTCTTACCAGCAACTCTAAATCACCATCTGAAATATATTTTGTTATTTCATTATCTAATATTTTTGTTAATACTTTATTAATTAGATAGTGGCATGCAGAACCCATTAAAGCCGCTGTATTAATTACAGGGAATTTTGTTTTATCCATTAGTTCTAACCAGAACTTTAAATGGCAGCCGTCATATTGTTTAATTTTTGAAACGGACATTTTACCGCCAATTAAACTCTTAATATCTAAATTGGATATATCAAAAGTGCGTTCTTGTTCTGGTGTAAATGTAAATTCTGAAATTTTCTTTTCTGGTATTAGAGTTAAGTTAAGAGATTCTATTATTTTATTCATGTCAATAACAACATTATTTACTTCTAAATAATAGGAATAGCTTGCGTTGTCTAAAACGATAAAACGATTTACATCAACCTTCTTAAAATATTCGTCATCAACCAATCCGAGGAGAATATTGTTTGTGTATTGTAAATTTGTATCATTAAAGTTTGTATAATCAAAAATATGTACTTTCGAATCTACATCAAAAGATTGCGTTTTATTTTGGTACAACATCTTTTTAAATAATGATAAAAATTCTTTAGAGTTATACAATCCATCAAACTCTAAACTTTCAACATCTAAAAATGAGAATGGTGCGAAAATTTTCTTGATTTCATCTGGAGTCTTTTTATCTAAAAATGTTGTTTCTTGTATTACTGAATTAACATACTCAAGTTCTCTCTCAATTTCGTCATCAATTTCGTTTTTGGTATAGGATAAAAGTTTTAACTTATCTATCCCAGAAATGTTTAAGAGTCGTTGAGGTGTTATTCCCTTTTGAAGAATTTCAATCCAAGCTAATTTGTGCAAATCGACTTTAGAAAGAGGTTGGTAAAAAGAATGACTAACGTTGTTTAATGTTAAGGTATATGAAAGATAATTTTTGTATAATTCTGTATTACAAAAAATTCTAACTTTTGCGCTATTAAAATTTGGGTTTGATAGTATTTTTCCCCAAGCTTCACATTCTTTTCTAATATTTTTAAATTGATATAAATACCTACTCATACTATAATTCTAGCACACTTTCTAATTTTTGTCAAAAAAATAGCCTGACCTGCAGGCTATTAGAATACGAATATATTTAATACAACTGCGGCAACTGCAAGTAATATTATAACAATTGATGCGATGATGGCTGACCTTTTCTTGTCTCCGCCACCCTTTTTTTCCATTTTGTTAATTATAGCGTCTTCGTATTCATTTATTTTTTCTGAAATATATCCCATTGCATAAACCTCCTTATGACATATATTTTATCATAAAATTAAGGTTAAAACAATTACTTTAGCGAATTATAACAAATTTGATATAACTCTAATAGAGACGCTCTTTCTGTTTCTGTGTATTGTTCTTCTGAAGAAGGGATTCCGCCTACAACCACATCTACAGCCTCGCCTTTTTTGAAAGCCACTAATGTAGGTGTGTAAATTGATGAATCACCTTCTTTAGCTTCTAAAATAGGTGTTAATTCTTCTGTAAGAATGTTGAATGTTTCTTCCGTGGATTCTTCAACATTCAAATAGAATATCTCTGTTTTATTTTCTAAAATTAAGTCGTTTACAATTGCGATTCCTTTTTGACACCAAGAACATGAAGGATATGCAATTAACATTAGGAAACTGTCTTTGTTTTCTAATTTTTCCTTTAAAACTTCATCGTCTAGTTTATAAAAAGTTCCTAATTTTTCAACAGTTTTAAGATTGTCATAAGCCGACATATCAGCAACTTCATAATTTTTGCTATTGCTTCCTGTACAAGCTGTTAATCCTAAAACCATGGTCAAAGATAATAAAATATATATAAGTTTTTTCATGATAAACTCTCCTTTTGTAAATAATATTATAATACTTGAGTTGAAATAAGTCAAGTATTTTAGTATGATTCTCTACCTGTTTCAACAGAAACAACTATTAATCTGAAATCTGGTTGGTTTGAACGACAAGTTTGGAATGTTACGAAATTGTCGGTAAAACTGTGATTCCTTCTTGGAATGATTAAATTCTTTGAATCTACGAAGTTGAAATAATGGTTATATGAATCTAAATCATACCAATCTGTAACGGTGAAATCGTATTCACCATCTTGAGTTAAATCATACCAATACATGGCTACAATTTCGTAATGTCTTACTTCATCTTCGAAATATAGGTCGAAGGTGTTGTTTTTGATAAAAATATCGTCTGATTTTAATAAAGTTCTTAGTGGTGAAAACATTAATGTTTCGCTGGCTTTTGCGTTATGACCATATACCATTATGTTTTGGCTAGTTTCCTTCGAAGCATAATGAAAGAAAGGTGTTCCCAAATCAGCATATTCGCCATAATAAGACCTTCTGAGATAGTAGTCATTATCTGTGCTTTGTACAATTGGGATGCTTATAAGTCCGTTGTCAAAGGATAGATATGCCTTAAAATCTTTATTCTCTGACTTTAAAATCTCATACGCCTTTTTTGAAAATTTAGCGTTAACTTTTGCGTCTCCTATGTTGTTTTTAACCAAAAGATTTAATTCGTTAACTTCTTGTTCTGTTAGTGCCATTGTATGGAATTCTTCACAGATTTTAAACCCGCAGAATCCAGCAACACCAAGTAAAATTACTATAATTAGTGATAAAGTGATATCCTTCATCTTTTTTCTTAATTTTCTCTTTTTTCCTGTCATAAATATAACCTCAAAATATATTTTATAACAAAAAGTGAAAAAAGTCAAGAAAAAACCACTTTTTTGAAGTGGTTTTTATAAGATGTTTAATGTCATTGGAGGTCTTGATTATACGATTCTACCAGTTCTTTCGAATAATCCTCTAATTTTATCTACGAGGATATTTCCAAGGATTGTTGGAGCCTCTTGAAGATTAGGAACCTCCGCAATTACGTCAGCCGCGAAATCAGCTGCGTCTAATTTTGCTTGGTCTGGAGAAATACCGTTAATTGCTGCGTCTAATTCAGCTTCTCTAGAAATTGTATCTTCCCATGTTCTCTTGACTTCACCTTTTCTGTAACCTCCTTCGAAAGTCATTATGATTGGCTCTAAATTATTTTCTTCTTGCATTTTCTTCATTGTTGAAACGCATAATTCACCATTATAAGTTTCACCGTCTGATATAACTATCATGATATTTCCTAATGCGTCTGGAGAAGAGTCTAATCTTTCTTTAAGTTTTAATAATGGCGGTAATAAATCTGTGCCACTTGAGAAACGACTGAGTGCATCGGTTGCTGCAATTCTTGTTTTTTCTAATTCACCTCTTGGCTTGTCGAAATCACATATTTCTACGTTGCTGCCAGGGTCTGAAAAGAAATCTATTGAATATGGAATTGCAAGTTCTTCACAGAACGAAGCCATTAGAGCTGTTGCTCTCTTTGCGTAATTTATTGAATTAGGATACATTGAACCTGAGTTGTCAATAATTAATGAAATTTTGCAGAATTCTTCTTCTAAAGGTGCTGTTTGGCGTTGATAGTAGGCATCGTTTAGTTTTGAGACGTTTCTTACGAATGAGTCTACATGGAATTGACCTTTTGTCTGCTGATAAAGCATGTCAGTTCCTCTTAAATCGACCAACTCATCTCTTACCAAGTCCGCCATTAATCTACCGAGCTCTATTTCTTTCTTGTACAATTTTTCATAACCTTCTCTTGCTCGTTCTAAAGGCATGTCGAGTTTATGGGTGGAGAAATTATCTCCGTAATAATATGGCTCTGCGCGTCTGACGCTGTCTCTTGCGTCTTCCACTGCATTGAGCTGATTTCTTAAATCCTTTATATCTTCGCCTGATAGTGGGTTTCCGTTTTCGTCGACTCCCTTATTGATTTTATCTCTTAAATCTTTAGCTTGCTTGGCTAAAGCTTCTTCCTTCTTTTCTAAATCGTCTTTAAGTTTGTCGATGTTTTCACCTATTGTAGAACCGATTTTATTAAGGTTTTCTTCGGCTTTACGTTCTTCCTCGAGGATTTGGTTTTCTGCGTTGATTTGTTGTTGTGTTGGAGCGTCAACGCTAACTTTTTTATCTTCGCCGGATTGACCGCTTCCGGAACCACTACCTTTATCTGCAGAGTTTCCTTTACCTTGACCTTTTTGAGAATTGTTTCCATTATTGCCGTTTTGTCGAGAATCATTTTGTTGGTCTAATGGACTGTCATTTCCTGAATTATTATCTTTTGATACTTGTTGGTTATCTGTGTTTTTGTCCAAAGTATCTTTCATTTCTTCCATTGCTTGCCTCATTGCTTCTGCAATTTTTTGTTGAGACTCTTGAGTCCATTGACGTCCTGATGCTCCACCACCTTGTCCTTGATTCTGACCTTTTGCTTCTTCTTCGAGCATTTGTTTTATAATCTCCTTTAGCTCTTCGACTGATTGGTCTGTGTGGAGAAGTCTGTCATCGTCTTCAAATCCAGGGGGTTGCTGACCGCCACCTCCTGGAGGATTATTTCCTAATTTAACATTTTCTATAAGATTCCTTGCGGCTTCCTCTAATAATGATTCTCTGATTTTATCGTATATTGATATGAACGAACCCAAAATAAACTCTCTTCTGTATGGTGAAAAATCCGCATAAATTGCCTCTTTTGCGAAAGGGAGAGCTTCCTTGACGTAATCGTAAACGGGACTTAATGTTTCGTCATATCTTGAATTGTCTTTCTTGATTTGAGCTCCGTATTTTGCATATGTCAACAATAAATTGAGAGCACTATGAGAGACTGACTCTGGATGTTTTAAAGCTAATTCATCCAATGATTCTAGTGATTCTTGACCCCTATAGAAAGCGTTTTGTAAAACAGTTAAACAATCAGAAGCCTGGCCTGTAAAATCGACATGGAATCTTCTTTCGATATAACCATCTTCGATAATGTTGTCTATTCTATGAATAATATCTATGAATGCCTCAGCGGGGAAAATAGAAGATTTAATGTCGTTTTCTAACAACGATTTATTTTCTTCATACTTTTCATTTTTAATTGGGGTCAAATCGGCTGTTTCTTCAGGTAGTTTCCCTTTTGCTAAATCTTCCAACATTCTTATACTTGATGATATATCTGTATATAAAATATGAGAAACTTCATGAACGGCGATTCCATTTAGTATTTTTTGTTTTTCATCTAAATCTCTACCCATCTGAACAATTTGATTACCAGCATTAATATGAATATGACTTCCATTTGTATATCCAGTTTCATGTTTAATTAAACCATTGTAATCATAATCTAAAGAAACAGTGGGGTTAAAATCTTTATCGTAAAGATTAGTTATTGCAGAAGTCATACCTCTCAATAAATTTACATTACCCTTTGATGTTAATAAATTCTTTTCGACATACAAATCTTGAGCAAAACGAGATAAATCCTTATCGAAAGATGGTAAAAGATTTATAACATCTTTTTCGTCATATAATGAAACCATGATACCGCAATAATTCTTAGCTCTTTCTGGGTCTAATGAGTTCATTCTATTTAAAGAGGTTATTGCTGTCAAGTTGTCGTTTGGATTTTGTAAAAAATTAGCAACATCTTTTTCTAAATTTTGCAGCTCATCAAGTTGGTCAGGTGTTAATTGTTTTAATCCGTCTAATAGTGACATGTTACCTCCTTATTAAATATTGGATAATGCTTTTTCTATTGCTTCAACAAGTTCTTTATATTGTGGAGAACCTGCATATCTTAAACCTGATTGCTTATCTGGATTCACAAATTGCTCAAGAAGTGCTTGTGTAAAATCTCCGTTATATATGTCTAATGACCTGATTGAATCTTGGAACATATTTTGTAAAATTCTTACACCAATTTCTTGCGTATATGACTGTTTCGAATTTCTTCTTGATGCACTTGAAGCAATATTATTGTTGTATCTTGTGATTGCAGGTTCTATTGCATCAAACACTTGGTCGATATAGTCTAAATCGGCTGAATCTAAAGTTCCTGTTTGGAGCGCTGCTTGTATGCAAGCTTGGCTTTCGTTTGATGTTTTAGCAACTTTTATCATGTCTTCTGTTGATAAAGAACTAACGAAATATGTTGTTCCTTCTTGATATGCTCTGTCTGCCGTTGAAAGTTCAATACCACCTACAGATTTTTCAGCTAAGCCTTTATTTGAACACATAAAGTATATAACGCCTGGAGCGCACTTAAACACTCTACTTCCTTTTAAGTCGTCTTTAATGGTTGTTTGGCCTTCAGCTAAAACTTGGTTGATGGCAACGGAAACTCCAGGAGGGAGCAAGTCTGCTTCATCTATTACTATAACTTGGTTTTTTGATTCTGCTGGTGAAATTGCTGGTGAAACGTTTAATCTTGTTTTGAATTTTCCATCAGATTGGTCAATTTCTGAAGTAACAAGTAAATCTTCACCCGTCATTTCAATTGTTGCTTGGAAAAGGTTGTAGTCTAAACCAAATAATTTACTTAGCCATTTTGCTGACTCTGATTTTCCTCCACCCATTTTTCCAACTAAGTTAACTGCTAAAGGTGTGAAGTTGTCATCAGGGTTCACTGAGTATTTTACTTCATCCATTAAGAGATGATTATCAATGGCAAAAACTACATCCAAAAACCAGTCTGTGACAATCCAGTTTTTATTGTTTCTAAGTTCTTTATTTACCTCGTCACTTCTTGGGTAATCAAGGAAATCGGCTAAACCTGCCAAAGTTGTGAAATCAACCTGTCTTCCGACTGTGTTTCCTATTTTATTTTTTACCTCAAAATATTCAAAAGGTTTTCCGTTTGATGGATTAACTTTATCGATATCTAATCCCTTCTCTAAGAACTCATCCAGTTTATCCTCTGGGTTTTTTGGGGTTC
>Ga0256404_1011207_pt1 | contig 12107 bp, 10 predicted proteins | sample RumenRJG_01DNA_FD_185990 | JGI IMG/M metagenome (GOLD analysis project Ga0256404, IMG submission 185990) | Bovine rumen microbial communities from Lethbridge, Alberta, Canada - RJG_01 | ecosystem: Host-associated > Mammals > Digestive system > Stomach > Rumen | place: Canada: Alberta | collected... | reverse complement strand
ATACGTGTATATGTCAAGCGGGTATATTCCCATCCTTCATTGATGTCTCTGATCGCAGTCTTTCGGTAATTCCCTATCCCAGCGCCACATCCAAGGCCATCATCAGACTGAATCCGACGGCAAAGGCGATGACGCCGATATTGGAATGCTCTCCCGCTGACATCTCCGGAATCAGCTCCTCCACAACTACATAAAGCATGGCGCCGGCGGCGAAGGACAGCAGGTACGGCATGGCCGGCACGATCAGCCCCACCAGGGCGATCGTCAAGGCGCCGAACACCGGTTCCACGGCGCCCGACAGGAGGCCCAGCCAGAAGGACCTGCTTCTGCTTTTTCCCTCCGCATACAGCGGCATGGAGATGATCGCGCCTTCCGGAAAGTTCTGGATCGCGATGCCGAGGGTCAGCGCCAGCGCCCCGCCCGCGCTGATCAGGCCGGAGCCGGAGAGAAGCCCTGCGTACACAACGCCCACCGCCATCCCCTCCGGGATGTTGTGGAGAGTTACCGCCAGAACCATCATCGTGATCCGCGCCAGATGGTTTTTCGGGCCCTCTGTCTGGTTGGCCGCGCGATGCAGATGCGGGATGATGTGGTCCAGCAGGAGCATGAAGGCAATTCCGGCCCAGAAGCCGAGAAACGCCGGTAGGAAAGCCAGCCGGCCTTTGGCGGCGGACTGATCAATGGCCGGAACGATCAGGCTCCAGATGGACGCCGCCACCATGACACCCGCTGCAAAGCCGTTCAGTGCCCGTTGAACGCCGCGCTTCAAATCCCGCCGGAGGAAAAAGACGCAGGCGGCCCCGGCTGTCGTGCCGATAAAAGGGATGAGTAGTCCGATCATGACTGTTTTGATCATACCGTTGTCCTCTCATTTATTATTTACAGGATGAGGCGAAGAAGTTAGACATATCTAACCGCCTGTCATTATAGTCCTTTCCCGGAAGAAAAGCAAGAGGAAAATGGATCACAGCTCTCTCAGGAGCGGCCGGCGCCGGATGAAGCAGCCCGAAGTGAGCTTTCTTTCTCACTTCGGGCTGCTTCGCTATCTTTATGATGCTTCCTTTGCCGCAGGTTTATACCGCACGGCCGGCATCATTGCCGCCGCGGATCGCCAGCGCGATGTTGAACGGTGCCGCGCAGTCGCCGATGGCATAGGTTTCCTCTACGGAAATACCCTCCAGCAGGCTGGTATCCGGAAGCATATCCGCCGCGTTCACGACAGAGTCGCAGGGGATCTGGGTCTCGAGCCCGGTTTCCAGCACAACGGTCGCGATGCCGTCCTTCACACTCTTGATGGAAGACTCCGGATACGCATTGAAGCCGAGTGCATAGAGCGCCGTCGTCATCATGCGCTTTGCATGCTGAGACTGCTGGATATCCAGTTCATCTGCGGTGCTGGGCGTGATCATGGTGACGTGCTTCTTGTGCACCGTGAGCCAGAGCGCCGCATCAAAGGCCTGCGCGTTGGAGCCGTAAACGATCACATTGTCGCCCGTGTCATCAAACATGAATCGCTCCATGTCGATCACGGGAACGTCGCCGTCCACCTCAAGGGTATCGCGGAGTCCGCCGGTAGCCAGGATGACGGCATCGGGTGCTTCCTCTTCAATGAGCTCTTTGGTCACCTCGGTTCCGGTCTTGACCGTGACGCCGGTGACTTCAAGCTGACGGATCAGATACTTCTTCAGATCCTGCAGGTTCTCATGCGGGCCCTTGACCATGGCGGCGAAGTCCAGCATGAAGCCAAGCGCTCCCCGCTTTTCGTACAGCGTGACGTCATGTCCGCGCAGAGCCGCCACGCGGGCCGCTTCCATGCCGGCCGGGCCGCCGCCGATGACCATGACCTTTTTCTTTGTCTCCGCCTCGGGGATCTCATAGGTTGCCGGGCCGCCTTCACGCATGACTCTCTGGGTCAGCGCGTTAACACGGCAGTAGCAGAACATGGCGTTCATCTCATTGGAGCCGGAATGGCAGTGCAGGCAACGGGTGCAGGGCGCAATTTCGTCGATGCGTCCCTCGCGCAGCTTGTTCACGTATTCCATGTCGACCGTCAGCGGGCGGTTCATCAGGAAGAAGTCCAGCTTCCCGTCTTCCAGTGCCTTTTCGAAGAAATCGGGCGCATGGGCGGGATCCATATAGGTCACCGCGCCTACCGGAATGCTCAGTTCCTTCTTATAACGCGCCGCGATGTCCAATGCGATGCCGCAGCCGCTGGTATTGCCGATCGCCGCTCCCTGGAAGTTGCGGGTAAAGTCATACTGGGTACCGAAGCCGGTCGCGCCCTCAACGCCGTTGAGGATGAAGTACAGATCTGAGGCAAACTGCGCCACGTGGTGGCCGAGGGGTCCGATGCGCAGGTGCATCGAGTCGCAGCCCGCCTTCTCGAAGAGCTTGGCCGCCGCAATTCCTTCCTCGATCATGAACGCCTTGGTATGCGGCGTCGTGACATCGGTGTCCAGGGTCATGATGGTCGGGTTGTTCGCGATGTTGTCGTTCTCTTCAATGCAGTCGATCAGGCACTGGACCGTCATATCCGGACAGTCCGCCTTCAGCTGGGTCAGAATCTCCGTGACGAATCTGGCCCGGTTTTCGATGCTCTTTCCGCCGTACTCGTCCTCACGGGTGTTGTGGAAGCGGGAGAGGAAATGCGCCGGCATGTTGAATCCGGCACAGTTGAACTCGATGACCTTGAATCCAACTCCGTAGAGGCCTTCGGCGACCTGAATCATCCGGGCCTGTCTGGCGTGGATCTCCTCCACCGTCATCTCATTCTCTCCCATGCCGAAGCCTGACACCTGATAGCCGAGGACCGCGCCGTACTCCGCGCAGCCTTTGACAAGCTTATCCAGATACTCCAGGGTTTCCGCGTCATACTCCCCGCTTTCCGGGATCTCGAGGAAGTCGATCGTCTCGACAAAGATCAGCTCCACGCCGCCCTTGGCAAGATGGAAGTAATATTGAAGCAGTTCGTCGGTTTTGCCGGCCAGATAGGCCGCAGAGCCGGCAGCGGATTTCACCATGCGGTGATTCAGGCTGACGTTTCCGATTTTAAAGGGGGAAAACAGGGTTTTGAGTTCCATGTCGGCGGTACGGAATTCCGCCTCATCCAGCTGCGGATTGAGATACGCCTGGGGGATCTTGTCCAATGCCTTCAGGGTTTCCGACGGGGTCAGGGCTTCTCCTTCCGCCGCCGCCGGAGCCGTAAAGCCCGGAAGTACGCTCATCGCGCCGACACTGACCGCGCCGGCCGTGATTCCTTTCAAGAAGTCTCTGCGTGAAATACGGATTGCCATAGCATTCTTCCTTTCCTTGTTTATTTTAAGCAGGTGATACTGTATTGTAACATGACAATCCTATGATGGCAATAAAACGCTGCTGAAAATGCTAATCTGCAGGCTGCGGCAGTCTCACACAAACAGGACCTTTTCTCTTCCGTGTTTTCCGTTTCTGTGGTATACTTCGAGGCGGAGCAGGAAAGCTCCCGTGATACAGGCAAAAATGGAAGGACGGCATATTGAATGAAACGGTTTTTTATCTTCTTCCTTGTAGTACTCCTTCTCACCGGCTGTGGAAAGGCAGCTGTTTCCGCCGGTCAGATCCGTGACAGCATCATCGGCGAGGTCGTTTCCTTCCACCCCGGAACTGCCGGAAGCTCTCTCGGACAGGCGCTCGCGGCCGCGAAGGTCCTCCGTTTTGCCACGGAACAGAAGCTCGGCAGGAATGACTGCAGCTCTGCCTTTGAAAAGGCATGGAAAGAAGCGGACGAAGAAACACAGGGATATTTCCGTGAAAACTTCGAGGGCCTGTCCCGGCTGATTGACGCCGCTTTCTCTGATTATGATTCTGTCAGAGGCGTATTTGAGGATGCCGGTGCGGGCGAGATCATGGAGGCGGCATTGCGTTCAGCCGACGCCGCGAAGGATTGGGACGCGCTTCGTACGGTCATTGAGACTGTTCTGAGCAGGTCATAAGGCCCGCTCTCTGCCGCTTCCTGCTTATTCCCCACAACATAACAGCAGCCCGGAACGAGAATTACCTGCCTCGTTCCGGGCTGCTGAATCTGTATGATGCCGCAGGGCTTTTTGCCATGCTCAGCGGCTCTGCTTCTTCAGTCTTCCCAACCTGACGTTGCGCCGGCCCAGGGTCATGACCGCCAGCTTCTGACGGTTGTGATAGGCCAGATATCCGGTCAGCACCGCGCCCGCGCAGAACGACAGCGTCATCAGCGTAAAGGTCACCTTTGTCCGCTTCACGGCTTTCTTTGCCTTCTTCTCCGCCTTCTTCCTGACGGCGCCGGCGCCGAAGACTCCGAGGGCGGCTCTCTTCAAGAGCTTGATCACTTTCATGTCTCTACCTCCATGGTTTATGATGTATGATTTCTGAAGCGGTGAACCGTAAATCCACCGCAAAGCGCTTATTCGTCCGGCCCGTTATACTTCAGGCACAGCATGGTGATATCGTCAAACTGATCCTCCCCGTCCATGAAGCGGTTGATCTCGCCCATGACATTTGCCAGGATCTCTTCCGGTTCCGCGTCCAGAGCCTTGTTCAGCGCCTCCAGCATGCGGTCTGTTCCGAACAGCTCCTTCTCGCTGCTCGTCGCTTCCGTCACGCCGTCGGTGTAGACGAAGAAGCTGTCGCCGGGGTAAAGCTGGAACTCATGCTGTTTGAACTGAACGCCGTCCAGAGCCGCCAGAGCCAGAGAATGGCGGTACAGGACCAGTTCATACTGCCCGCCGCTCCGGCGCAGCGCCGGATGCTCGTGCCCGGCGTTCACGGCCACGCCTTTCCCGGTGGAAATCTCCAGCACCGCCAGCCACGCCGTCACAAAGAAGCCAAGTTCATTGCTTTCACAGAGCTGCCGGTTGACGTTGGTGAGCGCCTCGGAAGGACTCTCGCCGCTCTGGAGGCGGGACTTGATGAGCATACGCGTGACCATCATAAACAGCGCCGCCGGAACTCCCTTTCCGGAGACGTCCGCCATCACCAGGGCCACATGGTCATGATCCACCATAAAGAAGTCATAGAAGTCTCCGCCGACCTCCTTGGCCGGCTTCATCGTGGCAAAGAGGTTGAACTCATGCCGGTTGGGGAAAGGCGGAAACAGCCGGGGCAGCTGGCTGCGCTGAATCGCATTGGCCATGGTGAGCTCGGCCCCGATGCGTTCCTTCTCTGCCGTAACCCGCTTTACCTGATCCACATACTGCAGCGTCTTCGACGAGAGCGCGGCAAAAGATTCTGCCAGCACCTCGATCTCATCCCCGGTGCGGTATTCGTCCTCCATCTGAAACTGCAGGTTCTTTCCCCCGAGGGAGCGCACTTTCTGGGTCATCCGCTCCAGAGGTCTTACGATCCGCTTGGAAACCGTGAGCGCCGCCGTGCTGCCCAGAATCAGCACAGCCAGAATCAGAATGATGATGGTCTGTTTCGATCGGTCCAGGCCCTCGTTAAAGATGGCTTCGGCTTCGTTCAGCGCGCCGTCAAACTGTTCCTGCATCATAACGGCAGGGCGCTCGGTTGCCGCCTTGTCCACCAGCGACAGCACCGCCCAGCCCAGGGTCTCCACCGGCGCCCCGGCGAGATAGACCCGGTCGCCGTCCAGATCCAGCTCGCGCACTCCCGTCGCGCCGTTCAGAGCCTCCCGGACAAAAGCCGCCAGATCCGCCTGCTCAGAGGAGCGCAGGTCGTCCGCCTCCTCAGCGGTTCTGGCGCGGAGCGTACCCTGATTCTGAGGGGAGAAGACCACGTGGCCCTGGTTGTTGATGATACAGGTATAATGTACGACATCCCCGGAATTGGCCACCGCTTCTGCCATCTGATCCAGAAACAGATCCGCCGCGGCCACTGCGACAAGACGGCCGTCCTGCCGGATGGGAATCGTGCAGGTAATGCCGGTCTCACCCGTGAACGTATCCTGCAGCACGTCCGTGAAGAAGATCGAGTCGCTCTGTGCGGCGCCCAGATACCACGGGCGCTCCCGAATGGGGATCGTGCGGATATTTCCCTGCTCATCCACTCTGGCGCCGGACTTGTCGTCGACGCACAGCATATAGCCCTCCGGCACGGCGATGTAGACGGAACTGGTGCCGGCGTTGCGGTACAGCGCGGTCATCAGGTCGGACAGATTGGCCAGCAGGCCGAGTTTCTCCAGGGTTGCCGGATCCCCGGGCATGCCGCCGGTCTCACCCACAAGCTGCATGGTGATCGTCCCGTCCAGCGAGGCGTCCGGGAGAGCAAAGGGCCGGGCCGGATAGAGTTCGGGCGATTGAAGCAGGTCTTCTGCGCTGTCTGCCAGAATCCGTACGGTGGAGGCCAGCTTCGCGAAAAGATCATCCGCCAGTTTTGCCGACATCTCGGTTCTGGAAGCGAGGGAATCGGCCACAACCGCATCCATCGTCGTCCCGGAAATCTCGGCGATGGCTTCCTTCTGCCGCAGATTAGTCTCCGCTGTGAGCTTTTTCAGGTTCACCACCTGATAGACGATTACCGCGGTATAGGCTGCCACCAGCAGAATAACGGTAACCAGCATCAGATTGAAAACTTTCTGCTGAATGCCTCCGATTACCAGATTCTTGTATTTTTTCATAAGGACTCCTTCTCAGCGCCGGTATCGCCTTCCTGCTCGTTCCAGGTGTTTCTGCGCGCGGAAATCGGCCTGTCTGTATAGTATAACAGAATCTCCTGTTTGATTCAATTCCCATTTTCCGCCGGAATCAAAGGGTGATCTCCGGTCGGAGCGGGGTTTCCTCAGATTTCCGTCCGCACCAGGATGACGCCAAGCTCCCCCGCCATGTCCACCGCGGCCTTCGTATAGTCGCTTGTCGTGTAGATATATGCTTCGTCACAGCCGTAATAGTCCTTTGCGCTGTAGATCTCCTGCACTGCCTTCACTCCCACCGGATGCCCCGGCGCGTAGCGCTTGCACTGCACACAGACGCGCCTCTCGCCGTCCATCGCCAGCACGTCCGCGCCGAAGTCTCCGCTCTTTGGGGTGGTATCCACATCGGTAAAGCCTTCCCGCCGCAGCTCCTCGGCCACAAATTCCTCATATTCATAGGGGCTGAGATTCAGGACATAGCTGTTTCGGAGTTTCTCCCGTTCCCGCCACTCGGCGCGTGCCTCTCTCCGCCGCTGACGACGTGCCCGGATCCGCTTCCGGTCGATGATCAGGAAGATGACAGCGGCCGTGATTCCCAGCAGGATTTCATAGCTGTATTCTCCTGTCAGGCCGGCGCCTTCCAGCAGGCTGTGCACCGGTTTTTCCAGTACAAACGGAATGATCAGCAGCGCCAGGATCACCTGTGCCGCAATGCGTATCAGCTTCTTCATGCGCTCCACTTCCGGCCCTCTTCTTCCCAATCTTCAAAGCCCGCGCCGGAGCCCTTCGGCTTCCGGGACGCGGGCCTGTTTTCCTGCATGGCAGGACAGCTGCGGCAGTTTCTGTTATTTCTTATATCCCGTCGCGAAATCCACCACGTTGCGCAGCGCTTTACCCTCGACAAAGGCGGCGAGATTTCCGGCCGCGATGTCGACGATGCGCTCGAAGGTCTCCGGCAGATGGAAGCCGCCCGAAATATGCGGGGTGATCACCAGGTTTTCCAGCCCCCAGAGCGGGCTGTCGGCGGGCAGAGGCTCCACTTCCGCCACATCCATCGCCGCCGCGGCGATTTTGTGCTCGCTCAGTGCCTGATACAGCACTTCCGACGAGACCGCGTTGCCGCGTCCGCAGTTGATGAACAGGGCGCTGTCCTTCATTTTCTCAAAGCTCTCCGCGGTATAGATATAGCGGGTGGCTGCGGTGTTTGGCAGGACGGACATGATGACATCCGCTCTCGGCAGAACCGTGTCGAGATCCTGGGTCATAACCAGCTCATCCACGCACTCCGGCGGATTGGTGGCCCGGCGTTTGACGCCGATGACATAGGCGCCCATGGCCTTGACCAGTCGGGCATAGGCCTGCCCGATGTCTCCCAGACCGACGACGGCGACCGTGCAGTCGGACAGGGACCCGACCGTTCCGTGGTCGCTCCAGACGGCCTTCTTCTGCTCATCGCGGTAGAGATAGAGCTTCTTCTGCAGCATCAGCGTCAGAGCAAACGCATGCTCGGAGACCGCCTTGGTATAGGCGCCCGTGGCGTTGGTCAAAACGGTCTTCGCGTTCAGGACGCCGGGGACGATATAGGCGTCGGTTCCGGCGGATTCCAGCTGCAGCCACTCCAGATTCTCCGAAGCGCCGATCATCGCCGCTTTCGGGTTGCCGAAAATGACATTTGCACTGCGGATCATCTCTTCCGTCACCTGGTCCGGCGTGCTGTAGATGATATGGCAGCCCTTTCCGGCCGCTTCGATCTTCTCCTTGTGCCGCGCCTCGACGGGCATCAGTACCAGAACATTTTTCATGGCTTCTCTTCTCCTGCTGTATTAAGCAATCCGGATTTTGAAGACGACTTTCCGCACGTCGGAGGGTCCGCTCACCTGGCCCTTGACGCGGTGGGCATCCTGCGGAAAGGCCACCAGAAAGTCCCCGTGTCTCAGAATGATGCTCTGGTGCGCCGGGGCTTTATCCGTAAAGGCATAGAAGTCGTTCTCCGGCTTGCTGGCCGCGTCGTCCGGCGTCAGCGTCGAAGTCTCGGCGATATCCATCCGCTCTTCGCCGGAGAGGACCGCATGGATGTCCAGATACTTCTGATGCGCTTCGAAGAAGCCCTTCTCATCCGGCTGCGTCTCAAAGAGATTCAGCGTGGCATAGAGGTCGTTCCCTTCCATATGGGTGGCCTCGGTTCCCACCGTGTTCATGAATTCGTCGTTCAGGTACTCCAGTGCCTTGTCCAGCATGGGGTGAATTCCGCGGTAGTCCGCGGCGTCTTTCAGTTTCGCAACAATCATGGTTTCTCTCCTCCGTTATTCTGTGATTTCGTACATGGCGACTTCGTCGGTTTCGCGGTTCGCCGCGATCAGGATATCCACGCCCGCGTCGTTGACGTAGTGCATCACGTTTGCGGGGCCTCTTCCTTCATCGATCAGCGTCACGCGGTAATCCGCCTTTTCGCGGTCATAGCGGACCGCCATCAGGTTCTTTTTCCCGGCACGGTGTCCGACGACGAAGGTCGGCTTCCCGGCGATGACGCCGCCGCAGATCGCATGGGTAAAGGGTGCGTCTTCCTCAAAATGCCATACCGGGACATAAGCCCCGTCTTTCCGGTGCCAAACCGAGATTTTCTCGCCGTGGAAGGGGGACAGTGTGCAGAGCTCGTCCTCCCCGTCCCCGTCCAGGTCCACCAGCACCGCGTCGCTGACCGGGCAGTCCAGCAGCCGCTCCTCCTGCCAGGCTCCGTCCGGAGTTTCCGGCGGTGTCAGGCGCCAGACCCCCTCGTCCGCCGCGATCAGGCTCGCCGGAACGCCGTTCCGGTCGCAGCGGGTATAGCCGTGGTTGCGGTGCAGGCCTTCCTTCAGGACATGCAGTTCCAGGGGATGCTCCTCACTGAAGCCGCTCAGGTCTTCCGGAAGAATCGCCGTATAGACCTTTCCCGGATAGCTCCAGTCGCCCTCCGGATGGTCCTATCCGGATTTGACCGTGCAGACGATGAGCCAGTTCACCCCGCCCCGGGAGAGGATGTCGAAGCGGTGGACATGCGGGATCTCGGTCAGGGTGTGCATCTCCCAGTCGCCCTTTCCCTTCGGTGTTACCACCACCAGCTTCGCCTCCAGCGACTCGTCCGGCGAATAGAACCTGGCCGTGGACAGGAGCTGTCCGTCCGTACCCGGAACCTGAACCATGGTCATGACGCCGCCCGGTTCGGTCCAGAGCGTATCCTGCAGCGTTCCGTCCTGGTCGAAGAGATAGCAGGGGTCCGCCTTCTCCGCCGCCACGAGGAACTGCCTCTTTCCCTGGTAGAAAAGCGGCGCGATGGCATAGCACTTGTTCAGCTGTGCCAGAACTTTTTTCCTGATTTTCATAAGCTTTCCTTTCCCTTTCGCGTCCTGTCGCTCAGGTCTGCCGGTCCAGCAGCTCCGTGAAGCGGGCGCAGACCTCCTTCGGCGTCTCTCCGCCGTCCTTGTACCAGAATTCCGTCACATAGCGGCGCACGCCCAGTTCCCAGGCCGTCTTTACCGCGGCTTCGAAGTCCACGTGTCCCGTTCCGTAAGGGATCTCCCGGTAATGCCCCGGGCAGGTCTCCTTGAGGTGCAGGGCCAGCAGTTGGCCCCGGCCTTTTTTCAGATCCTCAATGGGATCCGTGCCGTGCAGCACGGCGGCGTTGGTGGTGTTGCCGATGTCGGGATAGAGCTTCAGGTAATTGGAGTTGACAAGTCCGATGTAGTGCAGTCCCTTTTCCACGGTGTTCATGAATTCGTTTTCCATGGTCTCAAACCCCAGCTGGACCCCGGCGCAGGCCGCGGTCTGCGTAAGCGCGCGGATATTCTTCACGAAGCGCTGTTCCGTTTCTTCGGTATGCGGCTCGTAATACACGTCGTAGCCCGGAATCATCACGATCCGGACACCCAGATCCGCCGCCAGCTCGATGGACCGCTCCGCGATCTCCATGCCCCTGGCACAGACCGCCGGATCCGGATTTCCGAGGGAGTATTTGGTCAGGGCGCTGGCATTGAGCGTGCGGATCGGCATGTCCAGGTCAAAGCAGAGGTTCACCAGCTCCCGGCGCTCCTGCTTCGTGCTGTACACGCGGGAGATCCGCGCCTCCGTGGCATCGATGCTGATCTCCACAAAGTCATAGCCGGCCTCTTTTGCGATCTGCAGCTTCTCCTTCCAGGAGACATCCGGCATGGCCTTCTCATACAGGCCGAGAGAATAGGCCTTTTTCATCATGCTTCCTCCTCGATCATCGTCTGCATCTCCGACCAGAGTCCGTCCAGGCAGTCAATGGTTCTGCAGTACAGCCGGTATTTTCTGTCGTAGAGTTTCGTATATGCCGCATTCGGCTCAAAGCGTCTGGAGACGCTGGTCATGTTTTCCACGGCGCTCTCCAGATCCGGATACTCCCCGGTCGCCACCGCGGCCGCAATGGCGCAGCCCAGCGCGCCGGTCTCGTTCGCTTCGACGGTCTCCACCGGAAGCTTCATCACATCGGCAAACATCTGCGCCCAGACGGCGGAGCGTGCCGCGCCGCCGGCCAGGCGGATGCACACCGGCGGTTCGCTTCGGCTTTTCAGCAGGCGCTCCAGATGCATGCGGTGACAGAAGGCGATGCCCTCGTATACGCTCCGTGCCAGGTGTTTCCGGCTGTGGTTCAGCGACATGCCGACAAAGCTTCCCTTCGCGTTCGGATGGACGTTCGACGCCATCAGAAACGGCAGAAATACCGGCACAAACTCTCCGGGTGAAATCTCTCCCACCCAGCGGTTCAGTACTTCGTAAACGCTCTCGCCACGGGCTTTGCATTCCGCGCCGAGTTCCGGAAGCAGTTCCCGTACGAACCACTCGTTGTTGCCCGCCGAGGTTGGGCTTGATTCTTCGATGAGATAGTATTCCGGCAGGCAGAAGAGGGAATTCATCAGGACGCTTCCGTCGGTGACCGGCTCCCTGCGCACGTATTCGTTGATGCTCCAGGTCCCCGCGATCATGCAGAGCCGCTCCGGATCGGTGACGCCGGCCGCCAGGGCGCAGGCGTTGATATCGAACATGCCGCCCACCACCGGGGTTCCCGGGAGCAGGCCGCAGCGCTCCGCCGCCTCTTCCGTCACCCGGCCGCAGATCTCCGTCGCCCTGCAGAGCGGTGGAAGCGCCTGCGCGATCTCTTCCAGGCCGAAGAGTTTCAGCAGTTCTCCGTCATAGTCCCGGGTATGGAGGTTCATAAGGCTGGCTCCGGAATAATCCGTGATCTCCGCCTTTGCTTCCCCCGTCAGACGGAAGCGGACATAATCCTTGCACTCAAAAACCCAGCGGATATTCCGGTAGCTCTCCGGCTCGTTATCCCGCAGCCAGGCCAGCAGCGAAACCGGCTGGCAGGCCAGAACATGCTGTGCGGTACGGGCGAAGGCCTTTTCTTCGGTTCCGTCCTCCGCCCAGCGCTTCGGATAGGCCCAGGCGCGGTTGTCGGTGGAGATGATGCCGTTGCGGGCGGGCTTTCCGTCCTTCCCCCAGAGATACA
>Ga0256404_1011206_pt1 | contig 12107 bp, 10 predicted proteins | sample RumenRJG_01DNA_FD_185990 | JGI IMG/M metagenome (GOLD analysis project Ga0256404, IMG submission 185990) | Bovine rumen microbial communities from Lethbridge, Alberta, Canada - RJG_01 | ecosystem: Host-associated > Mammals > Digestive system > Stomach > Rumen | place: Canada: Alberta | collected... | reverse complement strand
CGTACTGGTCCTTCGGCAGATGCCGAATGTAGTTTGTCTGCGTCAGATACATGACTTCACCTCCTTTCCGCTTAAATTATACGGTAACAGCGGCCTTTCATCCCATGGCTGAAGCACATGGGTTTTCCCGGCCTTTTTTTATAATTTACATTTCCAGTCTGTCCATCGCTTCGGCTGAAATGTACTATGAAAAGAGTTAAAAGGGGTAAACATATGCGCGCAGCGATTATTGAAGATATGAATGGTTACGGCATCGTGAACTATATTCAGGCAATCAGCCAGGAGGGACTCGATGTCGTACTGACCATGGACCCGGAAGAAGTAAGAAAATGCGACGCCGTCCTGATTCCGGGCGGCCTGGACGTCGATCCTTCGCTGTATCACGAAGAGATGAACGGCACTCAGAAGACGGATCCCGAGCGGGACAAGGCTGATTTTGCGGCCCTGAAGGTGGCTGTTGAAAAGAGGATGCCCGTCTTTGGGATCTGCCGCGGCATCCAGAGTATCAACGTCTATTTCGGCGGTTCTCTGATTCAGGATGTGCCGACGCAAGTACAGCATCCATTGATGCACCATGGACCAGAGGAGCCGGTGGAGATCGAGGCTGTTCACCCCATCCGGGTGGAGCGTGACAGTTTCCTGTACCGTGCCTATGGGCAGGATACGTTGACAGTAAATTCCTATCATCATCAGGCAGTAAAGACTATGGCCGACGACTTCCGCCTTGCGGCATCGACGTCGGATGGTGTCATTGAAGCGATGGAGCATAAGGAGCTTCCGATCATTGCGGTACAGTTCCATCCTGAAAAGGCTGCGTTTGCCAACCGCCACGAAGGATGTGTATCCGGCGACGAGCTGTTTCACTACTTTGCTCGAATGGTACAGGGGAAATGAAAGCGAAGAAGAAATATACGGAAGCGGATCTGTTCTTCTATATCCGCAAGGAGAAGAAACTTCTCGTCTACATTACGATTTCCGGCATTCTCTACAACGTCGGCATGGGAGCGGGACCCTGGTTTGAGGGACAGCTTGCCCAGGCACTGGCCGATATCCTGCAGGGAAACAGGACGGCAATGTTCATGGTTCGGCTGGCCATCGTGTATGCGGTGGTGATTTTCATTGTGCAGCTGTGCCGGTACTGGAAACGTCTGTATGTACGCCGCTTTGCCAATGACATGAACCGGGACATGAAGGCGGTTCTCTACCGCTCGCTTCTGCAGCAGGAGACGTCGGGCCATCCGGACGAAGGAACGGGACAGCTGCTGACCAAGGCGGTTGCCGATGTGGATGCATGCGTCGAAGGCGTACGCAAATTTGTGACTGAAATCTTTGATACGGGCGTTGCGATGGCTGTATATATCGTGATGCTGGTGGACTATGACTGGCGGCTGGCGCTTCTTTCGCTTCTCTTTCCGCCCCTTGCCTATTTTCTTGCCGCAAAGCTCAGAACTGTTGTGACCAGAGCGAGTGCCGCGGCGAAGGAAAGTGAAGGAACCCTCAACGGCCATACGCTGGACCGTCTCACCAATGCGGTCACCTACCGTGTCTACGGTCAGGAAACCAATCAGAATGCCCGCTACGAAGAGGCGCTGAACGACTATGAGAAGAAGTCGGCTGTCGCCAACATTCTTTCCACATCCATGGAGCCGCTGTATTACAGCGTATCGATGCTCAGCGTCATCTTCATCCTTTACTTCGGTGCGAAGAATGTGATGGGGACCGGCTGGTCCCCCTGGAACATTGCGTCCTTCACGACCTTTCTTGCATGCTTTACGAAGCTGGCAAAGAAATCATCGACAGCGGCGAAGCTGTTCAACTCCGTGCAGAAGGCGCAGGTATCCTGGGTCCGCATTCATCCGCTGATGAAGCCGACGCAGCTGCCGGAGCCGGGAATTCCGACGGATTCCGCCGATCTCAAGGTGTCCCATGTTACATTTCATTATCCCGATGGACCGGTGCTGCTGTCGGATGTGAGCTTCACAGCTCATCCGGGCCAGATCATCGGCGTCACCGGCGCTGTCGCTTCGGGCAAGTCGACGCTTGGCAGGCTGTTTCTGGAAGAATCCCCCTATGAAGGTTCGATCACCTTTGACGGCGTTGAGCTGCGTACTTTGAGAGAGGATGCGTCGAAGTTCGTCATCGGCTATATGGGCCATGATCCCCAACTGTTCAGTGCCACGATCGAGGAGAATATCCGTCTTGGCAAAGAGGGGCCTTTGGATGAGGTGCTTTCCGACGTGTGCATGGATGAAGATCTCAAGACGTTCCAGAACGGACTTCAGACGCGGCTGGGAACCGGCGGTGTCCGTCTGTCCGGCGGCCAGCAGTCACGGGTCGCTCTGGCACGGGCGCTGTTCCATGATTCACCGGTCCTGGTGCTGGATGATCCGCTTTCGGCCGTCGATCCAAAGACGGAGGAGACGGTATTCCGCAATCTGCGGAACCACTGCCGGGGTAGAATCATCCTTCTGATTTCTCATCGCCTGTCTCTGTTTCCAAAGATGGATCAGGTTCTGTTTGTCAAAGACGGCAGGGTGGAAGTATCAACCCATGAGCGGCTGATGGAGCAGGAGCCGCAGTATCGTCATCTGGTGGAGATGCAGTCGAAGGGCGGTGATCTCGATGCGTAAGGATACAGGAAAGAATTCACAGAAAAATCCGGCCGTTTCCGCCTTTACAGAAAGCGTCCGCAAGGATCCCAGACTTGCCATCCTCCTTGCGGCAATGATTGCCGGCAGCGTCTATTCCGCTCTTCTTCCGCCGATTCTTCTGGGCCGGATGGTGGATGCGCTGGTAAGCAGGGAAATGCTCAGCGGCGGCCAGATTACGCTCTATATCGTTCTTCTGATTGTGGCCGGCGTCTTTTCGGCAGGCAAGAATGCGCTGATTTCAATCTTCGGTCAGCGGGTGACGCATCAGCTGCGCAGCAACATGACGGAAAAGCTGAACCGGCTGCCGGCGGATTACTTTACCCGCAACGACAGCGGGGCTCTTACGTCATTGTTTGTCAACGACGTGGATACGATTCAGACGCTGTTTGATGATGGCATCATCAGTATGATTACGGACCTTTGTACGCTGGCCGGCATTCTGGTGGTTGTGTTCCGTTTTTCGAAGGGACTGGGTCTGCTTCTGCTGATTGCGCTGCCGGTGCTGTTTCTGTTTACGCGGCATTGTCAAAAGCGGATGCGGAAGGCGCAGCTGGATTATCGTCAGACGGTGGCGGATCTTTCGGATCAGATTCCGCAGACGATTAAAAACCGGCGCACGATTCGTGTCTATCAGGCGTCCACCTATATGGAGAAGCTGTACGATGCGACGATCCGGCGCAGCTTCGATGCGATGGAACAGTCGAATTTCTATGACTCCATCTATTCGCCTGTCATTATTACGACGAGCTCCATCGTGATTGCGATCATGATGACGCTGGCGGCCATGGGCGGCCGCTGGACCGCGTTCTTCGGCATGGGAGCCGGTACGGCAGTGACGGCGATTGCCTATGTGAACAACGTGTTTGGTCCGCTGGCGGATATCGGCATGGAAATTCAGAATATTCAGGCGGCGGCCGCCGGCATTGCCCGGATCGGAACCTTCATGGCGCATGCGGAAGAGGAGCATGGAACCGGAGCGGGTGGAGAAAATGCGCCGGCAGCCGTGGATCTGGAACATGTGTCGTTTTCGTATGATCCTAAGGAGCCTTTGATTCATGACTTTTCGCTGCGTGTCAACACCGGTGAGATGGTGACGCTGGTTGGCAGAACCGGCAGCGGAAAGAGTACGATCTTTAAGCTGGTGCTCGGCCTCTATGCGCCAGATGCGGGAGAGGTACGTGTCCTTGGTCAGCGTCCGCAGGATATTACGGAAGAGGAGCGGCGCCATGTATTCGGTTACGTGGAGCAGCAGTTCCATCCCGTCGAAGGCACGCTGAAGGATCAGGTTTCAATCAATGATCCCCATGTGGACGAGGATCAGGTGCGCAGGGCATTGAAGACGGTAGGTCTGCTGGATGTTCTGGAGCATCTTCCCGCTGGTCTGGATACGCCCTATTCGCCGGGTGTCCTTTCGCAGGGGCAGTTTCAGCTGCTGTCCATTGCCAGGGCGATCGTCTGTGATCCGAAGGTTCTTCTGCTGGATGAAATTACAGCCAATCTTGATTCCAACACCGAAAAGCAGGTGATGGATGCGATCTTCCATGCCTGCAGCGGCCGTACGGTGCTTTCCATTTCGCATCGTCTGTATGAACATACGGGCGGCCGGACGGTCTTCATCGGCAAAGATGCCGAAAAGAAATAAAAAAGGTATTGACCTGCACGCGGCGTATACGTTTAGACTGCCATCGAAGGGAGGCAGTTGAAATGTTGCTCAGGGAAGCTGCAGGCGAAGCCGGGATGACGAAGCGCGCCGTAAAGTATTATGAGGAAGAAGGGCTGCTGTCCGTAGAAAAAGACAGCAGCGGGTATCGTAATTACTCGAAAGAGGATGTGGAACGCCTGAAAAAGATCTCTGTCTACAGGAAACTTGGAATTGGTATCCGGGATATCCGACGGCTTCTGGAAACCGATGATCGCAGCATCCTTTTGCAGATCTACCGGGAAAAGATACAGGAAAAGAATTTCCAGGAGGCAGAGATCAATGCCCTGAAGCAGCTGATCGATGACGGTGATGCGGATCCAGCGAATGAGCTGCTCGACTATGAGACGGTGGGTGATGCCATTGCGTCTTTGTTTCCGGGAAAGGAATGGAGTGATTTTATCCGATTCCATTTCGAACCGTTTCTGAACATCCGGGTCAGGACGTCACAGCAGAAACAGGCTTTGCAGAATATTCTTCAATACTGTGATGAAACGACGCTGAATGTTCCCTGGATTGTAAAGCTTGGTATGAAGATGGCGGGTGGAATACCTCACGAGTCGAAAACTGCGGATGAGATGATTTCTTATTACCGGGATATGAGTGAGAGTGAATACCAGCGATTGAAGGCGTCGGTACGGGCAGGCGCAAAACTGAAGTCCAGAATTCTCAAGTATCATCCCGTCTTCGCTGCTCAGCGGAAAATGCAGAAAGAGCTGCAGAAAAAAGGGTACAACGATATCTTCATTCCGAACCTGATGGAACTGTCTCCGCAATACGCGGAATATAAGAAGTACCTCGATCTGATTAACAGCAGAATATGCCGGGACCTTGGTATGTACTATGATTCAGAGTATAACATCGTGATTCGCAGGGAATCGAAAGAAGCGTGATTGTATCTTTTGCAGTAGAAACGGCGCATCCCGCAAAACAATGGGACCTGCGCCGATTTTCCTTTGGAGTGATACGCATTGGGGCAGCTAAGGTGATCCGGCATTCCGGTTGCTGGATGAAGTTGTTGTTGTTGTCTGCTATGATGAGTGTGGCATCGGAATCACTCAAAATCACAGGGCATCAGTATCGATCATTATGATATGCAGACATACTGCAGATCATGGTTTCCTACAGGAGAAAAGTCTATGAAAACCACGGTTCGAAAAGGGATTGCATTGTTTGCGGTTGCTTTTCTTGTGTCCGGGTGCACGAAAGCAGTACCCGCTGATGCGAACATCATTGACGTAAATGCATCGCTGACAAAGGGAAATGAAGTAAATGGAAAATATCCGGTTGAGGCGTTGACCTTGAACGAACTCATTGAGAAATATCCTTCTGCTGTGTTTGTGAATGCGGAAGGCTCGATTGTTACTGGGGAAGAGGATCTTCCATATTCTGCTGGAGAGTCCGAATATTTTATCGGGCCGGTGCGCATCAGTGCCTATTACAAAGGGGCATCGTCTGTTAAGGGATTCTCGAATGAGGATATGTATGTGAAGGGCGCTAAGCTTTCATGGCTGAAGTCGCTGCGGCATGGTACAAAAGAGATCTTGCAGTATCCGGCGGTGCAGCCGGAGATAGAAATCAAGCTGGCTTCGGATCAGACAGTTGCGGTGTACATTCTGCCGCTTGCTTACCTGGATGATGAAACAAATCAATATGCGGTTATAAAGGATGATCATGGATATGCCAAAGGTCTTTGGGCAGTGATCCCGGAGTCATAAACAAGTCTCAGGCAGAAACGGAAAAAGAAAAATAAGAAAGAGCCGGCGGGATCAGAACCATTGTTCCGATTCTACCGGCTTGTTTTTTACAGGTGTAGATGTTGATGAGTTAAAGAAGCGGAATATGATGAGCGGCACATTCATCTTCCATTTCTTCGGGCCAGATGGAAGCCTGAACTTCGCCGATATGTGCTTTATTCAATAACAACATACACAGGCGGCTCTGGCCGATGCCTCCGCCGATGGTGAGAGGCAGCTCATTGCTGAGAATGGCTTTGTGATAGGGCAGAGTGAGACGCTCTTCGGTATGGGCGGCTTTGCACTGGGTCTCGATCGTTGTTTCGTCGACGCGGATGCCCATGGAAGAGATCTCGATGGCCTGGTTGAGACTCGGCAGCCAGAACAGCAGGTCGCCATTCAGCTTCCAGTCATCATAGTCCGGTGCGCGGCCGTCATGGGGCTGCTTGCTGCGAGACAGCGGCCAGCCGATTTCTTCGATGAAGACACAGCCGTGTTCGCGGGTGATGGCATTTTCGCGATCCTTGACGGAGAGGTCCGGATACAGATCTTCGAGCTGCTGCGACGTGATGAAGTAGACGTCATCCGCAAGATGGCAGACGGCCTGCGGATACTTGTACCAGACTTCGTGTTCCATATGCTTGATGACTTTGAAGATGTGGCGCACCGTATCTTCGAGATAGTCGATGGTCCGCTCCTGGCGTGTGATGACGCGCTCCCAGTCCCACTGATCAACGTAGGCGCTGTGCAGATTGTCCAGTGTCTCGTCGCGGCGGATGGCGTTCATGTTGGTATAGAGACCTTCATGGACGGCGAACCCGTACTTTTTGAGGGCGTAGCGTTTCCACTTGGCGAGGGACTGGACGATTTCCATCTCTTCGCCAGGCAGATCTTTCAGATCAAAGCCGACCGGACGTTCGACGCCGTTAAGATTGTCGTTGAGGCCGCTGCTCTTTGTGACAAACAATGGAGCTGAGATGCGGCTCAGGTTCATTTCCTTTCCGAATTCTTTCTGAAAGGTGTCACGGATATACTTGATCGCTTCTTCGGTATCACGCACAGAAAGCGTGGGCTGGTAATGTTTTGGAAATATGAGTGTCATGGGGTAATTTTCCTCCGGATATTCTGCTATGTATTGTACCAGCTGTGCCTTGGAAATGATTACCGGTGCTATGATGACAATATGAGTAATGAAGATTACAGCAAAGCGAGAAAAAAGGGTGAAAAAGCGTTCCGGCAGGCGGTAGCGGCGGGAAAATATCCGTATCTTCCGGTGCTGGATGAGGTGCTTGGTCCCCAGGGCGGTACGCTGTCGGTGTCGCATGTCGGCATCTATGATGTGCCGCTTTCAAAGATCGTTGGTACGCGTACGGCAGGCCGTCAGAATGCGTTTGCGGGCAATTATATGCCTCTGCTGGATGAGGATACGGAGTTTGCCTTCAAGTGGATGAAGGTATTCGACTATCAGATGGACAACGGCATTGCGGATCCGATTGAGGCATATGAATTCATGCATAAATTCTATGTCCAGGAGGGCAATAAGCGCGTATCTGTTCTGAAGTATCTCGATGTGCCGTCCATTGAATGTGACGTGTACCGTGTCCTTCCGCAGCGCAGCGACGATGAGGCGGTACGGGTCTACTATGAGTTTCTTGAGTTCTTCAAGGTGTGTCCGACTTATGAGATCACCTTTACAAAGCCCGGTTCCTATGCGGAATTTGCGGCGCATCTGGGAAGAGATCTGAAGACGCCATGGCCAAGTGATGCGGTCCATGCGACGGAGGCCGGCTATTACCGCTTCTATACGGTGTATCGCTCCTTGGGCGGTACGGGTGAAGCCGGGGATGCGCTGCTTGTGTATCTGAATGTGTATTCGTTTTCTTCGCTGCTTGATACGCAGCGTATGACGCTGACACGCCGTGTCCAGAGCATGCTGGGTGAAATTTCACTTCATCAGCAGGCGGATCCGGTGGCTTTGATGCGGGCACCGCGGGAGGCGGCCCGTCCTTCGGGCATTTCGCTGTTGACCAATCTTCTGCGCCGTCCTCCTTCCTATACGGAAAGCAGCCCGCTGAAGGCGGCGTTCATCTATCCTTCGGATCCGGATCATGATGGCCGTGTCAACGATGAGGAAGTGGGGCGGATCTATCTGAGTCACGCCTTTGAGGGGATCGTTGAGACGAAGCCCTACTTTAATGCGTCGGATTCGAAGTCGCTTGCCAAGGCACTGTTTGAGGCAGTGGATCTTGGACAGGCGTCCGCTGTATTTACGACGGATGCGTCAATGTTGAACGGGACGTTGCAGAAGGCGGTGGCCTGTCCCGGTGTTGATTTTCTGAACTGCTCGATTCATTCGGTTCAGCAGGCGGTACGTACGTATCAGTGCCGGATGTATGAGGTGAAGTTTCTGATGGGGGCGCTGGCGGCGTTAAGCTGCACCGATGATCAGATCGGCTATGTTGCGGACCGGCCCGTGTATGGCGAGGCGGCGAACATCAATGCCTTTGCGATCGGTGCTTCCATGATCCGTCCCAAGGCGAGGATCTATCTTGTCTGGGGCGGCCGGAAGAACAGTGACTGGAAAAAGGAGTTTGCAGACAGGAAGATATCCATCATCAGCGGTCCTGACTTTGCGGCGGAATCCGGGGAGCCGGACTATGGCCTTTTCCAGGTGGATGAGACAGGGGCGGCTACGTCGCTGGCGGTGCCGATCTTCAACTGGGGAAGATATTATGAGCTGATCGTGAAGACGATGCTGGATCATTCCTATGACGATGATCCTTCGGCGGCGGCCGGAAAGTCGCTGAGCTACTGGTACGGTCTTTCGGAAGGCGTCATTGATCTGCATGTGGCGGACAGTCTGGATCCAAGTATGCGAAAGATGATTCGTCTGCTCAGAAAAGGGGTGGCCGATGGTGCTGTGCATCCGTTCCAGGGCATCCTCAAAAATCAGAACGGCATCGTGCAGGACCGTGAAGATGCGCTGCTCAGTGATGAAAAGGTGATCACGATGGACTGGCTCAATGAAAACGTGATCGGCCGGATGCCGGAGGTGATTTCGGCATGAAAATTCTGGTGGTCGCAGACGAGGAAGAAAGCGTTCTGTATGAAAACTATCAGCCGCGGATGATGGCAGACGTGAATCTGATTATTGCGTGCGGCGATCTTCCGGCGGCGTATCTTGATTTTCTCACGAGTGCTTCCAATAAGCCGCTCTACTATGTGCCGGGCAACCATGATCAGAGCTATGTGTCCAGGCCGCCGGCAGGCTGTATTTCGCTCGATGAGCAGGTGGTATCGTTTCACGGGCTGCGGATCGGGGGACTTGGCGGATCGTGCCGGTACAAGCCGGGCAGCTTCATGTATACGGAAGAAGAGATGGCAAAGCGCCTGAAGAAACTTGAGAAGCAGGTGCGCAGGGCGGGCGGAATTGATGTGTTTGTGACGCATACGCCGGCGGCCGGCTATGGGGATCTGGAGGATCTGGCACACCGGGGCTTTGCCTGTTTCAACACGTTCATGGAGGAGTATCATCCGCGCTATCTTGTGCACGGGCATGTGCATCCTTCGTATGACATTCATCTGCAGCGGCAGATGGTGCATCCTTCGGGGACAGTGATGCTCAATTGTGTCGGGTATGTGATGCTTGAAATTGATGATGCGAGCATACAAAAAGAGCCGCCGAAGGAGAAGAGTCTTCTTGAGCGGCTGTGGAAGCGTTAATGATCAGCGGATCTTCCAGTCGATGGTTAACAGGGAAAGAATGAGGCCGATCGTGCTGATGATCGTCATCGTAAGCAGATTGGTGGATACATCCAGCGTGCTGTAGAGCGACGCCATTACGGCGCCGAGAACGTTGGCAAGTACCTGGACCGTGGTGAAGCAGGTCTGGGCTTTGACGATATCTTTGCGGTCGACGAGGCGGGATGCGTATTCCACGGTCGCCGGCAGAAAGAGAGCAAGTGAGAGGCTTTCCAGTACGGTGGCGCCATAGAGCTGGGGAATGGATTTGGCCTGCCAGTAAAAAAACTGTTTTACGGTAAATGCCAGCAGCGAGAGGATGAGAATCTTTGCGCAGCCGGCTTTTTTGATGATCTTTTTGGCCAGGATCATGCCGGGCAGCTCGACCAGTGCTTGGAAGCTGAGAATGGCACCCATCGTCGCATCGTTGCCGCCGACGTTGCGGGTGACATAGATAAAAAAGTTGACGACGGCGTTATGACACAGCACAACCAGTGTGCAGCCGATCAGAAAGAGAAGAAACTTTGGATGGGCGGCGAAGAGTTCGCGATAGGTTCCGACGCTGGCCGCCTTTTCCTGGGGCTGAAGAGTGTCGTCAGGCGCGTAGTGGAGGATAAGCCGCGTCGCCAGACACATGCCGATGGCACTGATGATGGCAGCGATCGGAATGGAGCGGACGGACCAGGAAGAAATAAGTCTTCCCAGAACCAGGGAAAGGATGGCGAAGCTGAGGGAGCCGGCGGCGCGGCCGAAGCCGAAGTTCATTTCGGACGCATCGACCGGTGCCATATAGAGCATCGAGTTGACCATGGGCAAAGCCGCATTGACCAGCATCAGCGCAGCCAATAGAAGCAGGCTGACCGCCATGCCAGAAAGACCAGGAATTAACTGGAGCAGAGCAAGAACGGCCATGGCAATGCTCATGACATTGAGGATGGCGCCCGGATTCCAGCGCGAAGAGCGATCGGCCAGCGATGCCAGAGGCGGCTCCAGCAGAAAGGCGAGCAGGGTTCCGGCAGCTGTCACCATTCCAATCTGGCCGCTGGTACAGTGATAGGCCGTCAACAGATTTGCCGCAAAGGAGGAGACGGCTCCCATTTCTGTCCAGAAGAATACATTCAGCAAGGCAAAGCGAAGATTCGCGCTGCGCACCTTAGCATCCATGGTTCAAACTCTCCTGGGATACCGTCTTTTCGATGAAGGAAAGAAACGATGGTGAAGACGGGTTGAAGACTGTCTGCGGTGTAAGCCGCACCGAATCCAGTGACCAGAGCGGATGGTTGCGCGGCAGCGGCATTACCTGGGTCTGATCGATGCAGGCATGAAGATAATGGCCATCATGAAGCACAGAAACAAGATCGTCTTCATTGACCGCCGCGCCGCATCCGCAGTTAATCAGCAGAGCACCGTTCTTCATCTTCTTCAGCATTTCCGCTGAAAGTGCACAGTAGGAAGGATCATTGGCCAACACATGCAGGCAGAGAACATCGGCGGAGCGAAGGGCGTTGTCATCGATTCCGGGAACGATCCGAACTTCGCATCCGAACACCTTCAGCCGATCCACAAGCGTATGCGATATTTGATCGTCGGCGGCACTGATGACCACCATATTCCTTAAGGAGCTGTCAAGAAGCGGCGCCCAGTCGCACTGCTTCTGGGCAGCGATGTATTCCGGGAACCGGAATACATGTTCCAGGATGCTGGCAAGCATCCAGTCAGAGGCACGCTCTGTCAGATGATCATAGAAGGAGAATGCAGGGATGCGGTAGTTCTCCTTCCGGTCCAGTGTGATGAGAGTGATATTCTGTTTTGTTTCGTCAAGCTCACCGGCGGAAGGTTCACCGATTATTACATCGGCTGACTGCAGTTCATTCTTCGTTGGACGGGTATGGAAGGTAAAGGTGCCGGGGACATTTGCGGTCAGATGTTCTCTGGCACCCCGGGTCATATCATAGGTTACAAGAATATTTTTCATGGGATTTTCCTCATGCAAGGCCTTACAATTCTAACATTTCCTTTACTGGAGAAAACATGTGTTAAAATCAGCCGCGAATTCAGGAAAGGAGCTTTTTATGAATGTAACAGTACGTGAATATATGTCGGCAGACGCAATGGCTGCCATGAAAATATGGAATGAAGTCGTAGAAGAAGGCGATGCGTTTCCGCAGCTCAAGGGATTGACGGAAGACAATGCGGACGCGTTTTTCAAGCATCAGAGCTATACCGGCATCGCCGTTGATGCGGATGGCCGGATCGTCGGTCTTTCTATTCTGCATCCCA
>Ga0256404_1011205_pt1 | contig 12108 bp, 12 predicted proteins | sample RumenRJG_01DNA_FD_185990 | JGI IMG/M metagenome (GOLD analysis project Ga0256404, IMG submission 185990) | Bovine rumen microbial communities from Lethbridge, Alberta, Canada - RJG_01 | ecosystem: Host-associated > Mammals > Digestive system > Stomach > Rumen | place: Canada: Alberta | collected... | reverse complement strand
GCTTCGACTTTGTGGCTTCCAAGACCGCTGCCGATTCCGCAATTTCCAATGGCTTCCACGGTTCCGTCTTCAATGACAATCTCTCCGCTGTCGCAGTGGTTGCCGCCGCCGATTCCGGCTCCGTTTCCGATTCCTTCCGCGTAGACCGTACCGCCCAGGATCCGGATGACTCCCCACTGATCGTCCACATGCTTGTAGGAACCGTTGCTGGCTCCGTTATTCGGGTTGTCCGAGCTGCCGATTCCGGCTGCACCGTTTCCGCCCACTGCATGGATATTGCCGCTCACGATCGTGATGTTTCCATACACCCCGTGATTGCTCTTGCTTCCGCCGATTCCCGCAGAGTTGACGCCTCCGGTGACGTTCAGCGTTCCCTCTCCCTGAATGGTAAGGTCCGCCATCTCGGTTCCGCTGTTCCAGCCGACCTCCAGGCCAGCATACTTGGCATTTCCGGGACCGGCCAGGGTGTTCGTTCCCTCCAGGTTCAGCACCGCCTCCGCTGTCGGAGCGATGGTGATGGCCGCCCCGTTCGCGGGCTCGTCGATCACAAGGTCCCGGATGGTGATCTCAGCGTTCCCGGTCACCAGGATCCGGTCCGTGTGGCTGTAATCTCCTTCCCTGCTGGTGATCACGGGAGCGCCGCTCACCACCGTGAGCACGCCCGTCGTATCGTCGTAGGAGAACTGTCCGGGGCCGGTGACCTCGAACTGTCCCATCTGATTCTTTGCTCCCTCAACCAGGGTGACGGCGAAAACCGAGAAGCTCTCCGTCTCAAAGCGGATCTCTCCCGCCGCCTTCTCAGGTGCCTCGGCCCCAAGGACCTCTGTCCCGGACTCCGCAAAATGCACCACCATCAGATCCTCGGTCTCCGCCGGGGTCATGGCCTCATCACCGCCGAACTTCACCTGAACCTGCACCGGCGCCGCCGGCTCGATGACGGTTCCGTCCTGCTCAATGGTGAGATCGAAGAGGCGGATGTCCGACATCCTCCAGGTTTCCCGCTCGCCCCGAAGGCTCTCCTCAGCCTCAGTCGCGTAGCTGTCATACTCCGGATCCGTTTCACGGATGGGCTGCACCAGAAGGACCGCGCCCTCCGGGATGCAGGCCTCCTCCGGATAGGTGACCAGAACGGTGATGTCCCGGCCCCTGTAACGGAGCTCACCGGCGGAGAATTCCTTCTCCGGAACCGGGATGACCGCCGGGATCACCTCGGGAACCACTGCCGGAGCTGCTGCCGGAGCCACTGCCGGGATCACTTCCGGAATCAGCTCCTCTGCGGTCTCCGCCGCGTCGTCCTCATCTTCGCCGTCCTTCCAGCGCAGCATCAGGAACGCATCTCCCCGCTTCTCCGCGTTCTTCTCGGCGTCTCTGACCGCCTGCTGAAGGGTGGCGCCGCTGCCGGCCCGAAGCTTCAGAACGGAAGTCCACTCGGAAGCCTGCTCCTCTTCTCCCTGGTCCGGAAGGTCATTGAAGAGCATGCCGTCCATCAGGTAGCCGTCCTCGTCGTAGAACGCCTCAGCCGCGGCCGCATTTGACGCGCTTGCCTTCTTGGCGGCGTTCGAAGCCGTGGCTGCCCTGCGGGCCGATGACCCCGTCGCCACCGCCGCAGCGGCCGCTTTCACGCCTTTGCCGGAGGAGCTGCCCGCCGCCTTGCCGCTGTTCGCAGCGGAAACAGCCGCGTGATCCGCATTTGACGCGCTGGCCTTTCTGTCCTCGCCGGAGAATAATCCGCCGAAAGGCTCGGTCTCATAAACCGGAATGTCGTTCCGAATCGCGGAAATGTCCGCGTTGCCTTCCATGGAGAGGGGAAGAACCGCCTCCTGTCCGCCGGAAAGGGTGAACCAGTAATCCACGGTATCCAGGTTTCCCCGTCTCACCGCCCGGTGAAGAATAATCTCCTGCCCGTTCCTGTCGGTGACCTGGGCACATCCCTCATCGTCAAACTCCAGGCCTCTCTCAAGTCCCGCGTTCTCACTCTCGGCGAGAAGCACGAAAACCCGCTCCTCCTCGTTCTCGGGGGCCTCGGCCTTGTACAGGATCTCCAGGGACTCGCCGCCCTCGGCCGTGAACCGGCCGTCCTCCGCCTCCAGCCTGGGATGCGGAATGGTCATGAGGAATGCCGACGGCATGCGAAGCATGACCGCGCTGGCAAAAAGCATAAATCCAAACAGGAAGGTCCCGGCACGAAGACGCCCACGGTTCCAGTACATCGTCCTGTAAAGTCTATCCATCATTCCGATCCTCCACTGAATGCTGACACTGACACTTTCTTCAGCGAACAGTTGTTTTTCCTTGCGTCTGTATTATAAAACAGCCCCTTCCAACGCGATACAGGACTAAATTCTACGGGGGCGTCGAAAATTGTTCTTGACAATTTTGTAAATCTGTGCTTTAGTCCATTTTCCCTTCTATCGGGCGCGAATGACCGTCCATTTTCCCCGTTTCAGGACGGGAATGACAGCCCGTCTTGCCTGTTTCCGAACAAGAATGGCAGCCCCCTGTCCTCCTTCTGCCTCACTATCCTCTGTGCGGTGTATAATGAAGTATCGCAAACTATCCGAACACGGAGACAACACAATGATTGACATCTATGGAACCCTCGGCCCCTCCTGCGCGGACCGGGCCACCCTTTCCGCCATGCTGCAGGCCGGCATGACCGGCATCCGCCTGAACCTCTCCCACGGGACGCTTCGGGAAGCGCGCTCCATGCTGGAGGAATACCGCGCCGCCGCCGAATCCCTTCAGAGGCGTCCCGGCCTCCTCATTGACCTCATGGGGCCGGAGCTCCGGATCGGGAGCCTCAGCGCCCCCATTCCCCTGAACGCGGGGGATGTCTGTCTGCTCTGCACAGACCCGGACGCGGGGGATGCTCGCCTTCTCTGCGCAGCCCCGGACGGCGTCGCTGCCACCTGCGCCACCTCCTCTGGCACCGTACCCGCCGACGCCGCTTTCTCTGGCACCACACACACCGGCGCCGCTGCCGCAGGTCTCCCGCCCCGCATTCCGCTGCCCGCTGCCGCCGCTCCCTTCCTGAAGCCCGGCCAGCAGCTGCTTCTTGACGACGGGCGCCTGCTTCTCGAGGTGCTGCCGGAGCGGGACACGGCCGGAATAGGGCCGAAAAAAAGCACCCCTGCACGGGTGCTTCGCGGTGGTCTGCTGAAAAGCCGGAAGAGCGCTGCCCTGCCCGGCTGCAGGATTGTCCTGCCCGCCCTGACGGCAGAGGATCTCGCCAATCTCTCTGATGCGGCGTCCTGCGGAGTGACTGCCGTCATGCAGCCATTTGTCAGGAGCCGCCATGATCTTCTGGAGGTCCGCAGGGCACTGGCGGATGCCGGCGTCCCCCACATCCGCCTGATGGCAAAGATCGAGTCCCTGGAGGGCGCGGACATGCTCGACGAGCTGCTTCCCGAGGCCGATGAGATCGTGATCGCCCGGGGCGACCTTGGCAACGCCGTGCCGCTCTGGGAGCTTCCCCGGCTCCAGAAGCAGATCGCGGCCGCCTGCCGTGCCGCCGGAAAGCCCTTCATGGTGGTCACCCAGATGCTCTCCTCCATGGAGCACGCGGCCGTTCCCACCCGCGCGGAGGTCTCGGATATCTACAACGCTGTCCTGGACGGAGCCTCCTCCGTCATGGTGACCGGCGAGACCGCCACCGGCGACTATCCGGTCGAGGTCATCCGCTATCTCACCAGGACAGCGGAGACCGCGTTCCGGGATCTGCAGAGCGCCCGCCGCACTATTCCCTGATTTTCCCTGATTTTCCCTGATTTCCCCTGATTTCCCCTGCTTTTCCCTGCTTTTCCCTGAAACAGAAAGCGGCCGATGGATTTCCTGGCAGACTCAAAAAACTCCGCTGGCATCCATCGGCCGCTATTTTTATGGGCGCTTCTGCTTTAACAATTCTGGAGCTCCGCCTTCAGATACGCGAGGAGCCCTTTACAGCCCTGCTCCACGTCCCGGTAAGCCTGTTCAAAATCCCGGGTGTACCAGGGGTCGGAAATTTCCGCCCCCGGCCTGCCGGCGTACTCCATCAAAAGGTGAAACTTCCCCTCTGGATCGCCGCCGCAGATTCGGTTCATGTAGTACAGGTTTTCGTCATCCGCCGCAATGTGATAATCAAAGGCGCCGTAATCCTTCCTGGTCATCTGCTTCGCCCGGTGCCCCCTGCAGCTGATCCCGTGGTATTCCAGCGTGCGCCGCATGGGCGGATACACCGGGTTCCCGATCTCCTCCATGCTGGTGGCGGCGGAATCAATCAGAATCCTGTCCGACAGGTGGGCCTGGTCCACCAAGCTCTGCATCACGTACTGGGCAGCGGCGCTGCGGCAGATATTGCCGTGACATATGAAAAGTACCCTTAAAGTAGTCATTCTTCCCTTTCGATGGGCCTGAAATGCCCTGTTTCAGCAGGTTTTGCCGGATTCATAATCTGGCGCCATACTGTTCGGAATGTCACGGTGACAGAGGTGAAATCCGGAATTACCGGCAGAATGCGGCAAATCGACGCCGTAATCAGTAGTAAAGCAGTAGTAAAACGGGGAATGAGTTTTTCCAACTAATCAATCCATTTCCCATCCAGTTTTTCCCGGAATTCTCTCAGGAGCTCATCATGCTTCCTGTGAACTGCTCCCGGGAATGCCCTCACGATACGCCCGGCACCAAGCATTGGGTGCTGATAAAGCCTGGCTCTGTACTGTTCGTACTGTACTCTGAGAGCCTGCTGCTTCTGTTTCAGCTCCTCGATGTGATCCCGAAACTCGGCCCTGCCAAGGGCAGCCTGGACCCGCTGATTCTCAATAATCTGCGCTGTAGCAATCGTATTCTCTCCGATTTCCTGGCTCAGACGGTCGCTGACGATTCTCATCCGCCTTCGAAGATCCTCGATCTGATCAAGACTCTTGTTCATACCTCTCACAGTCATAACTGTCACGCATAGGTCCGTAACGAAGGTCATATACATAAGAAGCAGGAAGACCTTTGCTGTCACCAGCGGCAATATGCCCTGTACAAACATAGCGATCGTTATATGTACGATACGATACATAAAGACAGTTCCGAGTCCCCAGATGATACTGAATTTCAGGCAAATATACCCGCGGAAGTTGAATGGTTCCTTCGAATAATCCCACCAGCGGGCGTGAAACAGCTGATCCAGAGACCAGCCCGCAAGCAGCTCGATCGAAGTCGTCATCAGGATACCGCCGAAAAACAGCACAAAAGCCCCGTGTGACGGGATGTCCGCTTCCAGGGCACCAAATACTCTCAGAACAGCCAGCATACCAAAGCCATATACAGGGCATACCGGACCGTTCAGAAACCCCCGATTCACGATCCTTCCCTGCGACACCGCGTGATAAGCCACCTCGACTCCCCATCCGATCATCGAGTAGATCATGAAATACCAGAGCCACATCATAGCATTTACCCCTTTGACAGGCATTCATTTAATCCATCATGATTTTGTATCTAAACCCTACCATAAATCCTATCCCGCCGCCACAAAAAAAGGCCCATCACTCTGTGGTGATGAGCCCTGTCCCTGCAGTTGTCATTCAGACAACCCGGATGATGCTCTGCGGTAGCCAGCTTCAGATCCTTCTTAAACTGGCTCGTAAACTTTACCTCGTACTTCATACTTCCAGCGCCGCCTTAAGATCATCCATATTAGTATAACCCTTCACGTTGCTGTCGGAAGCAATGCGCCTGCCCTCTTCAATCGCAACGGCGGTTGTTTCGTTCGGGACATCCAGCTTAAGAGCAAAAGGAATTCCGTTTTCTCTGATCGTTGATCTGAGGAACATATTGATTGCCGTGGTCATGTTCAGACCCAGCTCCGAAAAAATCCTATCAGCCTGATCTTTGATTTCCTTATCGGTTCTGATATTCAGATTCGTGGTAGCCATGATATACACCTCCATTCTTTTTTCATTATACGAAAAAATTCGTCTTTCATCAACACATGGTCATCATATTTGCATAGTCAAAAAATCCCAACCTTCACAAGTTGGGATTAACCAAGATCATTCATCTTCTAAAATCATACTTCTCTTTCAGTCTGGCCACCCGTAGTAAAACGGGGAATGAGTCTTTCTCAATGCGGGCAGCCAGGTCTTGTTTGGCAGGATGCGAATGTCTGCACCGCGACAACTGGAGTTTATCATTTATCCGTTACTACCAGCTGCAGCACATCTGGCCTTGAGTAATGGCCTACTGCATCGTGCTCCATTTTACATGCAGCCGGAAGATTCATGTCCAGTTCAGCATATATTATCGTCTCTTCATCCCATACCGGCTCCGTAGCATAATGTCCATACGGGTCTATAATACAGCTGCCGCCGCGGCATACTACATCTGGTAAAGCTTCTATATCTGTTTTGGCATTCAGATCCTTTGGGTAAGACCCCTTTGTGATTATCATATCAGCATTGATAAAATAGCATTTGCCTTCTATCGCTATGTGCTGGATCGTTGCCTGCCATTCTGGGTTATCGTTTGTGTTTGGAGAGATGTAGATCGTTATCCCCTTCTGATACAGGGCGACTCTGGCAAGCGGCATATAGCTTTCCCAGCATATAAGGCTTCCTATAGGGCCCCACGGTGTTTCCGTTATGGGGAAATAATGTTTATCCGCATCTCCCCACACAAGTCTTTCTGAACCTGTAGGTTTTAGTTTGCGGTGCGTTTTATAGGTTCCGTCCGGTTCGAAGATGGCATTGCTGTTGTACAGCGTGCCTCCGACGATATCTCTCTCTGAGAATCCAATGCTGATATAAACATTATACTTTTTTGCTGCATTTGCGAGCTGAGTGAACTCATCTCCGTCTGCCACGACAGAGGCATCATAATATCTTTTCCAGTCTTTCCTGCCGGGCTCTGTTCTCTTACCGACACTGAAACCGAAGTTCATACCAACAGGATATCCGGGAATAAACAGTTCAGGAAATACTATAAGTTCCGCTTTGCTTTGAGCTGCCTCTTCGATAAAAACCAGAGCCTTTTTCAGACTTTCCTGCTTATTGAACAGAACTGGTTCCGCCTGAACCAGAGCAATGCGACATGCGTGTTTTTCTAAATCTCTCATTGTGAATCTACAATCTCCTCTATCAATTTGGAATTATTAATTGCATGCTCTTCCTTAGCAGTTAACGATTTCGGCCTTAACCGCCATAATGTTAGCGGCATCCGAGCAACAGAATTCCGCAATACTCTTCGGTTGACCCGACACGTGTTCCTCTTCTTCCCACACTACCACATCCCCGGCATTCCCGCCACAAAAAAAAGCCCATCACTCTGTGGTGATGAGCCCTGTCCCTGCAGTTGTCATTCAGACAACCCGGATGATGCTCTGCGGTATTGTGCCGTTTAACTTCTCCTGCTCTTTTCTCGTGCTCTCCAGCTCCCCCATCCGCGCCATCTCAGCGGCAGCATCCTCCAGTCCCAGATGGGTGTATACGTTCAGCGTGACGCCGATGTCGCTGTGGTCTCGCCTGCCGGCTCGGTCGGTGCTAAACGCGTGCCACTGGCACGCAGCACCCCATCAGGTACTGCCGTGTCTTCGGCGCCATTCGCTGGTTTGAAGAGTGCATCATCAGAAACTATGCGAATCCATTGGCCGAGCAGCAGATCCTTCTCTCCGATAACGACATTTCAAAGAAGCAGTTCCTTACCATGATGAACGACATGGGAATCGGCATCACCGGATACCGTTTTGACCAGCAGAGCAATGAATTCTACCTGCAGAGAACCCTGCATGATACGCTCTATGAGCTCCCGTTTTCCAGTGAGTCCGACGGAACCCGCAAGCTCTTTGCCGCTCTTCCGGTCATCCTGATGGCCCTGAAGGAGGGACGCCTGGTAATTGTGGATGAGCTGGATGCGAAACTGCATCCAAAGCTTCTTCGCTATGTTATCCGGCTCTTTACGAACCTGGAGATCAATAAGAACGGTGCCCAGCTGCTATTCACTTCGCACGATATGTCCACAATGAAGAACAGCATCTTCCGCAGGGATGAGATCTGGTTTGCCGCACTGGATGAGGAAAACAGCAGTGAGGTCTATTCTCTCTCTGAGCTTCGCAAGGAGAATAACGATCCTATCAACAATACCGCTGCTTATGATAAGCAGTATCTGGAAGGACGGTATGGGGCTGACCCGTATCTTAAGAATATGCTGAGCTGGGAGGTTTGACCATGAGCCGAAAGCCTCCTAAAAAGTCCGACATGGGTAAGTCCTGGATGAAGCCCCGTCGTGATTCCCGGCAGATGATCTCCCCTGAATATCATTTAATTGTTTCCGAGGGAATAAATACCGAACCGAAATATTTCGAACGAATCAAAGAAATCATCGACATCAGGTTCCGGGATCGTATCCATCTGGATATCTCAGGAAAAGGCGCCAATACGGTGAGCCTGTTCAACCGGGCGTTAAAAGATGTAGCCCGCAGCAACAATATTTATAAGCATGTCGGGCTGGTCTATGACAAGGATGATTTTCCTCCTGAGAGCTTTGACCGTACTGCAGAGCTATGTGCCGCAGAAAGCACAGACGAAACCAGGTATCATCCTATATGGTCCAACCAGTGCATCGAGTTATGGTTTCTGCTCCATTTCATGTTCCTGCAGGCGGACCTCCATCGGGATGAATACTGGCCGAAGCTCTCAGAATGCCTGAAGTCCCTGATATCAGGATTGTATCTGTTTGCCAAAGACGCGATCAAACAGATTGTTAAACATTGTATGCTTTAGTACGCCGGCCTGTCGCCCGCTTTGCATCTGCCGCACTGACTGCAGCCGTTGCAGGTCAGTTTCATCCCGCAGGTCTGGCAGCGCTCCCCGAAATACGGCTTGTACAGCTGGTCCTCGGTCAGCGGATAGCCCCAGCCGTCCGTGAGCTTAAACTCGATCGGTTTCCCCTGAAAGCTCAGGCCCGAACGGAACGCCTGCTCGCTCTGCAGGCCGTTTCCCTCGATTTTGTAGAGCCTGCCATCCTTGACGAAGCGCCGCCCGGTGCCGCAGAAGACAAAGGTGACGTTCCGTTTTTCGCACTCGCCGCGCAGCGCCTTCACCCATTCGTAGTGGCAGGGCCTGGCGCCGTCGTAGTTCTCCCCGTCGCACAGCACCTGCTCGATCTGGTTTTCCCGCAGATACTTTTCAATGGAGATGGGGCCGATGAAGGGCGCGCACATGATCCCCTTGTGCTTAAACGGCAGCTCCAGGAGGATCGGGATCCGCTCATCGGCGCGGCGCTGGTTCTCGCAGGTGACGTTGAACATGACGTTCTCCCATCCGTCGCCCCAATCCCGCGGAAGATGCCCGGCAACGCGCTGGGGCCGCTTCGTGAGGAGAAAGAACTTCACGTCCGGGCGCTGGCGCATGATGTCCCAGGCCTCCTCCCTCCAGGGATCCGCCTCCTCCAGGAAAAAGTCGGACGTCATGCAGACGCGGAGCATTTCTCCGCTCTTCACCTTGTAGTGTCCCTGCCGGTCCTTTGACAGGGGGTAGCGGAAGCTCGCCTTGGTGCGGTAGATGTCCCCGCCGTCCTTCTCCCGGAGACTGTCCAGGTAATACATGTAGCAGTGCTGACATCCCTCGCTGCACTTCACACAGCCGTGCCAGGGATTCCAGATGTCATGCATCAGAATAACCTCCCGGCATTACAGCGCCTCCTCTGCCGCTTTCATGATCGCGCCGACGTCTGCCCCGTCGATGTCGAGTCCCACGGCTTCGATCTTCCTGACGTCCTGAATGCCATAGTAACCCTGCGCGAGGGCCTTCACGTATCCGAAGCCATAGGTCTCTGGGACGTAATACCCGCCCGCGGTCGTCACGTAAAAGAGTTTCTCCGCCCTGCAGAGGCCCACGGGCACGCCTTCCGCCGAGTATTTGAAGGTGAGTCCCGCCACGCTGACCTGCTCCAGGTACTGCTTCAACACGGCTGGAAACGACAGGTCCCAGAAGGGCGCGGCGATCACGATGGTTTCCGCCTCCGAGAACTGCCGGGCAAGATCAAAAAAGGGATCTTCGAACTCGCCTCCGGCGATCAGCTGGTCCCGGCGGCTGAGGTACGCCTCGTCGACGGGCGGGAGCGAAATGCCACCGAGGCAGAGCTCTTCGTAGGGCCTGCCCAGCTTTTTGAGCAACTTTTCCGCCAGCTTCCTGGTTCTGGACTGTTTCCGCACGCAGGCATTCACAAACAGGATCGGTTTCTCCATATGACTCCTCATTTCTGTTTTGCTCCGGATCCGTTTCTCGTTTCCATTATAGCCGAAATCCGTGCCATTCTGAATAACCAACAATCTGCAGCCACGTTTTAAGGCATCAAAAAAGGCGAAGAACCTCGCAGTTACGCGGTTTCTTCGCCCTTCTGCTGTCAAAGACGGGGCTTTTTCACCAGGGCTGGCGCGCTTACTCGATAAAGCCCGGACTCTTCTGGAAATTCTTCACCTGGTCAATGATCTTGACCACCGCGAAGATCACGGTGAGAATCGAGCCGATCAGCATGCCCACGTTCAGGAAATACAGGGGGTATTTGAGAACCGTCGTGATCTCGTTGGTGCTGATCTGCGTCTTGACGATGGAGATCAGCTCTTTGCAGAGCTCAAAGTTCAGCACGCCCGCCAGGGCATACTGAAAGATCTTCATGCTGTGATAGACCGAAGGCTTGGACCGCACGCCGCGGCCGTCTTCGACCAGGGTCAGGGAGATCTGGCCGTCCTGCAGGAATACAACCGCGGACATCACGAAGATCATCCAGATATCCAGAAGCTTTAATGCTTCATCCGTCCAGGGGGCCGAGACCCTTAAGAGGTCTCTCGCAACCACGTTGTAGGATGCTATCAGGATCATGGCGGTCCCTATGAGTCCGAAGATCACCATCATCACTTTATCAATTCCTTTGTTTAACGATTCCATATTGTTCGGGCCTTTCTCTCAGTCTCCTAGTATTCCGGTGGTCACGCTCATTCCCGCAGGCAGCTGCGGCGGTCAGTCATCCACAACCGCAATGACGCGGATCTGGCTGCCGTTGGCATTCTGGGTATTCAGCGGGAGGCAGATCAGCGTGCATGTGGGGCTTCCGATGTTCCACAGGTTGGTCATATACTCCATCTGGAGGATCTGGCCTTCTACCAGTACGTGATCGTGGACCGGCTGATGGATGATCTGTCCCGGCTTGGCGGTGCGGATCAGGCGGATCTCATAGTCCTGGGCGAAGTCGTATCCCACGACCTTCGGCTTGTAGTTCTTGATCCAGATGGCCGCATCCTCAGTGAGGTAGCAGGAATTATCCCAGAACGCTTCGGTCTTCCAGCTGACCTTCTTTCCTCTGTCGGAGCGGATCAGGATGCAGTCGAAGTGCTTGTCCTTATAAGGCTCGTTGGCCTTCTCCAGCATCTCCGCAGTGATGCCCTCGTTATCGCCCACATAGGAGACGTCCAGCACGAGACAGTCAGAGATGCACCAGTCCTCGATGGGATAGTCGCTCAAGGACTTTCCTCCGTCCACAAAGTGCAGCGGCGCGTCGATGTGGGTGAACCAGTGGGACTCCAGATTGTAGGAGGTTGCCTGCCACTGGTCGCCGTCGGCGATTCTCTTAACTTCCTTGAACTTAATGCCATACCGCCAGTGCTCTTCAATCGGTAACGTCAGATCAACAATACGTCTCATGATATCCCTCCCGGATTTCTTGGCAGGCGCAGCCCGGTGACGGGCTGCGCGGTGAATACTTCAGTGACTGTCGGCCGGATTACTTTTCGATGAGGTCAAGAATCTCTGTGCCGTACTTGTCGGTGAACAGCGACCATGTGGTCATGGCGCGCTCCTGGAAGGCGGCCTTGTCGGGATTCTCGACAACCTGGCAGCCATTGTCCTTCAGGGTCTGAAGGGCGACCGCCTGGTTCTCGTTGGTGATGGCGATCTGCACGTCGCGACCCCAAACGGCAGCTTCCTTCATCAGGGCCTGCTGGGACTCGGACATCTGGTCATAGGTGATCTTGCTCATGCCCATGAAGAACGGCGTGTAGACGGCGTCGGTCAGGGTGACGTAGGGCTGGACCTCGAAGAACTTGCGGGCCACGATCTCGTGCAGCGGGTTGTCCTGTGCGGAGACGGT
>Ga0256404_1011202_pt1 | contig 12113 bp, 11 predicted proteins | sample RumenRJG_01DNA_FD_185990 | JGI IMG/M metagenome (GOLD analysis project Ga0256404, IMG submission 185990) | Bovine rumen microbial communities from Lethbridge, Alberta, Canada - RJG_01 | ecosystem: Host-associated > Mammals > Digestive system > Stomach > Rumen | place: Canada: Alberta | collected... | reverse complement strand
GTCGCATTTATAATAACCTTAATAGTCTGCATTGTTGCTATAAAACACGAAGATAAAACGCAAAAATTAAACGCTCTTGGCGGATACACAAGTTCTATATTATTGGGATTTACAGCATTAGGAATTATTTGGGAATCTGTGGAAAGGTTTATAAACCCGTTATCAATATCATTTAGCGATGCCATTTTAGTTGCGGTTATTGGCTTGGTGGTAAATCTGTTATGCATTTTGATTATGGGCGGTGACAGTCATTTACATTTTCACAACCACGAACACACCTGCGGCATCTGTTCGCACGAATCTTGTCATGAGCATAAAGAGCACAAAGAACATAACTGCCATTGTGAAGATGAGCACTGTGACTGCCATCATGAACATCATCACAATGAAAACCTTAACTATAAAGCTGCATATTTGCATATAGTGGCGGATGCGATGACATCAGTTCTTGCAATTATAGCATTGCTGCTTGGAAAATATTTTGGATGGACAATATTAGACCCGATAATAGGAATTGTCGGCGGCTATATAATCGCAAAATGGGCTTGGGAATTATTAAAATCATCTTCAAAAATATTGCTTGATTTTGAATAAAATATAAGACAACTATATATAATGTTATGGTATAAATTGTGAAACTTTCATGCTGTACCTGTTTTAGCATCATTTATTTTTACGTTTATTATAAGATTCCGAAACAAGTTCGGAATGACAATATAACTAAATGAGAGATGTTATTACCGTATAGCACTTTATAAGTTAAGCCTCTTTTGTTGCCATAATAAGCTTATAATACATTTCTAAATCTTTTCTTGTTGCACCAAGTATAATATCAACCAATTCTTGCTGCAAAGTTTGTGTAGACTTCATATAGCCAAAATCAAATAAATCTTTTATATTAACTTGCAGGGTTTTTGCGAGCTTTTCCATATTTTCTTCTTTCGGAATTTGGCCTCCATTTTCTAATTTACATAAATTGGTTGTTTCCATCCCGATGATTTCTGCCAGCTCTGCTTGAGTTAACTTGTTTCTTTTTCGTAAATCTTTAATCCTCTGCCCTAATAACTTACTTAATATTGCCATAATATCTTAATTTTTCACCTAATCTAAAAATAAAATATGTTTTATCGTGCCAATTACACTTGACAAACTTGGCACGATACGTCATAATATTAATAAAGAGTTGTTATTAATCCGCAAGTATTATCCAAAAACTTGGCATAATACTTAAGGATGAAAAAAGAAAGGATGAAAAGATTTATGAAAAAAAGATTCGGCTTTACTCTTGCGGAGGTATTAATTACCTTGGGTATCATTGGTGTAGTTGCAGCGATGACTATCCCGTCATTGATACAAAACACTAATTCAACAAGATGGACATCACAGTACAAAAAGACATTTGCAACATTAACGAATGCCGCAGAAATGGCTATTGCACAGCACGATATGACTTTTAATCTTTATACAGTAGCTTGTAATGCGGCACAAGCTCGAACTGACAATTTAGAATCAAATACTGTAGCGAACAGAAGATCAAGTATTTGCGCTTTTGTAAATGCTACCTTGGCTAATGTTCGTTATATAAATACAGGAGCAAATGCCTATGTTGCTGATAACGGTTTAACAGGCAATGCTCCAACCTGGGGAATAGCTGCCGGTCAAGCAGGAGCTCCAAATACAGCTCATGTATATGCATTACCGGACGGTTCTTGGATAGCAGTACCATCTGGTGCCACAAATACCTGCACAGTAGTTCCAGGAACTGACCCTGCTACATTAGGTGCTGAATGTCATGGTTTCATTGATGTAAATGGTGCTGCCGCACCTAATCAACCTGTAATGTGTAACAATGCAAACATCGCTGCAAATAATTCAGGTTTAGGCGCTGCTGCATTATGCAATAACTTTAGAACCAGTGATATAAGAGATATATATCCGATAGTATTCCATGATGGTACAGTATCACCAAGTTCTACAGCTGCAAGATTTCTATTATCAAGAGCAAAATAATCCTGTAGCCTGTAGGGTAACCTGTAGGGTAGACTTTAGTCTACCGCTACAACAGAAGCTTTCAAGGTTGGGAGAAACCCGACTCACAAAAACAAAAACTTAATAGTCAAGGTGACCGAATCACCGAGACATACGCTTTTTATTTTCGGCGGAATTAAAATTTTAATTCCGCCGATTTCTTTTATTCGTTATCAAATTTAAATTCTTTTCTCTCCGTAGGAGAGATTGGTACAACTTTAATTAATCCGCATCTAAATACTCTACAACTAATTCTGACATGCATTTACGCTGATTAAATATTTCTTCCGGTTTGAAATATATAGCGATTTCTCTTTCTGCACTCTCTACAGAGTCTGAACCATGAACAACATTATATTCCATTACTTGAGCAAAATCTGCACGAATAGTTCCGACTTCGGCCTTATCAGGATCTGTAGCTCCCATCAAATGACGTACCCCTGCAACCGCATTATAACCTTCAACCACCATAGCGACAATCGGTCCGCTTTGAATATACCTTATCAAACGAGGATAAAACGGTTTGCCTTCGTGTTCCGCATAATGAGCTTTTGCCTGCTCATCAGTAACCTGAAGCATTTTTAATGCCGTAATCTTATAACCTTTAGATTCAAATCTTTTAATAATTTCTCCGACAATCTCTCTTTGAACTCCATCAGGTTTTATTGCAACAAAGGTTCTTTCTTCTGCACGCATAACTAATCTCCTCTTCAAAATATAATATACACCTTATTATAGCATAAATGTGTTCTTTTTACCAAATAAACATTTTGCCGGAATTGTTAAGTTTTGTAACGTAATTTTATTGATATAGCAATTATATACTTTAAAAATACTTTATTAATATGTAAGCGATAAGCAAATAATAAATTCGAAATAAACACGAGACATAAATTATACACTACCTACTACACACTAACCTTCTACACACGAGGAATTGAAAAAGATTCCAAACTCTTTCCAAAAGAAAGGGTTTTTTTTTGTCCTTAATTATATATGCGGAATTTATTTGTACATTTATTTTATGTTATAACATTAGTAATGGAAAAATCGTTTTACTCAATTTTTATAACATTTTTTAAAGTCGGCACTATGCTTTTAGGAGGCGGTTATGTTATTTTACCTTTACTTACATCCGAACTTGTAGAAAAGAAAAAATGGATAACTTCTGACGAATTATGTGAATTTTATGCATTAAGTTCAAGCTTGCCCGGAGTAATCGCCGTTAATACTGCTATTTTTACGGGCCGAAAACTTTTGAAAACGAAAGGTGCTATAGCTGCAATTATCGGAATTATATTACCTTCATTTTTGGCAATTGTATTACTGGCATCAATATTAAATGAAATTGTTCATTATAAAAGTATACAAAATATCTTCTGGGGCGTAGGTATCGGCGTTATTGTTCTTTTATTCCTTGCAATAAAAGAAATGTGGACAAAATGTATCGTTGATAAATATACAATAATGGTTTATATAATATGTTTATTATTGGCATTGTTTACAAAAATTTCACCTGCCATAATTATTATTTTATCAATAGTTATAGGTGTATTAAATTGCCAATTTAATAATAAAAAGGAGGAAGAAAATGATTGAATTATACTTCCAACTTTTTATACAATTTTTTCATATCGGAGTTTTTTCTTTTGGAGGAGGATACGCAACATTACCGTTTTTATACGACATTGCTGAAAAATTTAATTGGTTTACAACATCTCAATTATCAGATATGCTTGCAGTTTCATCAGTCACTCCGGGCCCTGTTGGGATAAATATGGCAACATTTGCCGGTTTTACGACTTCGGGAATTACCGGGGCTTTGATAGCAACAACCTCTATTATTCTCCCGTCATATATCTTTGTAACTATTGTATCTAAAATTCTTGATAAATTTAAAACTAATAAATATATTAAAAGTATTGTAAAATCATTAAAACCTGCAGGATGCGCCTTGTTATCGGCAGTTGGAGTGAAATTATTATTTACTTCAAATCTGCATCTTATAGGCTCTATAATGCTTATAGTTCTAATTTTAGCCGGCATAAAAATTAAACGTGATCCGATATTTATATTGGGAATTTGTGCAATATTAGGCTATATTTTAGGAATTATAAACATTATAGGAGTTTAAAGATTTTATATTAATTAGACCAAAAATGAGATTCGGATATTATTCCGAACCTCATTTTGTTTTGGTATTTAATATTTAACCTTATTTATTGCAAGTGCAAATTTCTCCGCATTCACAGCCTTCGCCGCAATGACATTCAAAGAATTTTTTTGCATCTTCCATTTTAACTTTAATACGTCCGTCAACTGCAATACCTTCCCCTGTTTTTTCAGAAATTAACAATGGGTTGATATCAAGTTCTGTAATAAAGCTGAAATCAGATACCAATTGAGATAATCTCAAGATTGTTTCTTCGATTTGATCCATTTGAGCAGGAGTTGTTCCTCTTGCGCCTTCAAGCAATTTGTATGCTTTCACGGATTTAATCATTTCTTTAGCATCAACATCAGTTAAAGGTGCAATTCTGAAGGTTACGTCTTTCATAACTTCAATAAATACACCGCCCAAACCGAACATCATCATATGTCCGTATTGAGGATCTGTTGCAACACCGCAAACCATTTCACGATTACCTTTAACCATTTCTTGAATGATTACACCTTCCAAACCGTCAAGCAAGCCTTTTGCTTCCAATTTAGAAATAAGGTCTTGGTATTCGCTTCTTAATTGTTCTGCGGATTGGATGTTTACTCTGACACCGCCGACATCTGTTTTGTGAGATGTTGTTTTTGAAGTCATTTTCATTACAACAGGGTAACCGATTGAATCTGCGATAGATACAGCTTGGTCTTCAGTAGTTGCAAAACCTGATTTACAAACTCTGATACCGTAAGCATCCAATACATCAATTGATTCTCTTGTTGTTAATTGTTCTCTGCCTTCTCTTAATGATTGAGCAATAATTTCTGCAGCTTTTGATTTGTCAACCGAGTATGATGGGATTTTACCTTCAGGTCTTTCAATCCACAATCTTTGTTGATTTAATCTGTGTAAACCTTCTGCTGCTTCTTCGGCATACATAAAGAACGGAATGTTAACATCCATATCTGATAATGCTGTGAAGAATTCAGATTTAGTCATAAATACACCGATAACAGGTTTTTGAGGATTTTTAGCCTTAATTTCCATCAAAGCTTTTGCTACATCAATATCTTTCAAACCTAAGAACGGTAAGTAAATACAAATAATCATATCAACGTTTTCATCAGCGATAACTGTTTCTAATGTTTGCTTGTAGTGTTCTATTGGCGCTGATGCTATCATATCGATTGGGTTTTTAACAGATGCTGCTGACGGCAAGAAACTTCTTAATTTATCCTTTGTAGCATCAGAAATTTTAGCAATTTGCATACCGTATTCGCAAACGGCATCTGTAGCCATGATACCTGGACCGCCTGAATTTGTGATAATTGCGACTCTGTCACCTTTTGGAATAGGGCAGTTTGCAAAAACTTTAGCTGTTGAGAATAAATTCTTTAATGAATATTCTCTGATAACACCTGATTGGTTTAATAAAGCATTAGCGGCTTTATCTGCGCCTGCTAAAGAGCCTGTGTGAGAAGATGCTGCAGAAGCACCGGCTGCTGAACGTCCTGCTTTTAATGCCAAAATAGGTTTTTTCTTTGAAATTCTTGAAGCTAATTTTCTGAAATTAGCAGGGTTTTGAATTGATTCCATATATAAAAGAATTTGTTCAACGTCAGATTCATTTTCCCAATATTCTAAAGCTGTTTCAGCGTTAACATCGGCTTGGTTACCGATTGAAATGAATTGTGCAAAACCTAAATTTAAGTCTTTTAGGATATTCAAAATGCCGCCGCCTAAAGCTCCTGATTGAGAAACGAATCCGATATGTCCGCGTTCAGGTAAACTTTCTGCGAAACAGCCGTCCATTGAAATTTCAGGTAATGTGTTAACAACGCCCAAGCAGTTTGGACCAACACATCTCATACCGTATTCTTGTACTTTTGCTAATAATGCTTTTTCTGCTGCGGCACCTTCTGCACCTGTTTCTTTAAAGCCGGCAGTAATTATACAAAGCCCTTTAATACCTTTTTGATGGCATTGATCAATTGTATCCAAAACGAATTTAGCATTAACTACGATAATTGCTAAATCAATATCACCCGGAACTTCCAATACTGAAGTATAAGCCTGTAAACCTTCAATAATACCACCTTTTGGATTAATAGGATAAATTTGTCCTTTAAACTTGTATTCTTGAAGTCTTTTCATGATGTCAGAACCGATTGTGTGTTCTTTTGTAGAAGCACCAACAACCGCAATTGACTTTGGTTTCATAATTTTGTCTAAATTTGCTGTCATGTCTTTTATCCTTTCTTATTTTATAATTTTATTATATTACAAAAATACATATTACTTTGTCTTTGTAATTAAAGCTTTATATTGTTTTATGGCAGTACTTACCGCTTCTGAGAATGATGATTTCATAAGAGTTTCATACACATATACAACGCTTTTTGGCTGAATATTTGAATCAGGTGCTATTTCAAACCATTTTGGGTCTTCTGGGTTTCTTGAGACAACAAGGTCAAAATCTTCTCTTTCGAGTTTTCTTATCGCATCTTGTACTTGTCTTTTACCGACCAAATTTGAAAGATATTTTTCAGCATTAGCGCCGGATACACTCGTAATATACTTGTTTACATATTTTAGATTCCCATTAAAATTTTGATTTGATACACTTTGAATTTTCATATATTAACCTTTCTATATATTAGTATCCGTTCGGAATCCATTCTCTGACTCTAAACTTTGCACCCAAATCGGCTGCAATTTTTTCACATTTTTCAAGATTTATATGGCGTCCTTTATACCCTTCAACCACACTTGCAACAACATCTATTCCTTCATCGGAACAAGCTTTTATGAAATTTTTTACTTCTTCATAAGCGTTGTCAAATACGGGTTGAGAAAGTTCGTCATACTCTTTTGAATTTTCACCGTTTAAGCTTACCGAAAATTCATCAATTAAACCTTTCAATTCAGGTACAACATTGCGTTTATACACATAGTTTGCATGCCCGTTAGTGTTGACTCTTATTTTGGTTTGCGGATATTTTTCTTTAATATATCGGGCAACTTCTTTTAAAATATCTAATTTAAGCATAGGCTCGCCGTATCCGCAGAAAATGATTTCGTTTGGTTTAGAAGTTGAAGGGCTGAAGGGTTGAGGGGTTGTTTCGTTCTTTAAACTGTTATCAAACTTTTCAACTTTTAAACTTTTCAACTGTTCAACCAACTGTTTTATAACATCTTTTGCGCTAAATTCTTCACTATCAAGCCATAATTCCTGACCTTTAACGTCAGACTTGTCTTTTCTTAAACAAAATATACAATCGTTTGTACATTTGTTAGTCAAATTTATATAAATTTTTCCGTCTAATTTGTAAACTAAAATATTAGCCATATCACACATATCCTTCGATACTGATATTATGATACAGACAAATATTAATTGCAAACAGTTAGGATATTTCTCGAATCATTTCCTGTGCTTCTTCGCAATCAGGGAAAGTATCGACTATTTTGTCGAGATATTCCAATGCCTTATCTTTATCACCTAATTTGTGGTAACTTTTTGCCGCGTTTAACAACACATTCACATTTAGCGGAGTTTTTTCAAGCATATTTTCAAAAATCGTTATAGCTTGATTGTAATCACCTAATTCAAAATAACAAAGTCCCAATAAATTTTGTACATCAGGCATTTTTTCCATTTCATAAGCTTTAATAAGCATTGCTTTTGATTTTTCAAAATCTTGTGCCAAGAAATAAATTCTGCCTGCAATATAAAACAAAAACGGCGACGGTTGAACATGTTCCAATGCGTGTTCTATTTGTTCCACTGCTGTATCGATTTCTTTAAGATGGGTCTTGTTTAATGCCGAAAAAGCAAGCGCTTGAGCACTGTGAGGATTTAATTCCAAAGCTCTTTGATAATATTCATCGGCTTTTTTGAAGTCTGAAGTTGCATGGCAATAATTTGCATATTCAAGTACAATTTTGTAATCGTCAGGAGCATAATTATACGCATCTTCAAATTCAGTTTTTGCATAATCAAACAAGCGTTTATTCAAATATATTACCCCTAGATCTTTATGAGCAGGCGCAAAGTCAGGCTTTAGTTTGGTAACTTTTTTAAGCATCTGTTCTGCTCTGTCTGTATCACCTGTTTTTACGCATAATAGTGCCAATTCATAATATGGCATAAAAGATGTAACCCCTTGACGAACGATTCTTTCATATATTTCTTTTGCATTTGCCGCCTGACCGATTGCCATATATATTGTTGCAAGTTTTTTCATTACTTCAATTGATTTAGGCTTCAATACAATAAGCTGATTTAAAATAGATATAGCAGATTCGTATTCACCCAAAGCTTGCAAACAACATGCAAGGTTATATTTGTACGTGGTCTTTTGCGGATATGCGGCAGATAAATATTTATAATGTTCTGTTGCCCCCTTAATATCTCCGCATCTGACTTCTGAAATTGCCCAAGCAATAATATAGCTGTCATCTTCAGGCTCTTTTTCGTGTGCCTTGGCAAAATATTCGCAAGCCTCTTTATGATTTTCCTGCATCTGAAGAATTGATGCTATGTTGAAATATGCCAAAGAATCATTGTCATCCAATTCAATAGACTTTTTATAAGTTTCTAAAGCCTTATCAAGTTTGCCTGTTGTCAAATATGCCGTACCTAAATTGTTGTATAATTGAACATTATCAGGACTTAATTCGATGGCTTTTTCTATATATTTTATACTTTCTTCAAAATTTTGTGCAGCCATGCAGGCGGTGCCTGCAATATAATAAAACGCATAATCATCATCCTGTGAATATTTAAGCCCTTGTTCTACGTATTCCATCGCCTTTTGCGGTTCGTCAGATTTAATGTGAACAATTGCCATACTTTTATATACATCAACATATTCAGGGCGCAATTTTATGACAGTATTATAAGCGTGTTTTGCTTCAACAAGCTCGCCTAAATTATCATAACAGCATCCTAAATAATACCAGCAAATTGCATCATCCTGCAAATATTTGATAATATCTTCCAAGATAACTTTTGCTTCCTGAAAATGCTCTAAATTCACTTCACACAAAGCTAAAAGCTTTTTTGCATCAATATCTTTTTCATCTTTTTCCAGTATTTTTTGGATTAATTCCAAAGACTTTGCGTATTCACCGCTCTCAATAAGCGCATATATTTTATCAATCTCTTTTTCTTTCATAATAACCCTATTATACCACAGGAATTTTTTAAAATTATTTTATTCGGCATTTCATCCCGAATTTTATTATTTTATTCGTTAAATCTTGAGGTAATATCGATAAAAATTGAGCGAATTTTGCATCTCTACCAATGGTATATGTACTTCTGGGATTTTTCAAGCTGTCAATTTTTTTTATTAATTGTGCGACTTCTTCTGTGCAAAGTCCTTTGTTTGTATTTTTTAGCGCATTATTTTTTATAAATTCAAGTTCTTTTTTATATTCTTCACATCCTTCTAAAAATTCTAAATTAGACTGAACGGATTTTTTCCAAATTGGAGTTTTTATTACGCCGGGTTTTACGGAAATGACTTTTATATTTTTGTGATTTTCTATTGAAAAAGCGTTAAAAAAGATATCTAAAGCTCTTTTTGAAGCACAGTACGGACTGATAAACGGGAAATGCCCGTAACTTGATTCGGAACTTATATTTATAATTCTTCCGCCATTTAATGTTTCGACAAGATTTTGAGTAAATAAAATGTGAGAAAATGTATTTACTTCAAATTGTTCTCTTAATCTGCCGACATTAATTTTTTCTATCGGGCCTGCAACAACATTCCCTGCAACATTTATCAAGGTATCTATTTTATTTGTTTTAGTTTTGATAAAGTTAGAAGCTTCAATAATTGATGTTTCATCTGTCATATCAATATAAAAATATACGATATTTTTAAGTGAAGTTTGAGGAAGTTTTTGGGCGTTTCTATACCCTGCAAAAACGAGATTTTCACCATTTTGTGAGAAGGTTTTAACCAATTCTTCCCCGATGCCTGATGTTGAACCCGTTATTACATAAGTTTTACCCATACACACCTTTTATTTTACGACTTTATTAAGCCCGTGCGGTTTATCAACATTGCGGCGGAGTTTTAGTGCAATTTCTAAAGCCAGCATTTGTATAACAACTAACAAGCCAAAAGTTTTTATTAGCGGTTTTTGGCAATCAATATCCAAATTGTACGCTGTTTTAACTTGATTGGTACGATTTCCGATAACGCATATCGCAGGGTTATAATTTTCTTTTATTTTGTTTAAATTATTTATCGCAGTATTTGTTAAATCTTTGTTTGAAATATACATAAGTGCGCCGCGGTGATTGTTCAAAATTGCGACATGTCCATGCATAAATTCCCCTAAAATATATGATGAAGTATTTATATAAGACGTTTCTTTAATTTTTAGGGAAGCTTCTTTTGCCAAAGCATAACTTATACCGTCAGCAGTTATTACAATATTTTTATATTTAGATAAAAATTTTGCGACTTGTTTGATTTTGGATTGAAGCCCGTATGCCTGAATAATAACGGATGGTATATCGTTCAAATCCCGTATGATATCCGATACTTCGATATTTTTATTTTGCGCAAATTTTAAAACCAAAATGGTTGAGCATAACAGTTGAGAAGTCAGCGATTTGGTTGCCGCTATACTCTGTTCAATTCCTGCATGGCAGGCAATTTTATAATCGGCAGCATTCCAAATTGTAGAATTCTCTTTATTTGTTATGCACAGGGTCTTTACGCCTGCTGATTTTGCAATTTCTAATGCTTTGTTTGTATCTGTTGTTTCTCCCGATTGAGTAATAAAAATGTATAATAAATCCTGAGCATCGGCTATTTTGGTTTTTAACAAAAATTCGCTTGAATAAACTGCACTCGCTTCAATATGCGCAATTGAACCGAATAAATCTGCGGCAAATCTTGCGCAATGATAGGATGAACCGCTTGCTACTATTATTACACGGTTTATATTTTCGGGAATTTCTATATTGATATTTTTATTATCCCAAATATAAGCATCCAAAATATCTTGAACAATTTTGTTTTGCTCAAATATTTCTTTTTCCATTGATGTTTTTTTGCGTATTAACAAAATAATCCTCATATAGAAGTCAAGATGTCAGGAGGACATGAGGTCAGGCTGTTTACAAAATTATTATATTGCAGCAGGCTTGTCTTCTTGTCTTCAGAACTTCTTGCCTTCAACTTAATTCAAAAATTCTCTGACAAACTTATTAACTGTTTGCGGATTAGCTCTGCCTTTTGTTTCTTTCATTACCTGTCCGACAAAGAAGCCTAACAAGTTTGTTTTACCGTTTCTGTATGCTTCGACCTGTTGAGGGTTAGCTTCTACAATTTTTTGAACAATTTCTTTGATTGCACCTTCATCTGAAATTTGGCTTAAACCTTTTTTCTCAACAATTTCAGAAGCTTTATCGCCATTGGTAATCATATCTTCAACAAGAATTTGTTTACCGATGTTATTTGAAATAGTTCCTATTTCAATCATATTGATTAACTCTGCAAGATTTTCAGGAGTTAATTTGGTTTCCGTAATTTCAACGTGATTTTCTTTTAAATATGCCGAAATTTCACCCATCATAAAATTAACCGCTGTTTTAGGGTTTGCGCCAAGCTCAATAACTTTATCAAAGAATAGTGCTAACGGCATTTGTTCAACAAGAATACGGGCATCATATTCGCTTAATCCCAAACTTTGGTATCTTTCACGTTTTTGAGCAGGCAATTCAGGCATGGTTGCTCGAATTCTTTCAACCCACTCTCTTGATATTTCTAACGGCATTAAATCAGGTTCAGGGAAATAACGATAATCATTGGCATCTTCTTTGCTTCTCATTGATTTTGTTTCGCGTGTATCATCATTCCATAGTCTTGTTTCCTGAACAACTTTGCCACCTTCTTCAACA
>Ga0256404_1011201_pt1 | contig 12115 bp, 26 predicted proteins | sample RumenRJG_01DNA_FD_185990 | JGI IMG/M metagenome (GOLD analysis project Ga0256404, IMG submission 185990) | Bovine rumen microbial communities from Lethbridge, Alberta, Canada - RJG_01 | ecosystem: Host-associated > Mammals > Digestive system > Stomach > Rumen | place: Canada: Alberta | collected... | reverse complement strand
GCTGACTATCACAATTTGGACATAGCCATCTTAAATTAGAAAACTAATTATTATGATTATCTCCATCTATATGGTCTAATCTTAATGTTAAAGGTTTATTCTGCCACGTAGAAATTCCACATAAACCACACTAATATTTAATAATTTTTTTCTATAAAAATCGTCTTCTTACTGTTTCTTGTGCAACTATAGAATTTTTACAAAAAACCTATTCCTCAGTTCTTTGTATTTTCATTTCTTTTTACCACCTTATAAATATATTATATAATAATTTTTTATTTTTTGCAAATGAAGCCGATAACGGGAATCGAACCCGTGTTTGAACCTTGGCAAGGTTCCGTATTCACCACTATACGACATCGACAAAAACTAGGATATTATGCGCAATCACCTAGACATATTTTAGCACCTCGCCAGGCCGAGTCCATTTTAGCTACCTACTCCCGAGGCCGCGTGTTTACCATACCGCTGGATTGGTTCGCATGTCCAACAACACCTTACTTACTTAACCCCCTGAGTAAGGACAGACGCCATATTTTTATTTATACTCTTCTATGGAACAGAGTAAGCCCTATGTGGGAATCGAACCCACGTCCTCAGCTTGGAAGGCTGATATATTAGCCGTTATACGAATAGGACTTTTTATTTCCTTTTTCATTATATATATATTATAACAAAAAATTTTTAAAAAATCAATTAATAGCATATTCTTCAAGAAATTCATCGGGATTATTATAAAACATATCTTCTAATTTATTAAAATCCAAAATAGGAAGTTTGTTTTCATTCAGCTGATGAATATCCCAGGCGGTATCTTCTCCATAGACCTCATCCCGAATATCGTCTACTTCTTCTCCGCACTCTTCATAATCAATATTTTCCCATTCACACTGGTCTTTAACATCTTCTTCAAGAGCATCTATGATGTCAGTGTAACTATTAATTACTTCATAAGACATTTCCAATCCACGTGCATCAGCTTCTTCTTCTGTGCCTTCAAAAATTTCATATTCTATCATTCCATGAAGTCCACCATAAAATTCATCATATCCTTTAATTGCCCAAATCGCCATATAAATTCCTTTCTTTTCTTTATTATGATATTATTATATCAAAAATTTTTAAAAACGTCAAAAGATTTCTGTCCAACCATAATGTTTCAAAAGTTGACGAATATTATTTGCTCCAACAGGATTCATAGAATGAATACGAAATTTACCAATATAATTATTTTTAACTAACCATTTAGCAATATCATAACCTGTTTTACCTTCACCTAAATCATGGTCAAAATCCACAACAAGAGAGATAAAATCGTCTATGTCCATTAAATCCGTTATATCTATTAAGGTGGCAATCGCTTCATTATAAGATTTAACCCAGAGTGCATCCGGAATAAGCGGTTGCCGCATGTCATCAATATAAATATAAATTTCTTTTTCTTTTTCCTTTTTCATGGTATTATTATATCAAAATTTTTATAAAAAAACAAAAAAGTTTTGTCCTCACTTCATTATTACTGAAGTTCTCCAATGTCTATAAAAAGATTTTAAAGTAGGATAACGACGAAGCCAATAAACATCATCTTTATTTGCTTCATACCATGCTTTTGCTTCTGCCCAAGGCCAATAGTTTATATAATCATGTATATCATAAGGTTCAAAAACTCGTCTATAAGATTTGCCACTGGGAATATTATCTGTTCTACGAACCTTTTTATTAGCTTCTCGTTTTGCAAATTTAACTCTAGTAGGCCCACCATCTTTGGTATAAGGATGTTTCTTATAAGAACGTGACATAATAATAATTCTCCTTTAATTAAAAGATAAATACGCCCTCAAGGAGTTGAACCTTGTGTAACGGCTTATAAGGCCGTCCCTCAATACCGTCGAGGACAAGGCGCTTATGAATCCCAATATTTAGGATTCACATAATAATTATTTAAATATCCATTATAAAGAATTTTTCCACAATATTTACATTTCCATACACTTCTATAAGTATGAAAAGTAGAAACTTTATTTATTTCATCACCATAAATATTACGCACAAATTCTATGTTATTATGTTTACAAAAAAATTGTTTAATAATTTTCATTATTCAATTAACTCTCTTAATTCTTCTATCCATTCAATAGGAACAGGAAATCTCTGATATGAATATCTTTCCATTGTATCCAATATTTCTTTTATACGAATTTTATCATGTATATATTTAGGTTTTAAACCAAGAGGAGGTTTAGGAATTGCTGTTTCATTTGTTGTTTGCATCTCTTTCCTCTTTTAATTCTTTTAATCCCGCCATTAAACAATGACAATAAATATTATTTTTTTTACTACATCTATCTGGACATCCTGTATCATTACAATAAAGACAACATTTAGAATATCCATTATTTATATTACAATCATTTAATGCACAATAAATATATTCGTCCTTCATATCATAAACTTTCGCTTTACTGCTTCTTGATTTATAAATCTAGTAAATTTTGCACAATTAGAATAATCCTTCCAATGAAAGATTAATAAATTTGTATCGCGAAAGTAACGAATTTTATCAACATGAAATGTATCTTTCAATAGAAGAACATAATCTGCGGGCGGTATACCTAACATCCTAGCTGGATACCACCATGTATTTGACCCATGCGCCAAATCTGAAGTATCTCCAGTCTCCCATCCATATGGAGTTTGCCATTCTTTATATTTTAATAAATGACTCATAGATTCAATGAAGCTAGCAGAGTAGCGACATTCTCCTTCTCTTCTTCTGTCATTTCGACAGGTGACTCAACAACAGGTTCTGATGTAGCAGGAAATGCGCTTTCAATTGCTCCATTTCCTAGAATATTCTTTGCTGCGGTTAGAGTAACCTTGATTTCAATTGGGGTCCCGCCTTCATTCATCGGAATCCGCAAAATCTTATTCTCGTCTTCCCAAAATGAATTTGGATAAATTTCCTTTAACTTATTAAAAATTATGCACTTTGATCCTATACCTTTTGCGGCCATGTTATATAATCCCTCCAGTTATCTGCGAAGTAACTTGAATTATAAGTTGTATATGTTTTTCCTGTTTCTGTTGAGTAAGTTGAATAGGAATGACGATTAATATTCTTCTTTCCTTCCTATCTCATTTTTCTTTTTGCAATATATCGTGCTTGTCTACGTGTTACAATATATTCTGTTGGTACTCTTGGGTCTTTCATTTTTCATCCTCTTTATTATACTAAAAAATTTTATTTTTGTAAAATATGCCGATTTGATTTTGTTTTAATGTCTATGCTAATGAAGAAAGTTGCACACAAAAGGAACAAGAAGAAACATTACAACGTTTTTCACAATTTAATCGTTTCTCCCCAAAATAAGGAATTATGTAATAAGAATCTGTATCTTCTTTAAATCCTTTTATAATTTCTTTAAGGGGTCCCGCCCAGCGTCTACCGGTATTATATAAATCATACAAAGCATTTAAAGAATTTTTATTATATTCAGCATTGAAAAATTCTACCACATCTATATATTTATTATATAAAAATAAATCTTCTGGTCTAATGAAAAATGTCCTCAAAGATTCTTCTTCAGGCCAAGAAGTTTGACAGATGTCGCAAAATGTTCTTATTCTTTTATTTTTATCTTTTACCTTTTGTTGAACTATGTCCATGCAAAAGCACAAATCTTCTGTAATATAAATGTCTGTTACTGAAGTATTTAATAAACCATTAAATACTCCCCATCGATTAGCAAAAATATAATAGTAATGCGGCAGTCCCTTCTATACAAGAAGAGCCTAGATTTGTGCAGAATACTCCGGCAGCCGCATTACCAGGTCACATTTCGGATATTTCTACCTAAATGCCAAGATTAAATCGGGGTCCCGCGCCTAATCAAAATCTTCCCAGCTATCAAAAATCAAATTGATACGTTTCTATTTATATTTTATAATGAAATCTTCTAACTCTTTTACTTTTGGTTTGTAGTGAATATCAATTTCCACATTTGGCTAATCAAAATAATCAAACTTCCTCGTATAAGGAATTGAAAAATTCATCTTCTAACTCCTCCCTGGCAATAAAATCTTCGGGCGGATTCATCATGTACTCATCTCTTAAATCAGATTCCAGTTCAGCCATAAAAATAAAATCGTCCATATTTATCACCTCATATTTTATTATAATAATTATAACAAAAATTTTTTAAGATTACAAGTCCAAATCCTAAAAATCAATATACTATTCCATATAAGAACTATAATCAATTAAAACAGGTTTTCCTTCTATTGTATAACCAATATTTCTTGAACCTAAATCATCATCCCAATCTTCGTTTAAAAGAAAAGTAAGAAATTGTTTTAATTTATATGCTCCATAATAATCTATAAAAGTATTTAACCATTGTGTATCATCAATAGGAAGACAATGTTTAAACCACTTACTAAATACCTTACTACTTCTTTTTGAAGTTGTTTTATGCTTGCTACGTACAGAACATTTAGGTTGAATGTAAATACGAATTCCATTCTTAGTTCTATAAACTATATTAGTTTTAGCTAAATATTTAGAGAATCCATATTCTTCTGCAAAATCATATCTCTCTTCTTCTGCTTCACAATAGTCCCAAGTAGAAGTTGCCGGTGCACCACAGAAAAAGATATAGTCTTGTTTCCAGCTATCCCACTCACTATTAAAAGGAATCTTAAAAACAAAATCTTCCTTCTCCATTATAATAACGAGTTTAGTAGCTCCATAAGTGCATCTCCACTCCCCCATCTGATATTCTTCTGAATTTTCATAAAGATAATCTATAAAATCATCTACCGTACCACTATTAAAAAATTCATCAAAAGGATAATTCTCTATATATTTTACCAATTTAGCAAAAGATAAACTGTTCTGCATCACCATTTCTCCTTTTTTATCGTATACATATATTATACAATAAATTTTTTAAAAAATCAAAAAAGAGAGGTTATCCCTCTCTTTTTATAATACAACGGTTAATAAGCGTCTGCTTAACTCCGTTATAAATTTTATGGTCTTTTACAGTACCAGTAAGGAGAACAGTTTCACCGACTTCGATTTCGGGGTCAATGCCTTTACCAGAGCAAAACCAAGTAAGAACATTTTCACCTACTTTGAAAGTGTAGCAAAGAGAAGCTCCATAGAAACCTTCAACTGTGCGGCAGTTGGTATAAACTGCCTCTATATCGCGAAGTCTCTGCTTAATCTCTCCAATAAATTCGGAGTTAGACTTAGGCATAGCCTCTGCTTTAGCGGCGTCCGCAACTTCCTTTGCATTTTCCTTTACAGAGATTTTTCTTGTAATTGGATTCCAATTACAAACCTCATCAAAAGGAACAGCAGTCATACCATAATTTACAGGAACATCAACAGGATGAGTACAATACCAACCAAACTCAGGCTTATACTTGCAACCAAGTTCCTTCAGCTCGTCTTTAATAGCATAGGTATTTTCACCAGTTACTAACCAAATCTGCGGATGCTCGGTTTCATAGCCTGCTTCTTCGAGAGCAATACGCAGATTAGCTTCAGAGTCTTCCTGGAATTTAGCGACTTCCGCAGCCCTCTGTTCAGCTTTTCTTTCCTTTGCTCTTGTCTGAGTAGCAAGATATTTTTCATACTCATCGGGAGTATATGCTTTTACTCTCTTGCGGATGCGACCTGCACCTCCACAAGCGAAGCATGTTCCCTGGAAAACTCTAGGAATGATGTACATACCCGAGCCGCCGCATCTATCACACTGTGTTTCCACAATTGCTTTCTTTTCGTTTTCATCAACAGAGATAATCTGATAATTTTCATAAGAAGGAGCTACTCTATATTCCATTTATATCACCTCTTTCGTTTGCTTTTTCTCTTACAATTATATTATATAAAAAATTTTTATTTTTATCAATCTTTTTTATTTCTTAAAGATTGAAGAAAATCAGTATAAGAATCAACGAAATGTGTAATTTCTTTATCAAAATAAGTAACTAATGAAAATGCTCCAAACATTACGATAGCTTCTATAAGAAAAACTTCAATAACAAAAATAATATATTCCATATTTCCTCCTCAAAGCTGATTCATGACTGCTCTTGCAATTTCATGCTTTTCTGCGGCGGTCAGGTCTTCCAAGTCATACTTCTGGTTCAAATAGTTCTGAACTTCAGGGTCATTAATGTTAATACCCTGACTTGCAAGTGCAACATAATCTCGAATAATTCCGTTTAAGCGCGCCTGCCGCGTATTAACAACTTCTGTTATTCCTTCCATTTCTGCCATGTAAAGAAAATAAGGTAAATTCATAAATAACACTTCCTTTCTATTAATTATTCATTTCTTATATTATTATTATATAAAAAATTTTTAAAAAAATAAAGAGGGAGATATTACTCTCCCTCTGTTGCAATATTATTCATATCTATCATAGGCAAAGAATTTCCTCCAATAACGGAAGGTCTCCAGTTTCCGATAGAGATTGCCTCTTGATGTTCAGCTTCAACTCGTCTTAGTTCAATTAACTGTGGAGTCAAAGATTCCGCAATCTTTTTATTAGACTCTGCCTCTGCATCTGCCTGAATTAATTTAGCGTCAGCAACACCTTGTGCTTCAATACGAGCCTTTTCCGCGTTAATTTCAGCAATTTCTTTATCTTTATTTGCTTCTACTTTAGCTTTCTCAGCGTCTACCTTAGATTTTTCAAGTGCTTCTTGTGCCTGAATTTTTTCATCAATTGCTTGAGAAGTCTTTTCATCAGGACGTACATCTGCTAGTGCAATATTATCAATTGTAATACCATAATTTTTGAAACGTTCTGCAAGTCTTTCAGTAAGTGCAGTATTTACAACTCCTCTTTTGGTACTTACAATTTCCATCATAGTAAATTCCGGAGTAATTTCTTTAATCCAAGCCTGCATCTTAGGTTTAATAAAAGACTTCAAAATTTCTTTACCATCTTGTCCACGGAATCTTGCGAATGTTGCTGGAACCTGTTCTAATTCAAAAGAATAAGAAAAAGCTACATCCGCATCAAGAGAGGCTCCCTCTTTTGTTGGAATTTCAAAACTTTCATCATCAGAAGAATCTCCTTGTTTATCTGCTGTCATAAAAGAAGGCTCCAATGCAATTGAATATTTTGTTACCTTTTTAGTAGGTGAAACAAATTTCCAGCCCTGTGTAAGAACCTCTTCTTCAACTCCACCATTCATGTTATAAACAACACCTACATAACCCGCAGGAATTCTCTCCGTACAAGCTAAACCAATAATAATTACAAGTGCAATAATAATGCCTGTAGCAATTCCGCCAATTTTACCTTTCATTCTTTAAAAATCTCCTTTTTCCTCATCATTATTATTTGACATATTAAATTTTGTTTCTTCCCATAATCCGTAAAGAATTTTACCGATTTTAGGAAATAATGAATTGATACTAAACCACAGTACCACTCCACCTAATATTACCAGTAAAAGAAACACTGGGTTCATTTTTATCACTCCTTTTTTCTATTAATTACATTAAAGTGACAATGCTCCAATATATCTAGGGCTTTTTCATGCCATTCTGGAGTAGATCCAGCACAGCAGGCCGCATCAATAGTAATAGGAACATTTGGAAATGCTGCTTTTAATGTCATAGCATTTGCCAATACACAAAAGTCAGTATCAAGTCCTATAATTTCAATTTCATCTACTTGCTCTAACCGTAAAAGAAATTCATCTTCAGTATAAAAATCTTCCTCTGGGTTCCAAGGATAACCAAATGTAGTTTTGCGGAAAACAAATTCATCTACATTTGGGTCTTTATTAGCATTATAAATTTCCGGTTTTATATTCCAACCATCCTCTCCAAATAAACAATGGGGAATGGGGAGATGTTTACCTTCTTCTGTTTGTAAGTAATTAGACTTTTTATGGCTGTCTTGTGTATAAACAATTACATCCTTTTGCTGTTTAATTTTTTCAATTACTTTAGGCACAATAGCCTGAGCTTCTGGAGAACCAAGCACTCCATCAATAAAGTCATTCTGCATATCAATTACAAATAAAAGTTTCATATATTATTCCTCACTATAACATTCAGCTTCTTGTTCTTTTTCAATAGGACCAAGAAGCTGGCCTTTTAGTATCTGTATTGCGGCGGTGGCATCATCGTCGGTTAGACCTACATCATAGTCTGTTTTAACCCAATGCCGCATTATTTCGTCATATTCATAAAAATCGTGCCATTCTTCATCATCTAATATTACCCATGCTTTTGTTTCAGGATGAGTTTTTAACCAAAATTTGATTTCATATCCTCTTCCTTTATAAGAATTAGGGGTCTTATCACGTAAAACTAGCTTTCCTTTCTTATAAAGATGTCTTATTAAATATTTTGCATGGTTAGCAAGACCAGCCTGTTCAAATAAAAGACCATTACTTTGGAACCAACCATTTTTCCAAGAAGAAGATAATACTATATCGGCTCCAGTTGCCGCTACAATTGAAGCCAATCTTTTTACTTTATCTTTATCAATACCAGTAAAGACTTGTCCATCTTCTGTTGTTACATAAGATTTTGATGTTTCACAGTTTAATACCCCGTCTACATCTAAAAAGATTACGGTTTCAAACATAACGACCACATCTCCTTTTTAAAGTTTCTTATAAAATAAGAATATTAATACTCCATAAAACAGTGCGATGATTCCAGCTCCAATATAAACGGGAACGTGAAAAATGTGTTGAAAGACCACAGTTCCGCCTATAAACGCGAAGATTTGATTTATAAACGTTAACGTAATAGCCGCTCCCGCACTCACTTCTTTAGGTATTTTTATTTTCTTTTCTGCTTCATAATCAATCATTTTAATAAAATTTCTCCTAATATAAAAAATTAATGGTTTTTCTTTCTTTTGTTTTTAAATGCGTGTTCTCAAAGCGTCTTTGCGCTTTTATTAATTTTTATTCAAAAATCTTATTCCATGCAGAAATTGCTTCATCTACTGTGTCATACTTATTATTCAATTGTGAATTAAAAAAGATACAGTTTTCAGCATGGTTTCCGCGAATTCCCCACTTAACAAAAACACTTGTTTCAGTATTTAAATTAACATAAGGACCCATACCATGTGAATAAGTGTACATTTTACATCCACAAGAGCAATTGTGTAATGTTTGTTCGTTCATATTTTTACCATCCTTTTTTATTTTATTCTATTATAATAAAAATTTTTTAAGAAATCAAGTTGACAATTATAAATATTTTTGTTATAATTATAATATAAAAATAATGGAAGGAGAGCGGTAAAATGACGGTTATATGCGATATAATGTTTTGTCCATATAGAAGTACAAATGGCTTTTGTAGAAGAAGAGTTCTTTCTATTTTAAATGGGGGATGCGAATATTTACAAAAGGGAATGAGGAAAGAAGAGCCATTATATTTTGATGGTTATAAGAAAAGTTATATGGAACAAGAAAGAGAAGAAGCAGTTGAAAAATTGGCAGGAGTTCTTTCTTTAATTGCTGAACAAAAGGAAGGTAAGTAAAGATGGCGGCAGTCGCTTTAATAATGATTACAATCTGGATTCTATATGCATATAAACCAACGTCCGCATTAACTATGATTAATTCAAATTTAGATTAGAAAACAATTGATTTGGCTGGTTCAATGGATGAAGTTGGAACAGAATGTGCAGTTATTTTAAGATAGATTCTTCAACAAAATCAACAAAGTTGGGGGAATCTTGGAGCGCAAGGTGTTTTAGTTAATATATTTATGTTAGCTTTAACTGGTCAAACAGATGATTTGCATATGCAAATTAAATGGAAACAAAAATAGGATATGTTTAAGAATAAAAAGACCAGTGAAGAATAGTCTGCTCTTGTTATGGAACAAATGACAAAGGCTATGAAAGATGGATTTTTTGTAGATTAGGATGGAAATTAGGTAGAAGTACAACATTTAGAAGAAAGTGAGTCTTAACTATGGGACGGGGGATGATCCCCCGTACCCCTCAAAGTTGTTTAGTTCGCTTCGCTCACTAAACAACTTTCGTGAACTCTCTTTATAAGAAAGAAGGTTGATAAAGAAATGGTAAAGATAGGAGTAACTGGCCATAGACCAAAAAGATTAGCAAAGATGACAGAAGTAAATAAGGTTACAGATTGGTTAGATTTACAATTTTATGAACATGCTGGAGATGATTTCATATTAATTAATGGAATGGCTCAAGGTGTAGATCAGATTGCCGCACATGAAGCTCTTTTATTTGGGGGTAGGATTTGGTGTTATTATCCATATAGACGGAAGATGCATGAAATTGAAGATTATCTAAACACAAAAGCAGATAAGATTAGATATGAATATGAAAAGTATGTGCCTCAATGTTACATAGACCGCGACCGCCGCATTGTAGATGATTGTGATGTATTGCTTGCGGTTTGGGATGGAATTAAAAGTGGGGGTACATGGCAAACAATTAAGTATGCGAGGGAAAAAGGTAAGCAGATTGTATATTTTGGTGGAAACCCAGAGGAAAAAGTATGATTATTGTAGATAAAAATAAGATTACTTTAACAAGAGAAGATAAAGAAATGGATGAGAGAGTGGAGGCGGCAATTGGTGTTGCAATTTATAAGGCTAGAGTAATGAAGAAACCCCTGGCTTTATGGGACAGTGAAGCGGCTGCCGCATATTTGTTGTATGATGATGGAAGAAAGGAATATGTTATTTAAATGGGGGTAGTATGAAAAAGATTACTAGTATTAAATTTATTAATGAATTAACTAGGGAAATAACTTTAATAATAAAAGAGACGGAAGCTGAAAATTGGGTTGTTCCTAAAGATATTGATAGGGGGCTATGGTCAGTCTATTCTTACTCTTGTGAAGAGGTAGATGATGATTTTAATGGGGGTTAGGGTTGATGTGCTGTTGAACCGGACTTCCGCACAGGGGAACCTTTTTGCATTTTTTGGTTGGAAATTTGAAAGCAATTTTTATTAAGTAGATAAACTTTTTACTTTTTTTTCACTGCTTATAAAAGTATACCTAGTGAAAAAAAAGTAAAAAGTTTATTTGAAAGAAAAAGTATAAAGTTAGGGCAAAGTTTTGACATTTATTTTTGTAAAAATTTATATAATAATGAAAATAAATGTTGAAAGGAGTTTTGTTATATTATGGCAAAATAGTTAGAATTAAAAATTTATACAAATAAAGAGTTAGCAGAATGGTTTGGAATTACTCAGTCAAGTTTTAGTAAATATAAAGAAAAGAAATTGGAAGAGTTAAAAGCATTTGCTGATTTTAAGTAGGTTGGTAACAAGCAGAAGAAAATACAAATAACTTATATTTATGAACCTGTTTATAGTAAACAAGGGAGTGCTAATTTTAAAAAAATAAAAGACCAAGTTGATGAGGTTTGGGATGTAAGTGGCTTAGATACATGTAAAAGAGTATCGGAAAAGATTATGGAAAAAAATAATTATGCTTTAGCTATAAAAGATAGTACAGTTTATAATTATACATTAAAGAGTCGTAATATTTTATATGGTAAACCTTTTGATGGTATTGGCGGAACTCTTGGTAGTTGTAGATATTCTTGGGTTAAGGAAGATGAAAATGGGGATTTAAGAGAATTAACTTAGGAAGAACAAGATGTTAAAGATAAATTGATTAAAAAATATTATGGGGATGCAACTGAAAAACAAATATTGGTGCAAGGAATGATAGAAGCTGGAGAAATTACTAAAGAAGAAGCTTGGGATGTTTTGACTAAGATGACTAAGATGAATAAAGCTAGTTTTTATACATTTTTAAAAGAGTTGCAAAAGACTTTAGGATGTAAGATTATAAAAGGAACAATTGTAGATAGAATTTAGCAAAGGAGTGCATTTTAATGTTTGATTTTTATAGATTTGATTAGATGGATGATGGTAAAATTCCAGTAACTTTAGCAGTTGATGATGGAAGTTTTATTATATTATGGAGATTGGAAAAGAATGGGGCGAATGAGGAGAAAATTAAGAAAGTTATTCGTCAATTGATGCAAGTATTTGAAGAAAATGTAATTTTGAATGAAGATAAAACCATTTATAATCCAAAGAAAAGTATTGTAGTTGAT
>Ga0256404_1011199_pt1 | contig 12117 bp, 7 predicted proteins | sample RumenRJG_01DNA_FD_185990 | JGI IMG/M metagenome (GOLD analysis project Ga0256404, IMG submission 185990) | Bovine rumen microbial communities from Lethbridge, Alberta, Canada - RJG_01 | ecosystem: Host-associated > Mammals > Digestive system > Stomach > Rumen | place: Canada: Alberta | collected... | reverse complement strand
GCTTCTTGTCTCGACAACTCGAATCATACCGTGACGGGCCATGCCCTCCTTGCTACCTGGGCACTATGCTGCTGTCAGAGTGCGCAAAGAATTGTACGTTACCGACGTTTGTGACGCTGCCGGTGTCCGCGCTGGTTCTGGGCGTGCTCATCAAGAGGTCGCAGCGCTACTTCCGCCTGCAGCAACAGCAGCTTGGCGCCGTGAACGGCCGCGTCGAGGAGGACTTCTCCGGCCAGGTGGTCATCCAGGCGTTCAACCGCGGCGATCGCGCCGTCGAGCGCTTCGAGCAGGAGAACGACCTGCTGTACGAGAGCGCGTGGAAGAGCCAGTTCCTTTCCGGCCTCATGCAGCCGCTCATGAACCTCGTGGGCAACATGGGCTACGTCGGCGTCGTCGTGGTGGGCGCGGACCTTGCCGTGACCGGCGCGATCCAGCCGGGCGACATTCAGGCGTTCATCCAATACGTTAAGAACTTTACTCAGCCCATCACACAGCTTGCGACCGTGTCGAACGTGCTGCAGCAGATGGCGGCGTGCGCGGAGCGCGTGTTCGAGTTCCTGGATGCTCCAGAGGAGGAGAAGACCGCGCGCATCGATCCGGTGACGGGCGAGCCCGCCGAGGCCATCGGCCACGCAGAGGGCGCCGTGGACTTCGACCACGTCTCGTTTGGCTATCTGCCCGGCAAGACGATCATCCACGACTTCACGGCGGACGTCCGCCCCGGCCGCACGGTGGCGATCGTCGGCCCAACGGGCGCCGGAAAGACCACGCTCATGAAGCTCCCGCTGCGCTTCTACGACGTTGACGCGGGCACGCTCTTTGTGGACGGCCACGACGTGCGCAACGTGGAGCGCGAGGACCTGCGCCAGAACTTCGCCATGGTCCTGCAGGACGCATGGCTGTTCAAGGGCACGATCCGCGAGAACATCCGCTTCGGCCGGCTTGACGCCTCGGACGAGGAGGTGGAGGCCGCCGCGCGCTACGCGCACTGTGAGCACTTCATCAAGACGCTGCCCGGTGGCTACGACTTCCAGCTTGACGAGGGCGCCACGAACGTGAGCCAGCGCCAGCTCCTGACCATCGCGCGCGCCGTGCTGGCCAACCGCCCGATCCTCATCCTGGACGAGGCCACGTCCAACGTCGACACGCGCACGGAGTGGCGCATCCAGCGCGCCATGGACAAGCTCATGGCCGGCCGCACCAGCTTCGTGATCGCCCACCGGCTGTCGACCATCAAGCACGCGGACGCCATCCTCGTGCTGCGCGACGGCGACATTGTCGAGAAGGGCACGCACGACGAGCTGCTGGCCAAGGGCGGGTTCTACGCCCAGCTGTACCAGTCGCAGTTCGAGGAGGTCGCGTAAGCTTCGCGAGCCGGCGATGATCCCACGCCAACCCCGCGCCAACACCGCGAACGTAGAACATTTTTTCGACACATTTCCGCGACCTGCGAAAACGCGGCCCGAACGTCAACAAAAAATAGAGTGTTTGACGTTCGGGCCCATTCATGCGCCCACGCGAGGCCCAAAAGGCGGCCCCACGCGGGCGCTAACGTATAACTAAAATCACGCGCGCGTGTGTCAACTGGGCAAACGCGCCGCTAACGTAGAACTAAAAAATATAGTTCTACGTTAGCGCCCGCACTGCCCCACGGCGCCCGCCCCGCAGCGGGCCCGCGCTACCCAACCACGCCGCGCGCCAGGCGCGAAAGCACGGCGCGCACGCGCACGAGGTCCGCCACGGGAACGTGCTCGTTCGGCTTGTGGGCAACCTCCAGGCTGCCCGGCCCGTACGAAAGGCACTCGCGGTTGTGGCAGATGCCCGCGACGACCGCGGTGTCCGTGTAGCCCGTGAACGTACCGGTCCCCACGTCGTACCCCTCGCCGCGTGCGGCGTCGCGCAGGGCGGCCAGCAGCTCGGAGTCCGGGTTCGGCTCGATGGCGGGCCGGTCGCCCGTCACGCGATAGCTGCCGCGCACGCCGGGCACGCTTTCCTCCGCGCGCGCGATCGCCTGCTCCACAAGGCCTCGCGCCCAGGCCGTGTCATAGGGCGGCACAAGCCGCATGTCGATCCACACGCGCGCGAAGTCCGGTACCACGTACGGGCTGTAGCCGCCCTCTACCTGCCCAAACGTGACCGTCGACGTGCCAAGCGACGCGTGCGGCGCAAGCGTCTGGAACGCGCGGCGCACATGGCAGATGGCCTCGCTCAGCGCGGCCACCGCGTCCGCGCCCTTCCACGGGGTGCTCGCGTGTGCCGTCACGCCGGACATGTCCAGCTCAAACCACGTGCGGCCCTTGTGCGCGTCGCGCGCGAGCGAGTCCGTGGGCTCCGTGTCCAGCACCCATCCGCGACTGCCCAGCCAGCCCGCGCGGATGGCGGCCTCGCAGCCGCGCATCACGTCCTCCTCGTCGACGGTGCACAGCAGAGAAACGCTGCGCTCGGGCGCGCATCCGCGCCTTCGCACCGCGTCGAGCGCGTCGCTGAAGGCAAGCATCGCACAGGCGAGTCCGCCTTTCATGTCGCAGGAGCCGCGCCCCCATAGCTCCCCGTCGCGCACGACGCCGCCAAGCGCCGGCGTGTCGTTGGACCATCCGTCGCCCAGCTGCACGGTGTCCATGTGGCAGCACAGCGTCAGGTCGGCCGGGCCGGGGCCGGCGACACCGGCGCCCGCCGCGCCCGCCGCCAGAATCGTCGCGCGCAGGCACGTGCGACCGGGAAGCGCCTCCAACTCCTCCAGCGTCGCAAGCGGCGTGCCGTCGGCGGCGCGCGCCGCATCCACGCGCGGCGCAAGCCACGCCCGCACAAAGTGCTCCAGCTCGCCCTCGTATGCGCCTGGGTCAGAGCTGTCAATCCGTACCAACTCCGCAGCCAGCCGCGTGACCTCGTCCTCTACGCTCGCGTCGCAATCCATTGCCGCTCGCCCCCAAAATCTGCCGATGGCCGAATTTCTCAGCCCGTTGCATATTCTCCGCCCCTACTCTACACTCATCAGCAAACAAAAAAGGTGGAAGCCAAACAAAAAAGAAGTTTGGCAAAGCCCGACCCAGAACAGAGGAGAAGAACATGGCAGAGGCCCAAGGTTCATCCGCACTGTTTAGTCGAGACGGAAAGCTCTCGGCGCAGGAACTCGTCCCCATGGCGCTGCAGCACGTGGTCGCAGCGGTCGTGGGCATCATCACGCCCGCAATCATCGTGGCAAACCTGTGCCACCTGCCGGCAGACCAGAAGACCCTGCTCATCCAGGTGTCCCTCGTGATGTCCGGCCTGGTCACGCTCGTACAGGCGCACCCGCTGTTCGGCGGCCGCTTCGGCTCGGGCCTGCCCGTGATCATGGGCACGTCGTTCGCGTACGTGCCCACGCTCTCCGCCGTCGGCGTCCAGTTCGGCATCGGCGCCATCCTCGGAGCAGAGATCATCGGCGGCGCCGTCGCGGTCGTGTTCGCGCTGTGCTTCCGCAAGATCAAGTCGCTGTTTCCCAGCGTCGTCACCGGCACCGTCGTCCTGTGCATCGGCATCTCGCTCTACACCGTCGCCGTGGGCTACATGGCCGGCGGCTCCAGCTCGCCCACGTTCGGCAGCGCGCAGAACTGGCTCGTCGCGCTCGTGACGCTCGTGGCGTGCGTGTACTTCGCCAACTTCGGCAAGGGCGTCTTCAAGCTCGGCTCGCTCCTGTTCGGCATGCTCGTGGGCTACGTGCTCGCCCTCGCGCTCGGCATGGTCAGCTACGACGCCGTCGTCGCGTCCAGCTGGTTCGAGCTCCCGCACTTCATGCCGTTCGCCATCAAGTTCGTCCCCGCGTCCATCGCCAGCATCACCATCGTGTTCATCGTCGCCTCGCTCGAGACCATCGGCAACTTCACCGGCGCCACCGTCGGCGGCATGGACCGCGAGCCCAACGTGCAGGAGCTCACGGGCGGCCTGGTTTCCCAGGGCATCATGACCATGGTCGGCGCGTTCTTCGGCGCCATGCCCACGTCGTCCTTCGGCCAGAACGTCGGCATCGTCACCCAGACCCGCGTCATCAACCGCCGCGTGTTCTCCACCGCCGCCATCATCCTCATCGCCGCCGGCCTCATGCCCAAGCTCGCCGCGGTGCTCTCCGGCATTCCGCAGGCCGTCATCGGCGGCGCCACCATCAACGTGTTCGGCACCATCAGCATGACCGGCATCCGCATGCTCACGAAGGACGGTCTCACGCCGCGCCGCGCGTCCATCGCGGGACTCTCCGTCGCGCTCGGCATGGGCGTGTCCCTCACGAGCGGCGCCCTCACCGGCCCCGGCATGCCCGGCTGGGTCAACCAGGTCTTCGGCGGCTCCGCCATCGTGATCGCGGCCATCACGGCCATCATCCTCAATCTCGTGCTGCCCAAGGGTGGCCCCGACCAGGATGTCGTGGAGGCCATCGAGGGCGCGTCCGAGATCGCGGCCGAGGGCGTGAGCGCGCTGTACCAGAGCGCCGCGACCGGCGTCCCCGCAGTCGAGCACGTCGCCGACGCGGACATCCACGTCGCCGCTCCCGCCAACGCCGCGCAGGATGGCGAGAAGAACGACAACGCCTAGTCGCCGCCCAAAGCCAGGCGCAGGCGGTGCGGTCGCGCAACAACGCGGCCGCACCGCTTTTCTGTCTCGCGCCTGCGCCGTCGCCCGCACTCCGCTCCCGTGCCCGCACTCCCGTTCGCGCCCCACGCAAAAGGGCCCCGCGCACCACGCGCGAGGCCCCAGGCCCATCATCCGCGCCGCAGCCGCCAGCCGCCAGCCGCCCGCGGCCGCCCGCTACTCCTGGCCCGCGGCGCGCTTCGCCTCGTCCATGTAGCTGTACAGCGTGTACTTCGAAATCCCAAAGTAGTTGCAGACCTTCTGCCCGCTCTTCGTAACCAGGAACGCGCCGGAGTCGTTCAAGAAGCCAATGGCCCTCACCTTGTCTTCCTTGCTCATCAGCGCCACGGGCTTTCCCACGATGCGCACGCTCTGCTCGATGAGCTCGTCCAGAAGGTCGGTCACGTTGTGCGGGATGGTCTCGGGGTTCGGGTCCGGCGCGTCCGTCAGCGCCGTGAACCCCTTCAGGACCTCCTGCATCGCCATGAACAGCGTCGTGTCATAGTTGATCGCGAAGATCGCGGACGGCTCGCCGTCCTCGTCGCGAAAGAAGATCGTGCTCGACTTCAGGACCTTGCCGTCCTCGGTCTTCGTCAGGTACGCAAGCTTGTCGTGAAGCTTGCCCGGGTCCGTGCGCAGCGCCTTCAGCACAACGTTCGAGGGGCCGTCGCCCACTTTGCGACCGGTAATCTGGCCGTTCTCTATCGCCACGATGGTGCTGTCCGGGTCGCTCGACTTCAGGTCGTGCACAACCACCTCGCAGTTGTCGCCAAACTGCGCGGCCACGCCGCGCGCCAGGCGCTTCAAGAAGTCAATCTGCTGCTGATGCATGGTCTGTTGCATATAAATGTCTCACGTTCTTCTCGCCGTCCGCGGCGCGTCTCGCTGGGCGAGAAGGGCGGCGGCCTTAGCTGCTAACAAAAATTAATACCATCATAGCATTTTGTTTGGAGGCACTGCCGCCGGCGCCGCGCGCACATGCCGCTCGCGCGGCAAATCGACCGTACGACGACAGCCGGCCGCGCCGCGCCCGCGCTGTGACACTATGGAAACTAACGATTTGTTAGGTAGCCAACTAATGATTTGTTAGAATCGTTACGAAGCCGCGGCGCACGCGGCGGGGCGGCCGGGGCCCGCGTTGGCAAAGCCCGGCCGGCGCGGTAATAGAGGCCGTGTCCGTACTCACACAACGTCGTAGCTGATCTTCGACACGTGCCAGGGAGCAGCCATGCTACTTGTGGAGAACGGGCGCGTGGTCACGCGCAGCAACGCAAACCCCTACATCGAGGACGGCGCCGTCGCGATCGACGGCACCAAGATCGTCGCGGTCGGCGGGCGAGAAGAGCTTCGCCGCGCATACCCCGAGGCCACCAGCCTCGACGCCCGCGGCGGGCTCATCATGCCGGGCCTCATCAACTGCCACACCCACATCTACTCTGGCCTGGCGCGCGGCCTTGCCATCAAGGGCTGCAACCCCACCAACTTCCTCCAGAACCTCGAGCAGCAGTGGTGGAACATCGACCGCCACCTCACGCTCGACGGCACGCGCGCCTGCGCGTACGTCACCATGATGGAGTCGTTCCGCAACGGCGTCACCACCATCTTCGACCACCACGCAAGCTTCCGCCAGATTCCCGGGTCGCTCTTCGCCATCAAGGACGTCGCGCAGGAGATGGGCATGCGCGCGTGCCTGTGCTACGAGGTCTCGGACCGCGACGGCAAGCAGAAGCTGCAGGAGTCCATCCAGGAGAACGCGGACTTCGCCCGCTGGGCCGCCGAGCAGGACTCCGACATGATCGCCGCCATGTTCGGCGGGCACGCGCTCTTCACGCTGCCCGACGAGTCGCTCGACGCCATGGCCAAGGCGAACGACGGCCTGACCGGCTTCCACGTGCACGTGTGCGAGGGAATGGACGACGTGTACGACTCCGCCCAGAAGCACGGCACGAGCTCGGTGCACCGCCTGCTCGACCACGGCATCCTCGGCCCGAAGACCATGCTCGGCCACTGCATCCACGTCTCGCCCGCGGACATGGACATCATCGCCGGCACGCACACCAAGGTCGTGAACAACCCGCAGTCCAACGCCAACAACGCCGTCGGCACGGCGCCCGTGCTCGAGTTCTTCAAGCACGGCATCACCGTCACCATGGGAACGGACGCCTACACGCACGACATGCTCCAGTCCCTCAAGGCGTTCGTGCCGCTGCAACGCCTGAACTCCGCGCTGCCCAACGTCGCCTGGGGCGAGGCCATGACCATGCTGTTCAAGAACAACGCCGAGGTCGCGAACATGTACTTCTCGACGAAGCCGCAGGGCAAGCCGCTCGGCGTGCTCGAGCCCGGCGCCGCCGCGGACGTCGCGATCTTCGACTACCCGGCGCCCACGCCGCTTGGCGCGGACAACATCGACGGCCACATCCTGTTTGGCGTCGAGGGCCACGACTGCCGCACCACCATCGTGAACGGCCGCGTCGTCTACCGCGACCGCGAGCTCGTGGACTGCGACAAGGAGAAGATCGACGCCTTCGTGATGCGGCAGGCCAAGGAGCTCTGGGGGGAGCTCAACGGCCGCGCATACTAGGCGCCACCACCGCAAAATCCCGGACGGCGGGCCCCTGCGCCCCGCCGCTCGGCGCTCTTCGTCGTCCCGCGGACGCTAAGTGCGGGAACCATACGCGCGTGCCCGCGAGGGCACCTTCGGAGAGGAAACAGCACTATGAGCGACATCATGCGCCCCATGTCCTTCGACCACCTCATGACGTGGATCCTGGACGAGTACGAGTCCCAGCAGACCATCTTCGGCCAGCGCCGCCTTGCCCGCACGGAGCCGGCGGCGGCCCGTCCCATCTTTGGCGAGAAGATCGAGACCCCGTTTGGCCCGGCAGCCGGTCCCAACACCCAGCTCGCCCAGAACATCATCGCGAGCTACGTGACGGGTGCCCGCTTCTTCGAGCTGAAGACCGTCCAGAAGATGGACGGCGCCGAGCTTTCCGCCTGCGTCAACAAGCCGTGCATCCTCGCGTCCGACGAGGGCTACAACTGCGAGTGGTCCACGGAGCTCACCGTGCCGCAGGCGTTTGGCGAGTACGTCAAGGCATGGGTCGCGTGCAAGCTGCTCGCGCGCGAGTTTGGCTTTGGCGACCCGGACGGCTTCGTGTTCAACATGTCCGTCGGCTACGACCTCGAGGGCATCAAGACCCCTAAGGTCGACTCGTTCATCAACGGCATGAAGGACGCGTCCGCGACGCCGGAGTTCAAGGAGGCCATCGCCTGGGCGCACGCGAACGTCGACCGCTTCCGCCACGTGGACGCCGCGTTTGTCGACTCCATCACGCCGCACATCAGCGACTCCATCACCGAGTCCACGCTCCACGGCTGCCCGCCCGCAGAGATCGAGCGCATCGCGACCCACCTCATCTGCGAGAAGGGCCTGAACACCTACATCAAGTGCAACCCGACGCTCCTGGGCTACGAGTACGCGCGCAAGACGCTCGACTCCCTCGGCTTCGGCTACATCGCGTTCGACTCGCACCACTTCGACGAGGACCTGCAGTGGGCGGACGCCGTCCCCATGATGGAGCGCCTGCAGAGGCTCAGCGCCGAGCGCGGCGTCGAGTTCGGCGTCAAGCTCACGAACACCTTCCCGGTCGACGTCACCCGCGGCGAGCTCCCGAGCGAAGAGATGTACATGTCCGGTCGCGCGCTGTACCCGCTGTCGCTCACGCTCGCGAAGCGCATCGCCGAGCAGTTCGACGGCAAGATCCGCATCTCGTACTCCGGCGGCGCCACCGCAAACAACATCTTCGGCCTCGTGGACGCGGGCATCTGGCCCGTCACCATGGCCACCAACGAGCTGAAGCCCGGCGGCTACGCGCGCTTCGTCCAGGTCGCGGAGGTGCTCTCGCACCAGGGCGACGCCGGAAAGCCGTTCGCGGGCGTCGACGCGGCGAAGGTCTCCGCCCTCGTGGACGCGGCGCTCACCGGTGGAGACTACCGCAAGCCCATCAAGCCGGAGCCCGACCGCCACGTCCTGGGCGAGCTGCCGCTCACGGACTGCTTCGTCGCGCCGTGCCGCGAGGACTGCCCCATCCGCCAGGACATCCCCGGCTACGTGCAGGCCGTGGGCGAGGGCCGCTACGCCGACGCGCTGAACATCATCCTCGAGCGCAACGCCCTTCCGTTCACCACGGGCACCATCTGCCCTCACACCTGCGGAAACTCCTGCATGCGCAACTACTACGAGGAGCACGTGCACATCCGCGACCTCAAGCTCAAGGCTGCCGAGAAGGCCTTTGACGACGTGCTCGGCACCCTCTCGGCGCGCGGCCACGTCGCGGACCGCAAGGTCGCCATCATCGGCGGCGGCCCGGCCGGTCTTTCCGCCGCGTCCTTCCTGAGCCGCGCCGGCGTGGACGTCACCGTCTTCGAGCGCACGAACAGCCTCGGCGGCGTCGTGCGCCACGTGATCCCCGGCTTCCGCATCTCCGACGAGGCCATCGACCACGACGTCGAGCTCTGCTCGGCGTACGGCGCAAAGTTCGAGCTCGGCCGCGAGGTCGCAAGCGCAGGCGAGCTGCTGGCCCAGGGCTACACGGACGTCGTCGTCGCCGTCGGCGCCTGGGCGCCGGGACGCCCCGCGCTCAAGAGCGGCAAGGCGCTGGACGCGCTCGAGTTCCTCGAGGCGTTCAAGAGCGATCCCGCCTCGCTTGACCTGGGCACGGACGTCGTCGTGGGCGGCGGCAATACCGCCATGGACGTCGCGCGCGCCGCGAAGCGCGTGCCGGGCGTGAAGAACGTGCGCCTTGCATACCGCCGCACCAGCCGCTACATGCCCGCCGACGAGGAGGAGCTCACGATGGCGCTTGCGGACGGCGTGGAGTTCCTTGAGCTCCTTGCGCCGGACACGCTGGAAAACGGCGTCCTGACCTGCGACGTCATGGAGCTTGGCGAGCCTGACGCATCCGGCCGCCGCGGCCCCGCGACCGTGGTGAAGGCCATCGCCGACGCGCAGGTCGTCGCCCGCGCGATCGCGAACGCGAGCTTCGACGCGCAGGAGGCGTCAAACATCGCGGCCGAGGTTGCCAAGGTCTTCTCGCAGCGCGGAAACCTGTGCGCGGACTGCGCCAGCACGGACAAGACGCGCTGCCTGAGCTGTGCCGCCGTGTGCGAGACCTGCGTCGAGGTCTGCCCGAACCGCGCGAACGTGGCCGTGCGCGTGCCCGGCATGCGCCAGTCGCAGATCGTCCACGTGGACGGCATGTGCAACGAGTGCGGCAACTGCGCCGTGTTCTGCCCGTACTCCCAGGGTCGCCCGTACAAGGACAAGCTCACGCTGTTCTGGAGCCGCGAGGACTTCGACGACTCCACAAACGAGGGCTGGCTGCCCACCAAGGACGGCGCGCTCGTGCGCCTTGGCGGCACCGTCGCCACCTACGACGTGGAGGACGCGGCGTGCGGACTTCCGGAAGACGTTCGAAAGATCATCGTGACGGTGCGCGACAAGTACGCGTACCTGCAGGGATAGGAGGGCTTCTCTATGGCCAAGCGTATGCCAAGGGTCGCGTGCGTCCACTGCGTGGGCGGAACGGCGCTGCTTGACGGCATCGTGCGGGAAGAGCTGCCGCACGACTGCGCCGCAATCAAGGCGGCGCACCCGGAGGGAATCGGCGTGTGCTCGTGGGGGTGCCTCGGCGGCGGCAGCTGCGAGGCCGCCTGCCCGTTTGTCGCCATCCACGTGGACGCGGAGCGCCACGTGGCGCAGGTTGACCGCAAGAGGTGCCGCGGCTGCGGCAAGTGCGTCGCGGCGTGCCCGCAGCACCTCATCAGCCTGGCGCCCGCCGCAAACGTGATCCAGGTGCGGTGCTCCAACCAGGGTCGGGGGCCCGCGGCGCGCAAGGCCTGCCCCAACAGCTGCATCGGCTGCGGCGTGTGCGAGCGCGTGTGCCCCATGGGCGCGGTGCACGTGATCGACGGCCGCGCGGTTATAGACGACGAGAAGTGCGTGGCATGCGGCATGTGCGCGACGAAGTGCCCGCGCGGTGCCATACACGATGCCAACGGCATCATGGCCGTGAGGTAGGGAAGACATGGCAGAGCAGTTTACGTTCACCGTCAACGGAAAGACGGTCACCACCAGCCAGGACAAGCCGCTGCTGCGCTTCCTGCGCGACGACATGGGCCTCACGTCCGTGAAGGACGGCTGCAGCGAGGGCGCGTGCGGAACGTGCACCGTGGGCGTCGACGGTATCGCAACCAGGGGGTGCGTCATCACCACGAGGCTGGCCGAGGGCCGCACGATCGAGACCGTGGAGGGGCTTTCGCACGAGGAGCAGGAGGCGTTTGTGTATGCGTTCGGCGCCGTGGGCGCCGTGCAGTGCGGCTTCTGCATCCCCGGCATGGTCATGAGCGGCGCCATGCTGGTGCGCCGCAACCCCGACCCCTCGGAAGAGGAGGTCAAGTGGGCCATCCGCGGCAACATCTGCCGCTGCACCGGCTACAAGAAGATCGTGGAGGGCATCCTGAAGGCCGCGGCCATCCTGCGCGGCGACGAGCAGATGGACGACGCGCTCGAGAAGGGCGACGCGTACGGGGTTGGCGAGCGCGCCTTCCGCGTGGACGTGCGCCGCAAGGTGCTGGGGTACGGCAAGTACCCGGACGACCTCAACCGCGAGGACTATCCGGACATGTGCTACGCGAGCGCGGTGCGCTCGAAGTACCCGCGCGCACGCGTCAAGGGCATCGACACGTCGAAGGCCGAGGCGCTGCCGGGCGTGGTGGGCGTTCTTCTCGCCCGCGACGTGCCCGTGAACCAGGTGGGCCACCTGATCCAGGACTGGGACGTGATGATTGCGGAGGGCGACGTCACGCGCTGCGTGGGTGACGCCATCTGCCTGGTGGTGGCCGAGGACGAGGAGACGCTCGCGAAGGCGAAGCGTCTGGTGAAGGTTGACTACGAGGTGCTGGAGCCCGTGCGCAACATCGCGGAGGCGAAGGCCGAGGGCGCGCCCCTGGTGCACGAGAGCTTCAACGCGTTTGGCAACCACGTGGTGCTTCACGACAACGTGTGCCAGAGCCGCCACATCACGCGCGGCGACGCGAAGGCCGCGCTGGCCACGTCCGCGCACGTGGTGACGCACGACTTCGAGACGCCGTTCACGGAGCACGCGTTTCTGGAGCCGGAGTGCGCCGTCGCGTTTCCGTACAAGAATGGCGTGAAGGTGTGCAGCACCGACCAGGGAGCCTACGACACCCGCAAGGAAGTCGCGCACATGTTTGGCTGGGACGCGGAGCCCGAGCGCGTGGTGGTGCAGACCATGCTGGTGGGCGGCGGCTTTGGCGGCAAGGAGGACGTCTCCGTGCAGCACCTGGCCGCGCTGGCGGCCGTGCACTTTGGGCGCACCGTCAAGTGCAAGCTCACGCGACAGGAGTCGCTGGCCTTCCACCCGAAGCGCCACTACATGTACGGCACGTTCACGCTGGGCTGCGACGAGGACGGACGCCTGACCGGCCTTGACT
>Ga0256404_1011194_pt1 | contig 12119 bp, 16 predicted proteins | sample RumenRJG_01DNA_FD_185990 | JGI IMG/M metagenome (GOLD analysis project Ga0256404, IMG submission 185990) | Bovine rumen microbial communities from Lethbridge, Alberta, Canada - RJG_01 | ecosystem: Host-associated > Mammals > Digestive system > Stomach > Rumen | place: Canada: Alberta | collected... | reverse complement strand
AACTAGAAAAGTAATTTCTATTTTGAATGGCATACAATTATTTTGCATTACTGGTTAATGGTTCATTGCATGATGTTTAATAACTCGTTGGCTTGTTGGACGAGGCTATCCTAATGCGACCAAAAATCATTTCAATGATTTTTGGCGCGAATCAAGGTTTTATCGTCCATTCGCCTCGCTTATGCTCGTTGTTCGCTACGCGCCCTTACTCGTTTATTAAACATCATGCAATGAACCTATTAACTTGTAACTATTTTGCTATAAAATTTTTTAAAAAGAGCATTCTTTTCATAATCATCTAAAAATGTAATTTGTTGCAGCAAATTAGTATAATTTAAATGATCATCTGAAAAGCATTCTCTTAAAATGTCATTAGGAGTAGTACCTAAGGCTTTACACAAGTTAATAAGAGTTACTAAACTTGCACCAGAACGACCACTTTCTATATCTTTCAAAAATGCATTAGAAATGTTAGAACGTTCGGCTAGCTCGTCTTGGGTAAGATTCAATTTTAACCTTGCAGATTTAATATTTACGCTTAATACTTGCTTTAAAATTTCTTCATCTATAAGCATATATCCCACCCTTTCTTATTATTTAATAAATATATCATTTTATTCAAAAAATAAGAAGTTGATAAAAACATATAAAATTATGATATAGTCAAACTTTTGATAAAGTGAAAAACTTTTTAAATATAGACTATTTAAAAAATAGTATCAAATATAAATTAGTATTAGCAAATGTATCTAGTATTGTAGAAAACAAAAGAAAAACAAAACTAAAAATTAAATATATACCTCAATGGAAACCTAGAAAATAATAAATATGATAAATTTATATTATAATAGAAATATCAAAAATATTATTGAGATGTTCTTTTGCAAATGACGAAATAGATTTTAAATAAAGAAAGCAAATAGTTAAATAAATAAAAAAACAAATAGCTATATAATAGTTATTTGTTTAATTAAAGAACTTATCAGTGTTTTCAAATAGTTGGTCATAACTAATATCTAAAACTTTGCATATAGCTTTCTGTTCAAAATCTCTTATAAATAAAGTATGAGATTCAATTCGAGAAATATCCGAATTGTAAAGGTTAACACCTAATAAATTTAACTTATCAGAAAGTTGTCTTTGCGATAAACCTTTTAATTCTCTATACTTTTTAATATTAGCACCGAACAATATTAAAATAACCATTTAAGTTTTTAGTTTTCATAAGATTTGTTTCTCCTTGTTTTTATTTATGATACTATATTTTTTTAAACAAAGTGTTGCGTACTAGACATCACACGAAAGGAGAGAAAGAATGACACTATTATTAAAAAATGAAACAATAATTTCAAAAGAAAAAATAAAAAAAGTAAATAAATATGCTAATGCAAAAAGGGTAAATTTAATAAGTATAATTAAATTTATCATATGTTTATTTATTATTATATATTCTATTTTTCTTCTAAATAAAAATAATATTGAAACAATAATTTATATATTATTTGCAATTTTGGGGCTAAAGAATACAGTAATAAAAAAATAAGAAAAGAAAAGTTGATATATAAATTTTATGATGACCATTTTGAGGTTAATGTGAGTGATAGAAGTTTATATGTAGATTATAAAATTATAAGTGAAGTTGTGGAAGAAGAGAAAAACTATTATATAATTTTAAATAAATCTGGATTATTTATTGATAAAAATAGTTTTGTGATTGGAACAGGAGAAAATATGTTAAATTTTCTTAATAAGAAATTTAATATAGAGATAAATAAGAAATATTAATTTATTTTGAAAATTTTACAAAAACTATTTATATAATTTACATAAAATGTTAATTAGTAAATATATAATGAAAAAATATGGAAGTATTGATATATTAATTAATAACGCTGCTAAACAGACTGAAAATAAATTTTTCGAAATGTCAGTAGAAGAATTTAGAGAGATAATTGACACTAATTTAATAGGGACTTTTATATGTAGCAATATATTTGGAAAAAGTATGAGAAAAGGAAGTAAAATTATAAATATGCTTTCAGTACACTATAATAAGCCAAGAAAAAACAAGTACCACTATGATGCATCAAAAGCAGGAATTGCAATGCTGACACAAGAAATGGCATTAGAATTATCAGATAAAGGAATAACTGTTAATGGAATTTCTTATGGTGCTTGTGATACACCTATGAACTCTAATTGGATAAACGATAATGAACTGGTAAATAAAACATTAAATAAAATACCTTTGAAATGGATAGCAAAACCAGAAGAAATAGCAAGGTTTACTAAAATAGTTTTACAAGAATTTAGTGACTATGCAACAGGTAGTATATTCAATATAGATGGAGGAAGAAATTTAACAAATTAAAAAGAACTATATTTAATATAGTTCTAAAAGCTAAATGAATTAAACTTACCATTATTAATATTAATGATAGAAGAGTTAGTTGCTTTCGGAAAATCATTATAAAATTCTGGTGGCAAATTTAAAAGATTCATAAGCATACACTTGTTAGTATTGCCATGCCCAAAAATAAATACATTTTTAATATTATTTTCACTAGTATAATCTTTTATAAAATAGATTGCACTCCAGAGCCTATTGCAAACATCAAATGGTGATTCACCTAAAAAGGTAGGTTTGAAATATGCTAAGGAATTTCTAATGCATTCTTCATATATTTTAGGATAGACCTCCTTTTTGACATCTCTGCTAATCATATGAAATGCACCAAAAAATTGTTCAATTAAGGAATTTAATACAACAACATTTTTAGCATTTTCTATAAAGTTTAAATGTTTATTAGCAATTTCAAAAGTTTGTCTAGCTCGTTCATATGGAGAAACTAGTACTAAAACGTCATTATTAGAAATGCATTGCTTTTGCATATAATTTTTTAATGATATGCCTAATTGGTTAGCTTGTTCAATGCCAGTGCTTGTCAATTTAACCAATGCATCTTCTATTTTTAAATCTTCAGTCAATGGTTGACCTGAATTTTTATAATTAGCTTGTAATGCATTTACTTCAGATTCACCATGACGTATTAATAAAATGTTTAACTTTTCTATATAAGAGTATGGTGTTTTAGCCTCTTTTAGTATGTCTAAATCACTGTATCTGTAATACATAATAATCAAAATCTCCTTCTAAAATTATTTTTATAATAATAACAATTTTTAGAAGTATAGTCAATATAAAAAATAAAAACAAATAATAAGGAGTGAAAAATGGAAAAAGAAGCAGATGTAAAACTTGCAGAAGAAAAAAGATTAAAAGATACAATAGAAATAATAAAAGAACAAATTGATACAATAACAAGAAGTATAGAACACTTACATGAAAACACAACAGATCCATACACCCAAGCAAGTTTACAGAAAACATATTCAGATAAAAAAAGAAGTTTAGAAAGTTCAAAAGATAAGCCATACTTTGCAAGAATTGATTTTAAAGAAGAAAGTGCACAAAAAACTAGTAAGATTTATATAGGAAAAGCAAATGTTGATGATGATAACAATAATTTGGTTGTTGTAGACTGGAGAGCACCAATTGCCAGTTTATATTATGATGGTAGATTAGGAAAAGCAAATTATGATGCACCCGCTGGAAATATACAAGGAGAGTTATTACTTAAAAGATTATTTGAAATCGAACATGGCAAATTGGAAGGCTTTTCAGATATTGATATTAGTGCTAGTGATGAATTATTAAAACCATATTTGACGTCAAGTTCAGAAGTAAGGCTAAAGAATATTATTTCTACAATTCAAACTGAACAAAATGCAATAATTAGAGCACCTTTAAGCAAACCATTAATAGTACAAGGAGTTGCTGGAAGTGGTAAAACCACAGTTGCACTACATAGGATAGCTTATTTAGCTTATACATATGCTAAACAATTGAAATCAAAAGATTTTATGATAATTGCACCTAATAAATTCTTCTTGGATTATATATCTAATATATTACCAGATTTAGGAGTTAATGATGTAAATCAATGCACTTTTGAAGAATTTGCTGAACAGATTATAGATGCTGGAATTAAAGTAGAAAGTTCTACAGATAAATTAGCTAATATGGTAAACAATTATGGAGAAGATAAAAAAACAGAAAGCGAACAAGCAATTTCTAATTTTAAATCATCATTAGAATTTAAAGAAATATTAGATAAATATTTGCAAAATATTGAAGAACATTATTTACCAGAAGGTGATTTAAAAGCAGGGAACATAACAATATTAAGACACGAAAAATTAGTTGAAAATTTTAAAGGATGTTTACAAGGAAAAGCATTAGAAGAGAAACTAAAAATGTTTAAATCGAGATTAAAAATGTTTTTTGAGAATAATCAGGATTCAATTGAAGATATGATAAGAAAACAAAGAACAAAAGAAATTGAAAGTTTAGATAGGAATTTACCACAAGACGAATATAAGAAGAAAAAATTAGAAATATTTGCAAAATATGATGAATCATTAGGATTACTAAAGAATAATGGAAAAAAATTAATAGAAGATTATGTAAAAAGAGTAAAAAAAACAAATCCTTTAGTGTATTTTAGAGATTTTATTTCAAAATTACCACAATATACACAAGGTATGGATATAGATGAGAAAATCATTAAAGGAATACAGGATAGAATATTAAGCAGGAAAAATAGTAAACAAGTTGAATATGAAGATTTAGCTCCACTTATGTATATAGCAAGTAAAATAAGAGGTAATGAAAAACAAATAAAAAATAATCAAATATACCCTAAAAATATAGTTATAGATGAAGCTCAAGATTATAGTCCATTTCAATTTTGGGTATTAAGAAATATATTAAAAAGCAATTCAATGACAATATTAGGTGATATTTCCCAAGGAATTTACTCATATAGAGGAACTAATAACTGGCAAGAATTGAATGACAGAATATTTGATGGAAAAGCTAATGTTTTAAATTTGAGTAAAAGTTATCGTACTACTATGGAAATAATGGAAAAAGGAAATGACGTTATTGATAAAATTAGAAACCGAATACATACAAGATTAGCTGAACCAGTAATACGAAGAGGAAACCCAGTTACAGTTACTAAACAAGACGAAAAACAATTAGCTATTACAATTGCTAATAGAATTAATGAATTAATACAAGAACAAAGAACAAACATAGCAGTAATAACTAAAACATTGCAAGAAGCAAAAGAGTTATATAAAAAGATAACAAAACAAGGAATAGATGCTACTTTAATTTCAGATAAATCTAAAGAATATAATGGAGGAGTAAGTGTTATTCCATCATATTTAGTAAAGGGATTAGAATTTGATTCTGTTATATTATCGGATGCAGGAAAAGAACAATATGGCAATAATGAATTGGATGCTAAATTATTATATGTAGCAATAACAAGAGCAATGCATACATTAGATATATATTATACGAAAGAGAGAACAGAGTTGTTAAATGAAAGAAAAAAGGAAAGTAAAAAAAGAGATGATTCGGAATCAGAAGAAAGATAGAAAGGGGAAAATCTTTATATGGAAAACGAATATATTAAGGTTATGGAATTGATTAGAGAAAGTTGCAATAATCAAAATTTTGACACAGATAAATTTGAATTTTATGAAACAAGAAGAGAAAAAAATAAATATAGCACTGGTATAATAAAATATAACAACAATAAATATTATTTTAAAATTGTAAAGAATAGTTCTTATGTTGAAGATGAAGAATACATAAAAGAAATGATAAAACCTAATTTTTCAATTATTGAGAAATTAGGAGAACTAAAAAACAATAATGAGGAAATTATAAATTTATATAAATATATACCAGCACCTCAAATTAATGCTTTTAATTATTTAAGAAATTCAGAAATAAGTTTTGAAACAAGAAAAAGAAAATTAGAAGAATTTTTTAACAATAAGATAAAATTAATGAGAAAAAATTATAATATTGAAAAGATGGATGGAACCAAAAGCGCTGACAGATGGTTTTGGGGAAGAATAACAGTAGATCCAAGAAAGAAAAATTATTATGGAGATGACTTTGAAAAGCTGTATAATGATATATTAAACTATTGCCCAGAAGCATATGAAAATATAAAGAAATTTTTAAATAATATATATAATTATTTAAAAGAAGAAAATTTAACTGTAACTACATACTCACATGGAGATTTTCATGACTTTAACTTTTCATTAGATGGAATTTTTTGGGACATAGATACATTTGATTATAATCCTTTATTAGATGATTTTGCTATGGTATGATGAAATAGAAAGAATATTTGAGGAATATGATATAAAAGAAAATATCAAAAATGAATTTATCTTTAAACTATTCTGTAGAGTTTTTTTAATAAATAATGTAATTGAATATGAAACAGAAGACAAAATTAAGAATTATAAATTTTTTAATTATTTTTTGAATAATAAAGAGAAAGATATAAAAGACTTATTGTTTTCTAGTAATATAATATTTGAAAGGCATGAATAATTTTATGATGAAAAAAAATAACATAAAATATATAGATGATTTTATGAGTAAAGAATATAAGGAGATTTCACAAAAAGATTATTTCCTAGACAAAGAGCTAAATGTGGTTGAAATTGAAGATGGTATAATTCTTCCAGTTCTAAAAACTAATAAATACAATACTTCAAAAGGTGCTGGAGGAGTTATCGATAAAGAATTTAATTACATAGAGTCCTCAGCACAGTTAGCATATAATATGAAAAATAGAGTATATGGTAAATATAATATAGATAATGAAAAAATTGAATATAATAATGAAACAGTAATATATGGAAATTTCTTTTATAAACATTGGGGACACTTTATTATAGATATAGTATCAAGGTTATGGTATTTATTAGAAAATGATAGTGAAAATAAAGTAAAAGTTGTTTTTACAACAATGATAAATGATGAAAGCACTAAGATAGATGGAAATTATAGAGAATTTTTTAATTTGTTTGGAATTTCAGATGATAGGATAATATTAATTAATAAACCCACTAAATTTAAAAAAATTATTATACCTGAGTGCTCAATTTATCCAGGAAAATATTATACAAGAGAATATATAAATATTTTTGAAAAAGTAAGTAATAGCGTAAAAAGAAACTGTAATATACCAGAAAAAATATATTTATCACGTTCAAGGTTTAAAAAAGCCAAAGAAAAAGAAATTGGAGAAAAAGAAATAGAAAAATTTTTTAATAATAATGGTTATTATTCTATCTCACCAGAGCAATTATCATTAACAGAGCAAATACAATTTTTTAGAGATTCAAAAGAAATTGTATGTATTAGTGGGACACTTCCTCATAATATTATGTTCGCAGATAAAGGAAAAAACATTATTATTATAAATAAAACATATAAATTAAATAAACATCAGGAAATTATAAACCAAGCTAAAAATGCTAATGTAACATACTTAGATTTACATATATCTTTATTTCCAGTTGCGTATGGAAAAGGACCGTTTATAATGACAATTAATAAAAATTTGCAAAGATTTGCACAAGATAGAACTTACGATTTAAAAATAAAAATCACACAAAGGTTCAAAAATATTTATAAGAAGATTTGGTATTTAGTGCAATATTTAAAAATATATAAGTTTAAAATTTATGATGATGGAAAAACAAATTGGAAAGAATTATTTAAGTTTTATATTTTAAAATAGATTTAGGAAGTAGTGTAATGGAAAAAATGTTGGAGAAAGTACCAGAATCAAACTCATGGACAAATATAAAGAAAATAAAAGAGGGATTTGATGACTGTACGAAATATTGTTTTATTAAAGATGGACAAAAATTTATTATAAAAATATTCCCTAAAAAAGGTTTAGAAAAAAAAGAAAGAGAATTTTGTATTTTACAAAGAATACAGGACATGGATTTTAATAAACCAAAACCGATAACTATGGGAAAAATAGACGAAGATAATTATTACTATATTTTAACATGGCTAGAAGGAGAAACTCTTACTGAATTTGCAGCAGGAAAAAGTGAAGAACAATTATATGATATAGGAAAAAAAGTAGGAGAAATAATGAGAAAAATACATAAAGAAAGATTTGAAAGTAAAGATTTAAGTAATAAAATAGATAAAATAAGGAATAAAATTCCTTTATTCAGAAAACTTAATGTAGATTATGCAGAAATAGTAATAAATTTTTTAGAAAATAATGTTGCAAAATTGGAACAGCAACCAAAATCAATAGTACATGGAGATCTAAATCAAGACAATATAATAATAGATGAAAAAGGAAATGTAGGAATAATAGATTTTGGAAACTCAGATATTGATTATTCATATCAAGATACGCATCAAATTCAAATGTATAATAGATTTTTGAGCAAAAGTTTAAGTGCAGGAGTAATTGATGGTTATTTACAAGGGAAAGATAATCAAAAATTTTGGGAATGCTATAAGATATATAGCGCATATTATTGTTTAAGTAAAATAATATGGGCATATAAATTTAAAGATGCAGCTTTGGTAGAAGATATGTTGAAGAGAGCAAAACAAACTGTGGAGGATTTTGATTATTTTAGAAGTGATAAACCAATTTGGTATGAAGAATATAAAAGGAAGAATCTAAAAAAAGAAGAACATGAGGAAAGATAATCGTTGAATTAGGGATAATATAATGATATAATATTTTACTGAAAATTATTGAATAGGAGATGTATATGGATAATATTGAATTTCAAAAAGAAAAAGAGAATTTAAAAAATATTATAGCAGAATATGAAGATGTTATGGAATATTATAATCAAAGAATTGATGCCATACCTAGAATATATATGAATAATCCAACTATGATAAAAAATTCTATTGAAATGTATTCTGAAAAGTTAAAGCTTATGGAAAAAAGTGTAGATAAGCCTTATTTTGCAAGATTAGATTTCACTAGAGATGGAGAAACAAAAATTGAACAACTATATATTGGTAAAGTTGGAGTTATGGATGAAGACAATAATAATATTACTATTGATTGGAGAGCTCCTGTTTCTTCAATGTATTATGACAGTAATATTGGTAGAGCCTCTTATAAAGCACCAGAAGGAATATGCACAGGTGAATTATTACTAAAAAGACAGTATGATATTGAAAATAGAGAATTAAAAAGTTATCAAGATGTTGATACTGTTTCTAATGATGAATTATTAAAACCATATTTGGGTGCAAGTGCAGATAATAGACTAAAAAATATAGTATCTACAATTCAACAAGAACAAAATGCTATTATAAGAGAACCTTTAAATGAGAATATAATTATACAAGGAGTCGCTGGAAGTGGAAAAACAACTGTAGCATTACATAGAATAGCATATTTAGTATATAATTATCGCGATAGTATAAAGCCAAATCAATATTTAGTGATAGGACCAAATAAATTTTTTGTTAATTATATTTCGGGAGTATTACCAGATTTAGATGTAGAAAATGTAAAGCAATTAACTTATGAAGAACTTTGTGCAGATGTTTTAAATGAAAATATTAAGTTAATTGATGAAGACAAAAAATTAATTCAATCTATTGTAGATGAAAGCATATTAGAATATGAAAAATTTAAAGTTTCAATGAAATTTAAAGAAGTATTAGATAAATTTATAAAAGAAATGAAAGAAAATATAATTCCAGAAAAAGGTATTGAAATCAAGGGATACGAAGTAATACCAAGTGATGTCATAAAAAACATATACTTTTCAATTGAAGAATTGAGTAATTATGATAATATCATGACAAGATTAAATAGAACTAACTTAATGTTATCCAAATACATAGAAGATAATTATGATGTTATAATGGCTAAAGTTAAAGAACAATATCAAAAAAACATTAACATAGTTTCTAAAGAACCTAATAAAAATGAATTAGAAAAATTAAGTTTCATAGAAAAAGAATTAAAAAATGGTTGTAAGAAATATTTAAAAAAATACTTTAGTAGCTTAATTCCTAGTATTTTAAATGTATATATAATATTTCTTAATAGTATAAAGAAATATTTAAGTATTGAATTTTTTGATAATATAAAAGGAAAGGTACAGAAAAATATTTCAAATATAAAAAATAAAAATGTAGAATTTGAAGATTTAAGTGCATTAATATATCTCAAAAGTAAAATATTAGGAATAGAACAATATGATCAATATAGACAAGTCGCAATAGACGAAGCACAAGATTTTGGAGATTTCAGTTTTTATGCATTAAAATATTTGTTGAAAAATGCGACATTTAGCATATTTGGAGATTTAGCACAATCAATATATCAATATAGAGGAATAGAAAATTGGAATAGTGTAGTTTATAATACTTTTAATGATAAATGTGAGATGAAATATCTTTTAAAAAGTTATAGGACAACAACAGAAATAATGAATTCAGCTAATAACATAACAAATTATATAAATTTGAACACTGCAAAACCAGTTATAAGACATGGAAAAAATGTTAGTTATATTAAATATAATACTTCAGATGAACAAATTGATACAATAAAAAATATATTAAAACAATATAATGTGAAAGAATATAAAACAATTGCTATAATATGTAAAAATGAAGAAGAAGCTACAGTGATTAATAATAAATTGAAAAATGAAGATATATTTGTTAATAATATAACTGATTCAGATACACAATATAATGGTGGAATATGTACTATTACTAGCTATTTAGCTAAAGGTTTAGAATTTGATGGTGTTGTTGTAGCTGATGCGTCAGAAGATGAATATAATTCTAACAAAGAGATCGATATGAAATTATTATATGTAGCAATGACTAGACCTTTACATGAGCTAAATATACTTTATAACAATAATATTGTTAAGCCACTACAACAAGAGGTGAAGGTATGAAAATATTAATTATTGGTGCCAATGGACTATTAGGTAAAGCAGTTACGAATGAATTAAAGGAATACCAAATATTAACTCCAACTTCAGTGAAATTAGATATTACTCTTATACATATAAGCACAGATTATGTTTTTGATGGAAAAAAAACATAAATTATTCTTATAAAGAAGATGATAAATCAAATTTAAAACCAATGACTGTATATGGAATTACAAAGTTACAAGGAGAAAATAATATAATAAATTTATGTAAAAAATACTATATTCTAAGAACATCGTGGCTATTTGGTGATGGAAAAAACTTTATAAGAACTATAATAAGATTAAGTAAAGAAAATAGTGAAATAAATGTTGTAAACGATCAATTTGGAAATCCTACTTATACAGTTGATTTAGCACACATCATAAATCAACTGATAATGAAAGAAATACCATTTGGGATTTATAATGCAACAAATTTAGGAAGAGCAAATTGGTTATTGAATTTTTTTAAGTACTTTGAAATGTACTTATTGGCTTCTTCAATAGTGTGTATTCCATCCAATTCAAAAAGCTTGGGTAGGCGATTTTGAAATGTTTGGAATACTCTTTCTATTCTAGCCTTAAATTCTGGAACACTGCTTGTTTCAATTTCTATTCCTAACTGTTTGCATGCATATCCATATTGTGTTAATACATCATCTTCATCAGATGGTGAATTTTTTCTTTTATAAGCAAAAATGGTTCTATTGTCTGCTTTTATTTTTGCTGGTATTCCATAATTCATAAGAAATTTTATTTTGTGGAATTTTATTTCTATTTCCATGTATAAAAAATTCTTTACCATATGCTATGTAACCTGCAATCAATCTGTTTATTTGCCTAATTGATAAATCCAATTCTACTGCTGCTCTTTTTTTATTTCCGTTTGTTTCAACCAATTTTTTAATTACTTCATATTTTCTTTGTTCTTTCATCCTTAAAATTACCTTTCTCATGTATATACCTCCTAAGCATATATTTTAATATGATTAAAAGATTTATACAATTTTATTTTATAATTTTGGGACATTTTTGCTTTTAATTACTTAAGACATTATCACTTTTAATTAATAAATTTTGCTATAAAATTTTTTAAAACTATATTATTTTTTTATTTTCATGATATAATACAATAAGTTTATACGAGGAGGGTAAATTATGACTTTTGAATTTGCTAAATATTCAGATGGAACTTTAGGGGTCTTTTCTAATATTGCAAAAAAGGAT
>Ga0256404_1011193_pt1 | contig 12119 bp, 10 predicted proteins | sample RumenRJG_01DNA_FD_185990 | JGI IMG/M metagenome (GOLD analysis project Ga0256404, IMG submission 185990) | Bovine rumen microbial communities from Lethbridge, Alberta, Canada - RJG_01 | ecosystem: Host-associated > Mammals > Digestive system > Stomach > Rumen | place: Canada: Alberta | collected... | reverse complement strand
TGCAATGTTCTTTTCAATAGTTTCAGTCGGTTTTATCGATGGATAAATGAAATATATTATTTTTGCAGGAGATTATTAGAAGGTATGGAGATAAGGCAACTTCGCTATTTCGTCAATGCAGCCAAGACACTGAACTTCACGGAAGCCGCCAGGCTTTCAAATATTACGCAGAGCACACTTTCGCAACAGATAAAGCAGCTTGAGACAGAACTTCAAGTGCTGCTCTTTCACCGTCTGGGGAAGCACATTCAGCTTACTGCGGAGGGAAAGCTGTTTTTGAAAGACGCCCAGAAGATTTTGGAAGACGAGCGACAGAGCTTGCAGCGGCTTGCCGACCTCAACCAGTTGCAAGGCGGTACAATTAATATTGGTATAGCCTTGGGCCTCGGTCTCTCAGGCCTGCTTACTGAGGTACTGACTGAGTACAACAAGCAGTATCCTCACGTCAAGATGTGCATACTTCAGGCTGCGGCGTCGCATCTCCCCTATATGCTGAGACAGCACGACATTGATATCGCCATGACTTTCGCCCAATCGGAAAAACAAGAGGACATCAAGGAACAACCGCTTTTCGCCACGCGTCTTTGTGCCGTTGTCAATGAGCATCATGTGCTGAGTGACAAGACAGAAATCTCTTTGCCACAATTGGCGCACCAGTCTCTTGTACTGCCGAGCGACAAGCTTATCGTCCGTCAACGGCTTGACGCAGCAGCCAGAGAACAAGGGGTTACGTTGCAGCCTGCAGTTGAGATAGATGACCTCTCTCATATTATATATATGGTACGTGGAGGTCGCTGGATAAGCATTTTGCCCGATGTTGCGACCTTGGCCGTACGCGGTACTGCGCGCATATCGTTACAAAAAGATATCTTATTGCCGGCTAGCATCCTCTCGCTTTCAGGTATATACCAGCGCAAGGCTGTCACGGAGTTTTTGCGTCTGCTTTACGAGAGCTCTCAGCTTATGTTACAGTCTAAGGATACTTCGTGCGAGGTATGCGGTGAGCACTTCTTAGTATAGCAGGCCTCGTCGCTTAGGCGTAAACACTTGCATAAAGGCTGATAATGTCAGCGCGTACGCATTTAGTATGATATTATGTCTCACTCGAAGTGACCTAGAGCTATTGAAACAAGTCCAGTACGGGCTCTTCTACTGTGCCTTGATGGGAATGACGGGTGCTGGAGCCGTCAATATAGCTATGCTGATTGATGCGTTGAAATTTTTTCTCTTTTGTCTTCAATTCAATATACCGATCTATTCGGCTTTGTGGAAACTTGTTTTGATTGATTAGCTTCCGATTGTGCTTGGACCAGTTGTAGAGCTTGTGTTCTTCCAGATAGTATTTTGATGGTCTGCGTTTATGCTCATCCATGAAGTCCATGTATTGCTGCCACATCTGCAGCCATCGTTCATCTTGTGTCATTCTGTATAATTCTTTTGCTGCCAAATGAGATAGAGTTGAGGCTGATTTTAATCGTCTTACAAATTTAATTCATCTGAGAGAAAGCTAAGGTATAGAGTCAACTATTTTTAAATCTTACTGGGCAAGATGTGCCTGTTTAGCAACGCGATTTAATTGAAAATGTTTACCTTTGCCGTTTGAAACGTCAAACCTACATAACACAATATACTCTATATGCAAACAAAACATAGCTTTCATTATTGGCAGTGGCGCGTCATTATCTGTTCGATGCTGGGGTACGCTGTCTTTTATTTTGTGAGGAAAAATTTTTCTTTTGCCATGCCGCTTCTTAAGGAAGAGTACGGTATTTCCAATACGAGTTTTGGCATCATTCTTTCCTTGGTCGGCATTATCTACGGTATTTCCAAGTTTATCAATGGCATTATTGCGGACCGCACCAACGCCCGCTGGCACCTTGTCCTCGGACTGAGTATCTGTGCACTGGTTAACTATATCTTTGGCTTCAGCGATGTGCTGAGCGCTAAGATTACTGGTCAGACGGGCGGGCCGGACTTTATCAATGTCATGGTAGTAGTCATGGCCGTGCTGCTGATTATCAATAACATATTCCAAGGTTGTGGCTTCGCGCCCTGCAATCATTTAATGGTCAACTGGGTGCCGCCTACCGAACTGGCGACCAAGATGTCCATCTGGAACACCAGCCATAGCATCGGCGCTTTTGGTGCTTCCATCATCTGCGGCTATTTGACAGACTGGAAGCTCTGTTTCTGGGTACCGGCGACTATCGCTGTTGTAGGTGTCTTTTTCATCATAGCAACCCTGAGAGACACGCCCAAATCCGTCGGCCTGCCTGAACTGCCCAATACCAAGACGGAACTGGATGAGCAAGAAGATCCCAAGGCCTTCAGGGCCTTTATCCGCAAGAAGGTGTTTATGAATCCTGTCATTTGGATTTTGGCCCTCACAGACCTCTTCGTGTACATTGTACGCTTCGCTGTGCTCGATTGGGGACCGACCTTCCTTCAGGAAGGCGGCTTGTCGCAAGAGTTGTCCGGCTGGACAGTCGGCATCTTTGAGGTGGCAGGCTGTCTGGGTATGCTCTTCGCCGGATGGATCAGCGACCATGTCTTCCATAGCAAGAGCCAGCGCGTCTGCGCCATAGAGATGGCACTCGTGGCTGTCTGTCTCATTATCCTGTATCTTATCCGCAACTGTGGCAATCCCGTGCTTATCCTTATTTTCCTGGCGATGGCCGGATTTCTCCTTTATGGGCCTCAAGCGCTTCTGGGCGTCGTTGCTTCCAATCAGGCGACCAAGAAGGCAGCCTCCTCTGCCGTTGGACTTATTGGTCTGATGAGCTACGTGAGCGTCATCTTCACTGGCGCAGGTCTCGGTATCTACACCGACCATTTCGGCTGGGACAAGCTCTTCCTCATCATGTCCGGCGTGGCCGTCATCGGCACTTTCGTCATCGCCACTTTGTGGAACCTGAAGGGCGATGGTTATATTCACGATGAGGATGAGACGAAGAAAACGGAGCCTGTATCTAAATACTGACAAATAACATTCTAAAATATAAACCATGAAAAAAGCGATTCAATTTGGCGCTGGTAATATCGGCCGCGGTTTTATCGGTGCGGTACTCAGCCAATCTGGCTACGAAGTCGTGTTTGCTGACGTCGTAGAGGATCTTATCAAGCAGATCAATGCCCGCAAGGGGTACACAGTACATGTCACCGATGTCAACAAGCGTGATGTGGAGATCAGCAATATCCGCGCTGTCAACTCCGGAAGCGACGATGTCGTTAAGGAGATCACGGATGCAGAAATTATTACCACGGCTGTCGGCCTGCGCATTCTCAAGTTTGTCGCTCCGGCCATAGCCAAGGGCCTCAAGGCACGCAAGGAAGCCGGCAACGAGGCTCCCTTGCAGGTTATTGCCTGTGAAAATGGCCTTCGTGCCACCAGCCAGCTCAAGGAGTTGGTGCTCTCGCATATAGATGCCGAGACCGCAGAGTGGGCTAAGACGCATGTCGGATTTCCTGATGCCGCTGTCGACCGTATCGTTCCCCCCGTCCACTGCGAAGTGCCTCTGGATGTCGCCGTCGAGGAGTACTTTGAGTGGGATGTGGAGCGTGCTTCTTTTGTAGGTGCTGTACCCGAGATTGAAGGTATGACGCCTGTCGACAATCTTGAAGCCTACATCGAGCGCAAGCTCTTTACCCTCAATACCGGCCATGCCACTGCAGCCTATCTGGGTAAGCTCAAGGGCTATCAGACCATTGGAGAGAGCATCGCAGATCCTGAGATCTACGCTATCGTCAAGGGTGCTATGCAGCAGAGCGGCGACGGCCTGATCAAGAAATTTGGCTTTGACCATGACAAGCACTATGCTTATATTGAGAAGATCCTGAAGCGTTTCCAGAACCCCTATCTTAAGGACGATGTCAACCGTGTAGGACGAGAGCCGGGCCGAAAACTTGCAGCCAACGACCGCCTCATCTTGCCTATGGAGACCGCTAAAGGATTTGGACTCCCCTATGATAAGCTACTGCTCTCCATCGCAGGTGCCCTCCATTTCAACAATCCTGAAGATCCTCAGAGTGTAGAGATTCAGAACAGCATCAAAAATGCCGGACTCGAGACCACAATCCTCAAGTACACGGGTCTGAAGGCAGGAGATCCAGTTGTCAAGGAGATAGAGGAAGCCTATAAACAGGTAGAGAGCCTTTAACTGATTGTTTGACTCCTGCTAATGTGACGGGCGGAGGTATGTCGTCTGTTGATGACCCACCTCCGTCCGTCTTGTTTTTCCTAGTTACTTCGCAAAGACTTTCTCATGGATATACAGACCGTCTCAAAGCTTCGACTCCTCTTCGTCTGCCTTGGCAATATCTGCAGGTCGCCTGCAGCAGACGGTATCATGCACCTGAAAGCCGCCGAGCGCGGATGGGATGAAGCACTTACCATCGACTCAGCGGGTATCGGAGGCTGGCATGTGGGGCAGTTGCCTGACAGCCGGATGCGCAAGCATGCGGCACAGCGGGGCTATGATCTTGTTCACAGAGCGCGCCAATTTGATAAGGAGACAGACTTTGACCGCTTTGACTATATCTTCGTGATGGACGAGCAAAACTACAGTGATCTTCGTTCGCTGGCTCGTACGTCCGATGACATGGATAAGGTCAGGTATCTGGGCAATTATATTACTCACTTTGGCGGTCCACAAGTCATTCCGGATCCCTACTATGGAGGACCCCGTGATTTTGACTTCGCGCTTGATCTTATTGAGGATGCCTGTGATCAATTGCTTGACCGGATTGCGCATCACAATAGGTTGTAGTCTGGACTAAGACGTCAGACTTTGGCGCCACTTGTAGGCGCGAGAGAAAAGGTAAGACGGCGTGTAGCTTTAAGAAGGTCGGACCTGGTTGAATCCATGTCCGACCTTGTCTGTGAAATAAGTCAGATGGCCTCTGTTCGGTATCGGTTTCCTTCTGCCCAAGAGCGTTTCTCTGATTTCAGGCCCGGGTAGAGCAAAGGAGAGAAGCCATGCAAAGTTTAGTCAATCTTAAGCTGGAAATGTTTGGCGACTTGTGCAAATGCTTTGTTCTTTTGAACCAGTTGTGTGTAGAGCTTACGTGGGTCGTAAATCACTTGCTTCTCTTCCGAAATGACTATTTTGGGCGTAAGGGTGAGACTCGAGTTGTGCAAGTCGTGACGGAGAAAATCTTGAGCCTGAGCAAATATTGCGGACATGCTCTTGACGACATCTTCATTGTTGACATTGACGATTACACGATTGCCTTGCTCGAGATCGAGAGTCATGCCGAGCATACGTCCCTGACTCGCCCGTTCTGATTGGGGAAGGCTATTGGCAAAGCGGCGCCAGCTGACGGCGAGTTGAGCTGCATCAAATGCAGCCTCCTCCCGTACTTCGGACTCGGCTTGCGATGCAGAAGCATCAGTGTGTGCTTGTGATGGCTGATACGACGCGCCGTTCTCGTTCGCTGAGGGGGAGACGGGTGTCTGACCTGTACTATGGAGCTTGATGGATACGCTACCGATGTGGCGGAGTATGCTACTGGCATTCCCTGTTGCCGGCTTGGCGGTTGGCGTAGATGAAGCAGAGGTTTTAGAGGCAGTGCTGGGGACTGTGGGAGAAGCTGCGGATACTGGCGATTGGGAGCTGGGAACCGTTTGGATGGGTGTGCCGGCACCTTGGCCCGAATCAGAGGAGACGGGTGCCGATGTGGGTGTAGCGGGACGGGCGGCCTGGGGCACGCAAGAGGCAGCGCGCGGCTGCGTATTCTTAAATAGGGGCTTTATTGTCTGTGTAGGGCCAAGCCCCGCAGCATCCGGTGTATCGGACACGTCGAGCTGTGAGATCTGGATGAGACATATCTCGACAGACAACCGCTTGTTGTAGGCCGTCTTGTAGGCATTTCCGCAGCGGTCGCAGAGCGGAATGGCTTGGTAGAGGAACTGGGGCTTGCACCTCGCGGCTTGCTCTGTATAGTGACTGCGTAGGCTGTCAGCGACATCGAGCAGAGAGAGAGTCTCAGGCTGTCTGCTCACAAGCAGGTCGCGCAGGTGGCTGGCTAGGCCAGAGATGAAGACGCCGCCATTAAATCCCTTGGTTACTACATCATTGTATATCAGCAGGGCTTGGCTTACATTGTGAGTCAGCAGCGCATCGGTCATCTTGAAGTAGTACTCATAGTCGAGTACATTGAGACAGCGCTGTACGCTGTCCATGGTAATATTGCCGTTGCTGAAACTCGTGACTTGGTCAAAGATAGACAGTGAGTCGCGCATACCTCCGTCAGCCTTTTGGGCGATGACATTGAGTGCGGCTTCCTCATACTGTATCTGCTCTCGCTGGGCAATCATCTTGAGTTGCTCGACAATATCTGACACGCCCATACGGTTGAAGTCGAAGATCTGACAACGGCTGAGAATTGTAGGGAGTATCTTCTGCTTTTCGGTCGTGGCAAGGATGAAGATGACATATGAAGGCGGCTCCTCTAGGGTCTTGAGCAGAGCATTGGAGGCTGCGGCAGAGAGCATATGGACCTCGTCGAGAATGACGACCTTGTAGTGGCCGAGCTGTGGCGGGATGCGCACTTGGTCTATGATGTTGCGGATGTCCTCTACGCTGTTGTTGGCTGCAGCATTGAGCTCCTGTACATTGACCGAGCGCCCCTCATTAAATGATTTGCAGCTCTCGCACTCATCACAAGCCTCTCCGTCTTCATGAGGGTTGAGGCAGTTGATAGCTTTGGCAAAGATACGGGCACAGGTAGTCTTGCCGACTCCACGCGGGCCGCAGAAGAGATAGGCTCCGGCAAGTTTGTGGCTGACAATGGCACGCTTGAGAGTATCGGTGATGGCGTGCTGACCGACTACGCTGTCAAAGGATTGAGGCCTGTACTTGCGGGCTGAAACTATGAAGTTATCCATGTCTGAAAAGCTTTGAGGATTGTCTTGTGTCGTACTTGTAGATTGTTAATCAGTAATTTATTATATACAGGCAGCGGCGGAAATATTTTAATTGAGGTGCTGGTAGATCTCTTGTGTCCAGTCTCCGCCGTTTTGTGGTTGCAGGGTGTGCAAGCCTACTCCTTGTGCCGCGCGGATATTGGCGGCGCTGTCGTCGAGAAAGAGTATCTCGCTCGGATCAAGGCCTTCGCGGTCGACGACGAGCTGAAAGATGGCGGGATCCGGTTTCATGATTTTGCACACGTAGCTGAGATAAAAATCATCCATGTAGTCGCGCAGAGAGTGTCCCTGGCCGTCAAACTCAGGGCTGAAGACCCAACTCATCATATAGGGATTGGTATTTGACAGCAGCACAAGTCGGTAGCCTTGCTTGCGCAGTTGTTGCAGAGCGTCGAGATTGCGCTTGGGCACTTCGACTACGTAGCCCTTCCATCCATATTGGCATTGCTGCCAGGTCAGTTCCTTGCCGATGTAGGCAGAGAGCTTGCGGCGGAAGTCTTCATCAGAGATACGTCCGGCCTCCATATCGCCGAATATGCCTCGCTGAGTATAGGGATCCAGCAGGTGTTCGGCGTCGGACACACCGATTTCCTCAAATCGGGCTACGGCCTGAGCCCAGTCCATGGTAAAGATAACTCCACCCATATCAAATGCGATAGTCTTTATCTGTTTCATTGTCAATTATTTTGTGCAGATGATGATGGTGTAAGAATGGCCTTGCAGTTGCAAGGACTGAGTTGATTTGTATTTTGTCAGATGCTCGAGAGGGCTGATGCGCTCGGGCTTCTCCGCTGTATTGTCTGCTTGGAGCTCTCCGGAGAGAGAGACCGTCTTGACCGTGTATGATCGGCCAAAGCCTTGGATGTCGAGGTCGACGGCCTTACTTTCTGCTGAGGAGTTGACAACATGAAGCACGACAGTCTTGCCATTGTCACTCCGTGTCGCGGTCAAGTCGATGTCTGGGTCATCTCCGGCGCTAGTGGCCACGCATAGCGGCTGGTCGTAGCGGGAAGCCTGCTGGACGGCATAGTATGTTGGCTGATACCATACTTGGGCAGGAGTGAAGAAGATCTGTCCCTGATCCCATCCGTTGTCGTTCTGCTTGTAAGGCTGTAGGGCATTGGCCTGGCAGGAAGTGATGACGAAGTCTCCATGCCGTCTTACGGCGTTGAAGGCAAGGGCATGGGCCAACATCCGACCGACGTTGTGGTGCATGCCGTTCTCCTCAAAGATGACGCAGCGGATGTTATGCTCCGGGGCCCACTTGTGGAGAAGTTCCTTCATGCGGCTTAGAGTGCCGTCCAGTCGTTTGGCACTTTCGATGTCGTCTACCCACGGATGGAGGTCCCAGTAGGTTGCCTTGGGAGCCAGTGCCTTGACGACATGCTCCATATATCGTGAGTTGCTTCGCCACCAGGCTGCGGAGACGAACTGCAAATGCGGGTCTGCCTTTAGCATAGCGTCGGTCAGTATGCCGAAGCGCTCGATGTAGTGGTCGTAGAGTTCGCGAGAGTCAGACTGTATTGCTTCCTCGTTGCCAATCTCAACGTACTTGACGCCGTAAGGCTCTGGATGGCCGTTGGCCATGCGCATCTGGCCTCCCTTGGTAGCAACGCTGCCGTTGAGATATTCTATTAGCAGGGCTGCATCCTCGGGATTTTCCTCGATATTAATGGCAAAGCACGGCTCGGCGTGGATAGACTTGGCCACCCTGACAAACTCAGTGATGGCAAATCCGTTGCTGCTGTACCGGTTCCACGATCCGCGGTAGGGAGGGCGTCGGTCGACTTCGCCCCACATATTTCTGACACGGTACTCCGGACTGTTGACCATAGAGCCTCCGTAGCGTATCATCTTAAGATTTTGTCTTTGTAGGCTTTCTGCCAAATCTTTGCGGCAGGGGAGACCCTTAAACTGCTGCTCTGCACTTGGCATAAGGCAGGCCTGGTCAACCCAGAGCGTGCCGCGGCTATCAATGTAGACGACCAGTTTTGCAGAGTCATCGTTGGCGGACGGTGTAAGCGTGAAGTCGTATCGCTCCCACTCAGGCGAGATATCCTTGATGCGCTCCGAGGCATAGACGCGTCGGTCATCGGCGCTTCGTAGCTGGATATAGGCCGCATTGACTTGCCCCTTGAGATAGACATAGCCATTGAGTGCCTGTCCCTGTCTGAGTGCTAGTCCCCAGCGGTTGAGCCCCATATTGTCGATACCCAGAGGGCCGCTGCCATAGTTGACTATCCGTTGCGAGTAGTGTCCTGTGACGCTTGTCGTGCTATCCATGGAGAGTACTCCGGGCGTGCCGTGCTTGTAGAGATGCCACATCCCGCTTACGCCGTCGTTATCGTTGGCAAACGAAGCTTCCTTCTCCTCCTTGCCGTCATAGACCTTGAGGTGCCTGAAGGCGACCATCGCTTGCTCGGCGCGGAGTCCGATACGTCCTGTCGTGAGAGGATGGACTTTGTCTATCACCTCGGCGACCCGTATATTGTTAATGTATATGCCAAATCGGTTGCCGTTGAGTTCAAGGCGCATCTTGGTCCACTGCACTGTGGGTTGGAAGTCCAGCGTCTGCTCATAGAGCGTAGTCCATACGCTGTCCTGCTTACCAAAGGTGAGCTTGTGGCTCCATGCATCGAGAGCGCAGTAGTAGCCCCGGTAAGTATTTGCGCCGGTGCCCACTCCCAGCGCTCTGACTACGAGACCGGCTTTTCCGCTGAGGCCGTCCCAGCGTATCTCCGTCTCAGCCCATCCGTCGTTGACCTGAGCCCGCTGGTAGGTGAGCTTGGCCACGGGAGCTGCATTGACATATATCTCGTCACCGTCGAGATGCCACGGCGCATCGTTGCTGAAGCAGTCTGCGTACTGGGTAATCTCTGGAGCCTCTTCCAGACTCTCGCCGTACAGCAGTTGGCCATAGAGCCCACCATAGACCTCATGGTTGACATCCTCCAGACATGTGCCGTAGAGCAAGGGACTCAGCCTGCCTATGACCTGCTTGGTATCCACATGGAGAGTGGTCGGCGTTTGAGCGGATGCTGACAGCGCGGACAGCCCAAGCAGTGTGACTAGAAGCGTAGTGCGCAAGGGACGAAGTATATGCGAGGGAGATAATATCATGACGGTTGACAGGATAGATATAAGTTAGCCCTACAAAGATACATATTTGTGTCCAATGCCAAAAGTCGCCGGCCGGCTTTTTCTTTGCTTCACCCGGGATAGATGTAAGAGATACGGCACAAAGTGTAGATAAGACGACGGTTGTCGGAAATTTGTCGTTGAAAGGGATTCTCCTCCCGATGACGCGGGCCAGTCGGTCAAAGTGAGCGTTTGCAGGGCCACTACAAAATTAATATGGGTGTACTGTCGATCTATATCAGACCAAAACACTATCTTTGCAACAGTTTCATCTATCAGAGCATTGAGAAAGAGTATACGCGACTTTTGGCATTTCATCAGCAAGCACGCCTATGCTGTTACCATCCTTATCTTCGTGGTGGTAGTGGGATTTTTGGACCCCAACAGCTACTACCACCGCTATCTGCAGCATGAGGAGGTCGTACATCTCCAGGATGAGATTAGCAACTATCAAAGTATGTACGATCGGGACACCAAGACGCTCAAGGAGCTCGAGGCCAATCCCCGCGCGATAGAAAAAGTGGCCCGCGAACGCTACTTTATGAAGAAGCCCAACGAGGATATTTACGTGTTTAAGGAGCAGTAATGAAGCAATTATCTCTGTGTCAGACAATCGTATACGGCGTGGGAGGTATCCTGGTGCTGGCTGGTCTAGTATCGTGGCCGACGGGCAAGTCTTGGGCGGTAGCCCTCTATTGTGTGGGGGCGGTAGCCGTCTGCGTCATGCAGTTCTGTCAGCGATATGAGGGCGGAAGCATCGTCTTGCGCCGTCTGCGCAGGCAGCAATTGCTAGGGGCTTTGTGTCTGGTTCTGACAGGAGTGCTTATGATTGTGGAGCGTATGCATCTAGGCGTACTCCAGCACCACGAGTGGATGGCCGTACTTGCGGTGGCGGCGATGCTCGAGTGCTATACTGCTTTTCGTATTCCTTACGAGCTCAAAAGAAAGGACTAAAAAACGGGTAGATAGAGACTATTTAACGTCTAACGTCTTGCTGGCACGCTTTTTAACAACTTTGAGCCGTAAGAAAGTTTAAAGTTCTTTATATTGCATTAAATCGCTTGCAAATTTCGCGAGACGTGTTGTATATTTGTCTCGTCTTTTGGGAGACAGAGCAAATATTCAAGATAATTGATGGATATCATCAGAGGATTTGTCAGATGTAGCATTCGCAGCATAGAGCGTCTGTGCTGTATGGGAGGTCTGCTGCTTGGACTCACATCGTGCTCCGAGCAGTACAATATCTCCGGCGACTCATCTGTGTCGACGCTGGATGGCCGTATGCTTTATCTTAAAGCCCTTACGTCCAACGATGACATGTGCAATATTGACTCTTGCGAAGTCGTGCACGGCAAGTTCAACTTTATGGGCATGATGGACTCGACCACAATGGGCGAGATTTATATGGACAACGAGGGCGTCATGCCTATCGTCATCGAGAACGGTAATATTTCCATCCTCATCAACAATACGGAGCAACGGGTGGTCGGCGGAGCGCTCAATAGCCGTCTCTACCGCTTCCTGGAGGCCAAATCGCATATCGAGGACGAGATCATGAATCTTTCCAATGAGGAGGCCAATATGATCCTCTCCGGCATTGACCCGATGACAGCGCATAGTCATCTGGCGGAGAAGAACAATCGACTATACACCTCCCTTGAACAACTGGAGACACGCTTCATCGCTGACAATAGCGACAATATACTCGGTTCGACTTACTTTATGATGCTCTGCAGCCAGTATCCGTATCCTATTATGACCGAACAGATACAGCGTATCATCAAGAAGTCTAAACCCAGCTTCCGACGTTCCGCCTATGTACGCAACTATGTGACCGCCGCCGAAGCCAATATGAAGCTGATTAAGCAGTCCAATCCCGCTAAGACGGTTAAGGTAGCTAATAGATAATCCGCGCAGTCTCTGGCAGTCCTGCTGCTGATTGACGCCCACAGACTCCCCGTCTATACAGTCCCTCATCTATTTCCCCTATTACGCCTCATAGTATTTCCCCTATTATGCCTCATAGTGGGGGATAGCAATATCGTATGCGCAGCCG
>Ga0256404_1011189_pt1 | contig 12124 bp, 25 predicted proteins | sample RumenRJG_01DNA_FD_185990 | JGI IMG/M metagenome (GOLD analysis project Ga0256404, IMG submission 185990) | Bovine rumen microbial communities from Lethbridge, Alberta, Canada - RJG_01 | ecosystem: Host-associated > Mammals > Digestive system > Stomach > Rumen | place: Canada: Alberta | collected... | reverse complement strand
TTAAAGCACCATTTAAAGCAGAGGTAACAGGATGAACTGCGATAAATGTAAATTTTATAACTGGTACTACGATTGGTGTGCAAAATGGCAGTGCGATGTAGACGGCAGAGCAGTTTATCCGTGCTTCACGAAACCCACTTAAAGCACCATTTTACTCAGTTAATAACCGCCCGTCACGGTCAGAATATGACGGACTTGTAAGAGAACGATGGAACAGGTAACTATTTGCGGAGTACCGCACAAAATCAAATACTGCGAGGACAGTTTCAACGTGGATACGCACTTCGGTCAGATTGACTATCTCAAATGCGAGATAAAGGTCAATAAGGCGCTTGAGGGTGCGGCTCTTGAGGAAACACTGACACATGAGATTCTGCACGGAATACTTGTTCATATTGGCAAGAACGATCTTGCGCAGGATGAGGAATTAGTTCAGGCGCTGTCAAACGCAGTATTTCAGACATTCGAGATTCGCAACTATTAACCACGGGGCGAGAAATCGCCCCTCATAAGAGGACTACCGCCGATGGACGACAAAGATTACGTCACCCGCTACGAGTACGACGAAAGACAAAAGCGGATCGACGACGAGAACAACCGCCAGAACCACAGATTAGACAAACTGGAAACAATCACCGACCAGATCGCAGATATGGCGGCATCAATCAAGGCGATGGTCGTAACGATGCAGGCAATGCAGAAAGAGCAAGAGGAACAGGGAAAGCGGCTTACAGACATCGAAAAGAAACCCGCCGATAACTGGAATCAGCTTGTTTACTCATTAATCGCTATGATCGCTACGGCGGCGGTCACATACATCATCACGAAAGGGGGACTTTGATATGTTCAAGATGAGCAATGAAGTATATGACATTCTCAAGGAAATCGCACTAACGATTCTGCCTGCTCTTGCGGTCTTTTATACCGCTTGCAGTAAGATTTGGGGACTTCCATACGGTGCGGAAATCCCCGCCACAATTATGGCGGTTGATGCACTTCTTGGTGCTTGTCTGCATATTTCTACGTCGGAATATCGCAAAGGTGGTGAGAGTGTATGATTAGACTGCAAGCCATTGGCTTATATGCAAGCGATTTCTCAGGCGGCAACACCCGTCTGGGAGATGCGACCATTATCGATGATGGAAAGAACTTTGAGGTCATTGACGGCGGATGCGGTAAATGCACGGACAGACTCATCTCTGCGCTCAAGGCAAGAGGCATCAAGAATCCATATCTGCACATCTCTCATCCGCATTATGACCACCGCTATGGAATCCGCAAAATCATTAACGATTCCTATTTCAAACCTCGTGCACTCTACTGTCAGAATCCCGACACGATCACCGCTCATAACTCGGACGTAAAGAGCGACATCGACGCACTGCGGACGGTCATCCGGGAAGCAAAGGCAAAGGGCATTAATGTCGTATATCTCAACAATCTGGACAAGATTGTTCACGGAGAGATCAAATTCACCGTGTACCGCCGAAATCCGTCATGGGACGGCAGTAGTGACGCATATCTGAACGAGGGGAGCCTATGCTATTGGTTTCCGGAGCAGTCCTATCTGACCACAGGCGATGCGTCACTGTGGTGCGCAGAAAAGTACAACCTGCATCCGAAATTTATCAAATGCGGGCATCACGGTAACGACATCAGCGGGCTGACGCTCAAGCCTTCGCAGATGGCACAGTGGCTCAAGAAAAATGGATGCGTCTATTACTGGGACAATGATTTTTCAACGAAGCTGACCGACTTCTTAATGACGGGCAGAGAGGACGCACAGAATGCAGGCATTAAGTGCTTCGACATTCACGGCGACATAAATGCCATGTTCCACAGCGGAAGGGGAGTCATCTATAAAAGCGGTCGCGCCTATTGGTATCCTTGTGCTTACAAGGGTGCGTTGACGCTCAAAAAACCAGACCTTGCCATTGTTAAGACCGTCCTTAGAGGGGATGCGGGCAGGGATGATGCAAGAACGACGTATCTACTTAACCGTGGATACCGTCCCGGAGAGGTGCAGGATGAAATCAATACGTTGTACAAACTGATTAAGGGGTGACGATATGGCTTTAAACGGGATCGATATAGCAAGTTATCAGTCGGGCATTGTCCCCGCAAAGCTGACCACTACGGATTTTGTGATCGTGAAATTCACGCAGGGCATCGACTATCTCAACCCGTATGCGGACAGGCAGTATTCCCAATCGAAAGCGGCGGGAAAACTGCTTGGGGCATATCACTATGCGGAGGGGCGTGACGCAAAGGCAGAAGCACAGTATTTTGTCCGCTCTCTGGGTAATCGTGTTGGCGAGTGCATCCTTGCACTGGATTGGGAAGGCAACCAAAACGCCAAATTCGGCACGGGGCAGGATGTGGCGTGGTGCTTGGCATGGCTCAATGAGGTCTATCGTCGGACAGGCGTCCGACCGTTACTTTACATGAGCAAATCGGTGTGCCGTAAATACAACTGGTCACCTGTTGCGGGTCAATATCCGCTTTGGTGCGCTCAGTACGGAAGCAATGCGGGAACTGATTACCAGAGCAATCCGTGGACGGATTCCAGTGGCTTCGGAGCGTGGAAGAGTGACACAATCCGCCAGTATTCCAGAAATGGCAGAATCACAGGATATTCCGCTAACATCGACATCGACAAGGCATATCTGACGGCGGAGCAATGGCGGGCAATGGCGAAAGGCGCTTCCACAAAAGCACCCGAAAAGCCAAAGCAGAACCCGATTGACGTTGCTATCTCGATTGCAGAAGCCGAAGTCGGCACACATGAGGGTGCAAACAACAAAACCAAGTACGGCGATGAAATGCACGCTTTGCAACCTCGGAACATGGACAGAAATGCTCCATGGTGCGACGCTTTTGTGGACTGGGTAATTCTTCAGACTTGCAAGCGTTTTGGATATGGCGCAGACATGGCTCGAAAGGTGCTTTGCGGGGACTTTGACGATTACACGTACGCCAGTGTCAACCTCTACAAAAAAGCGGGCAGATGGACGCAGAACGCCGCCAGAGGGCATCAGATTTTCTTTGGCGGGAGCGGTCATACTGGACTGGTCGAAAAGGTGAGCGGCGGAATCGTCTACACCATCGAGGGCAACAAGGGCGATGAGGTCAGACGTTGTTCCTACTCCGTTCATTCGCCGTCCATCATTGGCTATGGTCGCCCGAAGTATGAACTGATCACAGGAACGCCAGAACCAGTTGAGGATGACGGAATCCTCAGACGTGGCAGTAAGGGCAAAGCCGTAAAATTTTTACAGTTAGTTCTCGGCGGCCTTGAGCCCGACGGGTCATTCGGTCCAAAGACAGAAGCAAGGGTCAAAGAGTTCCAGAAGGCGCACGGGCTTACTGTTGACGGCGAAGTCGGCCCGAATACGTGGGCGGCGATTAAGCGTACACTCCCGCTTCTCAAGCGTGGAAGTACAGGGCGATACGTCGAAGCCTTGCAGGTTGCTCTTGGCGGCTTGACGGTGGATGGATCGTTTGGAAAGCTAACCTACAATGCGGTTGTAGCGTTCCAGAGAGAATCTGGACTACAGTCTGATGGTGAGGTTGGTCAGCTGACATGGGGCGCGATCATTGCCGATGTGATATAATAAGGATTGGAGAGAAGCATCACTGCTAGTAAATGTTTTTCAACATAAAAATGGTGCCATGCCTTCGCAGAATGCAAAGGTTTCATGGCACGCGGGTTCTTCCTGTTGGAAGTATACCACAATGAGGTGAAAGATGGAAGAAAACAAGACGATTCCATATTATGCACACGAAGGCATGATGACGCGCATGGAGCGCACGATCCGGAGGCTATGGATTCTTTGCATAGTGCTGATCCTGCTGCTTGCCGGCACAAACGCAGCATGGCTCTGGTACGAAAATTCATTCGAGGATGTTGTAACCACAAATGAAATTACACAGGACGTTAATTCAGACGGCGGCGGAGATGCGATAGTGAATGACGGGGTACATATAAATGGCAAGAGTACGGCAAACGGTGAAGACAACGACTAAAAGGCGCAGGCGAAAGACCGGCGGCAAGTCAGGATACAGAAAGTGTAACATGTGCCATGGCACCGGAAGGATCAAGAACAGATAATGGACTTATCCAGATCAGAATTAGAGAGCTTAATTGATGAATGGATTATTGGCAGGAATGCCGAAAGAGACAGAAAGATCCTGAAGCGCAGATTGATCGATGGTATCACCTACGAAAATCTGGCTGAAGAGTTTGATCTGTCTGTACGGCAGCTGAAGAATATAATATATAAAGCTGAGGGCAGACTGTTCTCACATATTGATTAGCAGTTTTCTTTCATTTTGACCTCCTTTCAGTATAGGGCCATCACGGAGCATATCCGTGGTGGTCTTTTTTTGCACCAAAATTGCCACACAGATTGCACGTTTCATTCATTCCGAACAATCCTCTTTTTACCTAGAATTTTAGGTAGGAAGGGGATTTTTCTATGTTCATCAAATATCAGCCGAATCCGCAGAATAAGAAAACTGATGATTGTGTTATCCGGGCACTCACAAAGGCCCTTGGCGTTGATTGGGATACCGCAAGTATCTATGCAATCGTGCAACAGATCAGAGATTCAGACATTTATGTAAAAAACTATGTCTGGGGGAATCTGCTTTTGCGAAACGGATTCACAAAGCATCACCTGCCCGACACATGCCCCGACTGCTATACCATTAAAGATTTTTGCGAAGATAACAAAATGGGAATGTATGTTTTAGGAACCGGTGACCATGTGGTTACGGTGGTCGATGGTGATTATTATGATTCTTTCGATTCGGGCGAAATGATCCCGATTGTTTACTACCGGAAGGAGGCGTGAAATGGCATACAATAACGGCTTTCCAATGTCATATCAGCAATTCTATCAGCCGCAGTATCAGCCTTATGGAGGATACCAAAACAGTCAGCAGATGTCCCCGACACAAATGTCTGGAACATCTCAGCAAACTCAGATGATGACGCCGCCGACGATCCATGCGGAGATCGTTCAGATCGCGGACCGTAATGAGGCCGTAAATTTCCCGGTCGGCGCAGGTCAGGCACAGATGATGATCACGCGGGATGATTCCACAATCTTTGTAAAGAGTGCCTTTGCAAACGGACAGAGTAGCCTTGCGGAATACGTCAAAAAAGAACCTGAGCCGCCGAAGCCTCAGGCAGATTTTATAACAAGGGAAGAATTTGAACGCCGATTGGCGGAATTGTATAAGTCCGCAGAAAAGAGGGATGAGAATGAGCCAGATGTTTGAAGCATTGGGGCAGAGGCCGCAGCAGCAGACACAGCAGCAGGCATTGCAGGATATTAAGAGCAATCCGGCGGCATACCTTAAAAAGTTGGGCTATAACTTGCCACAGGGAGTTGACACCCGGAATCCGCAGGCGATCATCAACGGCCTTGTGCAGACCGGGCAGATCGGTAATGGAAGAGTGCAACAGCTATTGAGGATGTTTAGCAGGAGATAAGCTTGACTAATCTTTGACTAAACGTTGACTAATCGTTGAAATTTTAGTCTAACGCGTTCAACGCATTGTATGCGTTGAAAACACATTGAATACAGACCAGTGCGCACGGTATGTAGATAAAGAAACACGGACGCTCAGTATGTGGGCGCCCTTAACCGACAAGAACAATCGGAGGTACTTTTATATGGCACTTACAGATGATAATTCGATGGTAATGCCTGTCGCTCCCATGTATGGAAACGGCGGTGGAATGGGCTTTGGCGGAGACTGGGCTTGGATTCTGTTGCTCCTTCTCATCGGTGGAAACGGATGGGGCATGGGTGGCTTCGGCGGCTTTGGTGGCGGCCTTGGCATTGATTTCCCTTGGCTTCTGAATGGCCAGAATGGAATCAACAACAATGTCAACGACGGATTCCGCGATGCACAGCTTCATGATTCCGTCACTTCCGTCAGAGATGGTGTGAGCGCTCTTGCAACTCAGCTTTGCGGATGCTGCGGCGATATCCAGATGGGTATGGCCAATGGCTTTGCGGGGGTTCAGCAGTCCCTTTGCAATGGTTTCGCCGGGACTACGGCGGCGATCACAGGCGCTCAGAATGCAATTTCTCAGCAGATGAACGCAAACGAGATCGCGAACCTTAACAGATCCTTCGCGGAGCAGACTGCAAACATGCAGGGCTTTAACGGCGTCAATGCCGGAGTAGCTGACCTTCGTTACACCGTAGCGACAGAAGCGTGCGCGGACCGTGCGGCAGTTGGTGACGCTCTTCAGAACGTGACCATGCAGAACATGGGCAACACAAATGCCATCGTGAATGCGATCACCGCAGGTATCCAGTCTATAAAGGATGACCTTTGCCAGGATCGTCTTGATGCAGAGCGCAGAGAGAATGCCAACCTTCGTTCCGAGCTTATGTACGCTCGCGGTCAGGCTTCTCAGGTTGATCAGACAGCCCAGATCCGTGCGGCGCAGGCGGCAACGGCAAATCAGCTCGTAAGCGAGCTTCGTTCCTGCCCGATCCCTTCTCAGCCCGTTTATGGTAACCAGCCTATCTTCACCTGCGGCGGCAACAACGCCGGATGTGGATGCGGCGGTAACTTCTGAGGAGGTGTGGCATGTCAGAATATTTGACTCGCGATTCTGTGGAGAGTGTAGCGCTTAACACAGCAATTCCGTTCATTGATTCCATCCGATGCAATAAGGGCTATGTAATTCATGCTTCTGGGTCTGGGATTTTCGTTCTGCGTGGCATCGTCAACAACCCGACGGCGTGCTTTGCCAGGTATGAGCTTGAATTTACAGGGAACATTGCGATTCCCGAAGGCGGAGCGGTCACACCAATTGCGACCGCGATCGTGATTTCGGGAGAAGAGAGAAACGGCAGCAGGAGCATTACAACTCCTGCAGCTGTGGACGAATACGGCAATGTTACGAGCCGGGCGACCGTCGATGTGCCCCGCGGATGCTGCTTTACGGCGTCCGTCGAGTATGTCAATGGCACGGTCAACGATCCAGCGACCGTCCCCACGCCGCTCATTAATGTTGTTGACGGAAGTCTCAGTATTAGAAGAACCGCGTGAAAGGAGTAATTATGGATTATTTAAAAGATTTGCATGAAACATGCGAGACCCTTTCCCGCGAGCTGGGAGAGGCGAATGAAAAGATCAAGAGAGCCGGTGGAAAAATGTCTTCCGGTGACTTGGAGTACCTTGACCGTCTTACTCATGCCATTAAGTCCGTGAAGACTACTATCGCCATGATGGAGGCAGAGGACGATGGCGAATCAGGCTATTATATGCCGATGTACGGCAGAAGCTACAATGGCAGAAGCTATGGCGAGCGCGGAGGGGATTCCTATGCACGCAGGCGTGACGCTATGGGCCGGTACACTTCCAGACGCGGAGGGATGTCTTATGATGACGGCATGGTGGAAGAGCTGCGCGACCTGATGGACAGAGCTCCGGATGAATCCACAAGGAGAGAGTTCCACAAGCTGATCAATAAGCTTGAGCAGATGTAAAGGGGGTGGCTTCCTGTGATACGTGAAGAGGATCTGCGGGAAGCCATAGCCGAGATGCAGGGGCAAAAGTCCCCGAATGCTCAGACCTGCATCAAGCTTGCGGCCTACTACATCATACGGGACCATTTACAAAACAAGGCAGCCGGGCAGGAAACGCGCCCTATGGAGTACGATCCATATTCGATGTCCGGGAGTGAGCCGGGGACAATAAGTTATGAGGGAGACAGCGAATTTGCCAAGCTGATCCACGGAAGGAATGAGGACGCGGTGATGAAGGTGATGGATGAATTAATGTCCACGCTTCATGTGATGCATCCAAGACTGTATGATGGAGTGATTAATAAGATATATGAGTGAAGAAAAGAGAAGGTGAAAGCCTTCTCTTTTTTTACTCAAAAATACTACTAAAGGCGTATAAAATGCTTGACATTATACTACCACGGTAGTATAATAATATCATAAGGAACAGGAAATAAACCACTAAGGAGGAAATTATGAGAACACAGGAATTCGATATGAACAAGGCAGTTGACAACATCGAGATCGGTAATGTCACAATCGTCAAGATGGTAAGAATGGACACCACGAACGATGAAGAAGCAAAGGAGTTTACAGAAGAGTACGCAAGAGAAAACGGTTTGAAACTCTTCTCCATCTACAAGGGTCTCCACAGATGGTACACAGGGATGTGCGGAAGATACGCATACTTCTACAAAGGCTGATTGCGAGTCAGTAACTCGACAACATAGATTCAAGAGAGGGAGGCAACTCCCTCTCGGAAAGGAGAGAAAAATGAAGAGCATCAAGATCATCGCAACAAGAGACACAGATGGATTCTTCCACCAGAAGGCGGGGGAAGTAATCGCAGAAAGGAATGGTGAGAACGTCACCAAAATCGAAGTTGACAAGACTCACATCAAAATCAGTTATGCAAACGGTCTGAGTGATTTTTATTTCATAGATGACATTAGAATGGAGGTGCAGTGATGACACAGTTACAAGACAAGCGCAGAGCATCTGGCATGAGTCAGTCGGAACTGGCAAAGGCGGCAGAGATGTCTGTCAGGACTCTCCAAGCATTGGAGGTTGGAGCAAGGAACATCGACAAGGTTTCCGTACTGACTGCCCTTAAACTGGCACGGGCACTTGATTGTAGCATCGAGGATATACTGGAATGGTCGGAGTGATTTGGAACGCATTTCGGCACAATTCCGATATACGTACGTATACACGCCTACCTTGTGCGGGTTCGATCCCCGCTGCCGGCAGATAAAATACCCCGTAAGGCGCTGTATTTGGCGTTTTGCGGGGCTTTTTCTATTGGCACGACTATTCGACTTGAAATGTTTGTTGGAACGCTGAGACGGCTTTTAGAGCCATTGGGTCGATTTTATCGGCAAGCATTTGAGTATATCACAAAACTTTAATTTAGTTGTGTTTTCCTCTTGACAGTCAAATAAAACTTGGCTACAATAGGCAATAGTTACTGATGAAATTTCACAAGAGAGGAGGTACAAAATGCAGAAGATTCCAGTAAAAGCGGCGCGTGTTGCCGCAAAACTGACACAGGAAGAAATGGCGAAAAAGCTAGATATTACGCCTTCTTGGTACAACATTATCGAGAACGACCCTAGCCAGATGAAGATGTATATTTACTACGCAATTCTGTATATTACAGGCTTCTCTGCCGATGATGTTTATTCACCTGAAGAGTTAAAGAAAACTTGACTACATTATTGAATGAAAAGGAGAACGGAAGAAATGGCAACAAAGAAAACAGAAGAAGTAGTTATCCGCAATTTTGAACAGCAGACAACCAAAATCCGCATCGTGGGAGACTCCCCTCTGATCGTCCACAACTGGAGCGAGAAGGCAAAGAAGGAAATGCTTGACGCCCAGACAGGGAAGAACAAGACGAAGAAGAAACCCTGCAAGATGCCCTTTGATGATTTTGCAAGAGCTCTCTACTGGATCACCGAAATGCCCACCGAGATCATCAAAGACCCTTCCACCAATGAAAGCCGCGATGTGGTCACAGAGGAGCTTTTCGACAAGGCGATCGAAGAGGGCGCGAAGTTCGGCTTTCCTGTTTCCGCTTTCAAGTTAGCTGGCAACTCTGCGGCATACCGTATGGGATGGGTTAAAAACCAGATGGCACTGAGGGGCGCGTATTTCCTTAAATCGGAGTGCGGCGAGGTCGTATGGATCCGTGGAAGTGTTCCAGTTATGCGCGAAGACATGGTTAAGGTCGGCATGGGTTCATCTGATCTGAGATACAGGCCGATGTTTGAGAACTGGTACTGTGATTTAACTCTCAGCATTAACACCGGCTTCGGAATGACGTTCGACGACATTATCAACGTGATCAATGCGGGCGGTGCAGGTGTTGGCGTCGGCGAGTGGAGACCTGAGAGAGACGGCATCTTCGGAATGTACCATGTTGAGATTGTTAAATGATCAAGGCAGTTTAGGTTTGGCGCGTTAGGGTAAGTTGAGCTTTGGCAAGTCGATGCGCGGTATGGTCTGGCAGTCATGTTTGGGAATGGCGAGTCCGGGACGGGCGGGGTATTGTTGGGCAATGCGAGTTTAGGTAAGGCAGTCATGTTTGGGCACGTTTAGGTGCGGCGCGGTGACGTTCGGAGAGGCACGGCAGTCGGGGCAAGTTATGGCGCTGTGAGGTTTGGCGCGTTTTGTCGGGGCTAGGCGGGGCAGTCATGGCTTGTTGAGGTTAGTAATGGCAAGTCTTGTTAAGACAAGGTTAGGCGAGGCAGTCAAGGTTTTGCGGGGCATGTCACGGTTGTGCGATGTGAGGTTGGGCAAGGTTAGGCAGTCAAGGCGATGCAAGTTCTGGCACGGCGAGTTCTGGTGCGTTTGGCCGGGGTTAGGCAGTCGAGGCGAGGTGCAGTATGTTGCGGCAAATCGTGGAATGGTGGGCCATGTCAAGGCAGTCACGGCACGAAACACCAACTATTTAGAAAGGAGGCACAATGCCAGCATTTACAAACAAGTATTCATATCGTAAGGGATTCAATTTCAAAGTCCCTGCACAAGTAGTAGGAGAGACATTGGAAGAACTCGCACAAAACGGCGAACTCACTTCAGCAAGATTTCTGGAGGCCTCAAGACCAGAGGATGCACCGACGCATAACCTCTTCGAGTGGAATGATTCGCTAGCTGCGGAGCGGTACAGACTGCAACAGGCGACAATCGCGATCAATTCCGTAGAAGTGCAAATCGTCAACGAATCAAATGCTTCCGTAATTTCACAGGCGGCGTTCGTCAATGTGGTAAGCAAGGCGCCTGCACGGTCAGGATCCTTTACGCCTATCGAGGTAGCACTTTCCGACGAAAACATGAGAAGCGCACTTCTGCTCAATGCTCTGAACGAGTTAAAGGCTTTCCGCAGAAAATATAGCCAGTTGAGCGAATTGGCGGATGTTTTCTTTGAAATTAAGAAAATTGAGCAGGCAAGCTGATCCATGCGGACCCTGTGTATATTTTCCAGTTTGCATGGAGCGCAGGGGCCGATGCAGTGAATACGAAACACAGGAAATGAAGAACAAAAGGATAGCCGATGAAATCAAAAGCTTATGTGAAAAGGCAAAATCTGCCGGGAGCCCCGGCGCCAACACTTCCGGTAAGAGTGGAAACTGATTCGGAGAATTCCTGCAAGATGTCACTGGAATGCATCACTGACAAACAGCGGGAAAGGGCATACAAATCAAGAAACGAAAACCTTGAAAACGCATGGACTTACGAGGAAATAAAAAAACTCAAGCAGTTGCACAGGAGCGGGATCAGCCGCAGAGAAATTGCCGAATATTTTCCAAACAGGTCCAGAGATGCAGTCGGATGCAAACTGCGAAATCTTATTAAGAAAGGGGAACTATGAGAAACGCAGTATTATTTATCAGTTTTGCCCTTATGGGCTGCGGTATTGATTCCGCACTGGACTCCATAGGTGCGTTTGCCGTGTGGATGATTGCGGCGATTGTATTTGCCGGCACGACACTATCAATAATCAAAGAATAAGGAGGCATAGATCTATGGTGACAGACAGAGAAAAAATACTTCTTGACTATATGTACGAGCAGGCGCAGAACCTTTTGGATTTCATGCGCCGCAACGGATACGAGGATTATCAGCACACGATGATTACAACAATCATCGACAAGGACGATGACAGGTACAACTCCATTTGTGTGGACGCAACCCAGATGGAACACTGTGAATCCGTGAGGAGAGTAAGCAAGCAGTACGACATGGTGAACGAAACAAGCAATTACAGAGAATGGTTAAGAGGTGAGAAAGATGGGCGACAGAATTGATAACAGGGACGTAGAGGAAGAGAGATTCATCAAGATGTGCCCCGTGTGTGACGTTTGCGGGGAGCATATCACGGATGACTATTACTACGAGATCGGCGGCATGAAATTCCACCTTGACTGTTGTGAACGTCACTCGGTGGAGAGTTACGTGGAGGGACAGAGATATGGCTACTAATGTTTATCAGAAACTCATGATTGTGCAGAGCAAACTGAAAGCCCCGAAAGGGCAGTACAACTCTTTTGGAAAATACAAATACCGTTCCTGCGAGGATATT
>Ga0256404_1011188_pt1 | contig 12125 bp, 10 predicted proteins | sample RumenRJG_01DNA_FD_185990 | JGI IMG/M metagenome (GOLD analysis project Ga0256404, IMG submission 185990) | Bovine rumen microbial communities from Lethbridge, Alberta, Canada - RJG_01 | ecosystem: Host-associated > Mammals > Digestive system > Stomach > Rumen | place: Canada: Alberta | collected... | reverse complement strand
ACGGTTGCCTTTTGGGACTTTGCTGATCGTAGCCAGTTCATCCGTCCAATCCGCCTTATATCAGGTTTCTGTCCGTCAGGCCACGATTTCGCTATCCCTTCTTCTCCCCGCCACCTCACGATGGTCAGGCTTGGGAGTCGCTATCAGGTTCGCTGGCAACTACGCCCTTTGGGACTTTCACCCTAGATTCGGGACATGCCCGTCATACTACGAAAAGAGAACCGGTCACATGACCGGCTCTCCTCTTTCATTCTGTGATGTCAGAACTCTCAGACGATATTAGCCAAGCTCGCTGAAGTACTTGATGGTGCGAACCATCTGGCTGGTGTAGGAGTTCTCGTTATCGTACCAGGAAACAACCTGTACCTGATAGGTGTCGTCATCGATCTTTGTGCACATGGTCTGGGTTGCGTCGAAGAGTGAGCCATAGCGCATTCCGATAACATCGGAGGAAACAAGCAGCTCCTCGGTGTAACCGAAGGACTCATTGGAAGCAGCCTTCATAGCGGCATTGATGGCTTCCTTGGTAAGATCCTTTGCCTTAACAACAGCAACAAGGATCGTGGAGGAACCGGTAACAACCGGTACACGCTGTGCAGAGCCGATGAGCTTGCCGTTCAGTTCGGGAATGACAAGGCCGATTGCCTTTGCAGCACCGGTGGAGTTCGGTACGATGTTGGCTGCACCTGCGCGAGCACGACGGAGATCGCCTTTGCGCTGCGGGCCGTCGAGGATCATCTGGTCGCCGGTGTAAGCATGAACTGTGGTCATGATACCGGAGAGGATCGGGAAGTTATCATTCAGAGCTTTTGCCATCGGAGCGAGGCAGTTGGTTGTGCAGGAAGCTGCGGAGATAACCTGATCTTCTGCTGTGAGCTTGTCATGGTTTACATTGTAAACAATGGTCGGAAGATCATTGCCTGCAGGAGCAGAAATGACAACTTTTCTTGCACCAGCATTGATGTGTGCCATGGACTTTGCTTTTGAGGTGTAGAAACCGGTGCACTCGAGGACTACGTCAACACCGAGCTGGCCCCAGGGGCAATTGTTTGCATCAGCTTCTTTGTAGATTTTGATTTCTTTTCCGTCAACAACGATGGAATCCTCTGTCGCTTCGACAGTGTGGAGATTCTCACCGACACGGCCAATGTAAGAACCCTGTGCTGTGTCATATTTCAGCAGGTGAGCAAGCATTGCGGGGCTGGTCAGGTCGTTGATTGCGACGACTTCATAACCCTCTGCGCCGAACATCTGGCGGAATGCAAGACGACCGATACGGCCGAATCCGTTAATAGCAACTTTTACCATTACTAGGTATCCTCCAATATATTAAATCTATGCATATTAAGCCGTTGTTATTGTAGCAAAACGATAACCGCTATGCAAGGGATTGGTAGTTTTTCTCTCCGTTTTTAAAGCATTTTGCAAATATGAACATATGTTTCACTCGAAGCAGAATTTCCGTTCAAACCGCTCTAGAGACCCATATGCCTCCATAAGGCGCAGGTAGATTTCCGCACATCCATAACTGTCGCTTCCAGCGTGATGAGCATCCAAAGGGATCCCCATACACTCGCAAAGTGTACCCAGTTTATGGTTCGGCACCGTTTTCCCCAGAAGCGCTCGTGCAATCTCAACCGTGTCTGCAAATATCACATCATGAAAGTCCAGGTCATATGCTTTCAGTGTTCTTTTTAATACATTTAAATCAAAGCGGGCGTTGTGCGCCAGGATAAGGCCTTTGTCCAGCTCTTCCCTGATCTTTGGCCAGACCTCCGGAAACGTCGGCTCACACTCCGCCTCCTCCTGCGTGATCCCGTGGACCTTCACACAGAACCAGTCGAAATCCTGCTCCGGGTTGACGCGGTACTCCAGTGATCTAGCAACCTCGGCGTTCTCGATGACCGTTATTCCAATTGAGCACATACGTTCCGCTTTTCCGTTTGGCGTCTCCACATCAAAAGCGACCGCCCTGTCGATGCTCGGCGCTTTCAGGTGGTTTGGCGTCATCGCTCTCAGCTCTTTCAGTTTTTGCTCATCGATCCAAATCATGCTAATGTTCCACGTGGAACACTCCTCAAGTTATTCTCAAATGTTCCATGTGGAACATTTACAAAAGAGAAGCCCTGCTCTTCGGCAGGGCTCTGGCGGAGAGTTAGGGATTCGAACCCTAGGTGAGTTTCCCCACACAGCATTTCGAGTGCTGCACCTTCGACCACTCGGACAACTCTCCTTGTGCAAAGATGATTATATCCAAAAAGAACCTCTCCGTCAACGAAGTCTGACACAGGAAATGATGATTAACTCCCCGTTTTCGTTGCCTTTTAGATGCCAATGCGATAAAATTGAGACGAATTCATCAAAACATTGTTCCACGTGGAACATTTCCGGAGAAAAATGGGAAAGATCATTGCTTTAACAAATCAAAAAGGCGGCGTAGGAAAGACAACTACCGCAGTAAACTTGGCTGCAGGGCTAGGTGCGGCAGGTAAGAACGTCCTTTTAGTGGATGTCGATCCTCAGGGAAACACCACCAGCGGATATGGTATCAACAAAAGGACTGTCAAAGCTTCCACTTATCAGCTAATGACAGGCGAAAAAGATGTAACGGAATGTATCATCAAGACCATGTATCCGGGAGTCTCGGTCATCCCTTCCAGCATAGATCTGGCCGGCGCTGAATTGGAATTGGTGGATATGGACAACCGTGAAAGTCTTCTCCGTTCCAAACTGCTTCCTATCAAATCACAGTATGACTTCATTCTTCTGGATTGTCCGCCATCGTTGGGGATCCTGACTGTGAATGGTCTGAACTGTGCTGACACCGTCCTTATACCGATCCAATGCGAGTATTATGCGCTCGAAGGCCTGTCACAGTTGATGACAAGCATTCGGACGGTAAAGAGACTGTATAATCCGACCATCGATATCGAAGGGGTCCTGGTCACTATGTTTGACTCCCGCCTAAATCTTACGAATCAGGTCGTAGATGAAGTAAAGCGTTTCTTCCCCCAGAAAGTATTCCGGTCCGTTATTCCACGTAATGTACGCTTGTCTGAAGCGCCGGGATTCGGCAAACCCATTCGCTACTACGATCCTTCTTCCCGAGGAGCTGCAGCATATGACAGTCTCGCAGCGGAAGTGATCGCGAACAACTCGAAAGGAGTCTCCTGATGGCGAAAAAGATAGGAGGACTCGGGCGGGGTCTCGACGCCTTGTTTCAGGACAATTCCGTCCCTGCTCAGGGAGCGACAGAGCTTCCAATGGATGAGATCTTTCCGGACAGGAATCAGCCGAGAAAAGATTTTGACGACGAGAGTCTACAGGAACTGGCAAATTCCGTAAGGGAACATGGTGTTTTGCAGCCGATACTGGTACGTCCCATCAATAATGGATATCAGATTGTAGCTGGGGAACGGCGTTGGAGAGCAGCAAGACTTGCCGGACTGACATCCGTCCCCGTAAACATCCGAGAAATGTCCGACTTTGACGCAATGAGCATCGCGCTTGTTGAAAACCTGCAGCGCGAAGATCTGAATCCCATTGAAGAAGCAGAGGGATACCGTAATCTGGCCAATGCGACCGGCTGGACACAGGAACAGATTGCAAAACGAGTAGGACGGTCACGCCCTGCAGTAGCAAACGCATTGCGTCTTTTAAGCCTTCCGGATGAAGTCATAGATCTCCTTCGGACAGGAAAACTGACCACAGGACACGCGAAAGCCATACTATCCATCGCGGACGACTCGACCAGGGTCTCCGTTGCGAGAATGATCTCGGAAAAGGGACTTACTGTCCGTGAGGCGGAAAAACTCTCACAAAAAGGAATGACCCAGGAACGCATTCCCCTGCCTCAGGCCAAAGATCCCGTAGCTTCAGAGGTGGAACTGGCGTTGAAGGAAGCCCTTGGCGTTGAGGTCAATGTCAAATATAAAGCCGGACAAGGCACAATATCCCTGAATTTCTATTCAAAAGAACAACTCTTTGATTTTGCAAATAAACTTGGCGGAAAGGAATAATACGCACAATGATCGATATTCGTTTGGTACGCACAAACCCCGAATTAGTAAAAGAAAACATCCGTAAAAAATTCCAGGATGAAAAACTGGTCCTCGTGGACGAAGTTCTGGATCTGGATAAAAAGTTCCGTGAGGCTCGTACACGTTGCGATGAGCTCCGTGCACAGCGCAATTCCATCTCCAAGGAGATCGGAAAGCTGTACGGACAGGGCAAAAAAGATGAAGCCGAAGCTGCAAAAGCCCAGGTAGCAGCGATCAACGAGGAACTTGAGACCCTGGAGAAAAACGAAGAGAATTACGAAGCCGAGATCAAGAAGAGGATGATGGTTATCCCTCAGATCATCGATGAGACCGTACCGATCGGTAAAGATGACAGCGAAAACGTGGAGATCGAACGTTTCGGTGATCCGGTCGTTCCGGATTTCGAGATTCCCTACCACGTGGATATCATGGAAAGACTTGCTGGGATCGATCTGGATTCTGCCCGAAACACCAGCGGCAATGGCTTCTATTACCTTAAGGGCGACATTGCTCGTTTGCATTCCTCTATCCTCAGCTATGCTCGGGACTTTATGATCGGACGTGGATTTACCTACTACATTCCTCCTTATATGATTCGTGGAAACGTGGTGAGCGGCGTTATGAGTTTCGCTGAAATGGAAAACATGATGTACAAGATCGAGGGAGAGGACCTCTATCTGATTGGCACCAGCGAGCACTCCATGATCGGTAAGTTTATCAACACTCTGCTGGAAAAGGACGAACTTCCCCAAACTCTCACCAGCTACAGCCCCTGCTTCCGTAAAGAAGTCGGTGCACATGGCATAGAAGAGAGAGGCGTTTACCGCATCCACCAGTTCGAAAAGCAGGAGATGGTCGTTGTCTGCGAACCCGAAGACAGCAAAAAATGGTATGACATCCTCTGGAAAAATACCGTCGACTTCTTCCGTTCCCTCGACATTCCTGTACGCACTCTTGAATGCTGCAGCGGTGACTTAGCGGATCTTAAGGTCAAGAGCTGCGATGTAGAAGCCTGGAGTCCGAGACAACAGAAGTATTTTGAAGTTGGCAGCTGCTCCAACCTTGGGGACGCTCAGGCAAGACGCCTCGGCATCCGTATCCGCGACAAAGAAAAAGGCAACTACTTCGCTCATACTCTGAACAACACCTGTGTTGCTCCTCCGAGAATGCTCATTGCTTTCCTTGAAAACAACCTTCAGGCCGACGGGAAAGTCAGGATTCCGGAGCCTCTGCGTCCGTACATGGGCGGCCAAGAATACTTAGGGTAGTATAGTATTGCTATATTACATTACGTTATATTAATGAGGGTTTACCCATTTGGAACTCGGCTCTCTACAATTTGATATCTTTATTTTCCTTGCCCTGATCCTATATTGGGCAAAAGCACAACAAAAATGGCGACGATCGGTTCTGATGGCCGCCAATTTTTGCTTTATGCTATTATGTGGAGCTCCCACTGCAATCTGGTGCTGTGCTTTTGTTTTCTTGGGTTATCTTGCAAGCAAGAAGATCGAACAAGCGACAGATCGCAGGAAAACCGGCCTCATCTGGGGCTGTACGCTCCTCTTTCTTTTCTTTCTGGCAGGATACTTGCTCCCCCATTTCTTTCATGTGAACTTTTTAAATGCGATCGGGATGAGTTACTATGCTCTCTCCATAGCAGGATATCTTTTTGATCAATCGAAAGAGAAAGTACCGGTTGCCTCTCTTCCTGACATGTTCCTTTACGGTGGAAGCTTTACGGAACTCATGTCCGGGCCTGTAAAATCATCCGATCTCCTCCTTCAGTACGGCTCCCTTCCTGATTTTGATGAATCGCTTTTTCACGAAGGCGTCTTGTACATCCTGTGGGGATTCTTCCAGAAAACAACAGTAGCTAATGGATTGGGGCTCAGCGTAGATCACTATTTTACGAATTACTCCGGAGCCTCCTCAGCTCGCCTTCTTCTTGCCTCCCTGTTTTACAGTATGCAACTCTATTGTGATTTCGCGGGGTATTCCTATATCGCAATTGGGATGGGAAAGTTGTTCGGCATCGATGTACCCGTAAACTTTGAGCGCCCTTATCTCGCCACCAACATCCAGGACTTCTGGAGACGCTGGCATATAGGACTGTCTCGTTGGTTCCGTGAACATGTTTACTTCCCTCTGGGAGGGTCCCGAAAAGGTCTGTTCCGCACAGCGTTCAATACGATCGTTGTTTTCGCTGTGAGCGGCCTGTGGCATGGATTCGGAATGAATTATCTGGCATGGGGCCTTGCCCACGGGATCGCGCTCGCATTCTTTACGTTCCTGAAACCCGTACTGAATAGAGCCGGGCTCCTGGAAAAGACCGAAAACAATATTGTTCTGCGTTGGATGGCGAGAATACTGAACTTCTCATTCGTCAATTTTGCCTGGATCATCTTCCGCAGCGGTTCTCTTTCTGTCGCCCTGCAGTTTATCCGCATGCTGAAAGGTCCTTATGAATTTCCGTCCTATTTGGTGCAGACGATGCAGCTTCCGGAAAAGAAAATCCTTTCGATTTTTCTATGTCTGCTCACTGTATTTATTGTGGACTTGCTTGCAGAACATAAGCGTTTTCCAAAAGAAACGATCCTTTCTTCCCCTGTTCTGAGAAATATTGTTTATATCTTATTGATCGCGCTCATTGCATTCTTCGGTAACTTTGAGCTTTCCGGTTTCCTTTACTATAACTTCTAAAGAGGATAACATCCGTTTGAAACACATCCTGAAAAGTTTCATATGTTTTTTGATTGCTCTCGCCTGTATCGTTGGCGTGAATGTTTGGGGTGACCCTGCGAACCTGACACAGAACGAGGCTTTCTATGACCGTATGTGCCGCGTCATGATGCAGGGATACAACATCGAACATGTGGCCGACTACCGCGACCGGGTGTTCCAGCAGCGCGCAGCTCGACTGATTGAAAAACCGGAAACCATCATATTCGGCTCCAGTCGAATCCAGCAGATCGACTCAACAATCTGCGGAACCTCTACCTGGAATGCCGGTGTCTCCGGGGCTACAACTCAGGATGTGTGCGGACTGTATCAGGTGTTTCGCAACAACGGCAAGATCGGAAAACGCGTGATTCTCGGTGTTGACCTGTGGACCCTGAACGGAACTTATTACGATGCCAGATCTTCCCTCTATCTGTCTCAGCCTCTCGCACAGTTTATGACCGATCTGGTAGGAATTCCTACTAAGGCGCCAAAGAAAACGAGCACTTTGTGGTCCGACCTGACTGAACTCACCTCCCTCTCCTACTTTCAATCATCCGTCAACTATTTGACGAGCGGCAACCATCAGGGAAGAATGCGGGACCTTATTACAAGCACTGAATCAACATCATATTATGGAATGCTCCGATATGACGGCAGCTATGTTTACCCTAACAACTATATCTATGTAAACCAAAACGTTGTGGAGGAACGCGTTGGGGCTGCAACTTCTTCTGTCGTTGATCCATTGGTGTATTGGCAAGGAATAGACCCTACCCTGCAACAGATGTACGAAGCTTTATGTAGAGATATTGTGGATAACGGATCTGAACTGGTCATCCTGATCTCTCCTATCCATCCTATTGCCTACTATGAGATTCAAAAGCGCGGTGGAGAGCCGGCGATTATTGAAATTGAAAACTACATGCATGATCTTGCTGCCTCTCTTGGTGCTACGGTTCTTGGTAGTTTCGACCCATGGGCGAACTATTGTGACTACTCTGATTTTATGGACGCTCTTCATATCACCCCTATGACTACGGAACGTCTCTGGAAACCGGAATTATCTAAAAATAAGGATTGACAACTCTTTTACTGTTTTTGTATAATTTTTCTTGCGCTATTGCGATGTGGCGGATTAGCTCAGTTGGCTAGAGCACTCGGTTCATACCCGGGGTGTCGTTGGTTCGAATCCTACATCCGCTACCATATGGCCCGGTGGTCAAACGGTTAAGACACCGCCCTTTCACGGCGGTAATACGAGTTCGATTCTCGTCCGGGTCACCAAACCACTCGTTATCCGAACGCTCACCTAGGCTCGGTGCTGTGCATTTGAAGTCGCTTAAGAGAAAAGATAAGAGTGAAAAGAACGCCATCTCTTAAATGAGGTGGCGTTTTGTTATGCACATTGTCAGATCCTAACTATCTGATCACTTCCAAAATGTCCTTTATAAGATGAGCACAGAACTCCTGACAAACAGAACTTGACTTAGGATCAAAAGGCATTCCTTTCAGCTCATTATTGCTGATCACCCGAACTCCAATGAAGGGTACCGCAAAATGTTCGCTCACCTGTGCCGAAGCAAAAGCTTCCATCTCCTCGCAGTCGGTGCCAAAGGTGCTTTGCAGCTCTGTAATTGCGTCGTACTCCTTGTTGAACCCATCTCCGGTGGCTATCGTTCCGGCATATACCTTTCCATATGGATTTTCCTGAAGCAATGCAAGAGAGACCAACCTTTCATCGGCAATGATCTCATTTACGCCTTCCCACATCCTGCCATTATATCTTTCCCCGTTGATTCGTTTGTTGGAGATCTTGTAGCCTTCTCCCTTTTTTCTTTCTGTGATCGTTCGAAAAGAATCGCAGTTGATATATCTTTTGCCCACAATGATGTCACCGACGTGATAACTTTCCTTGTGCGCGCCAGCTGTTCCTTGATTGATGATCAGCCTTGGTTCGAACAATTGGATCCCCAGAACCGTCGCAAGTGCAGCATTGATCTTACCAACGTATGTTTTGCTCACGACAACAGGAACGTTATTTATCTCCCCTGAATAATAAGGAAAACCTTCCTTATCGATCTCCCGGCAATTAGTCATACGATCAACAAGATAAACGATTTCTTGGCTCATAGCCCCCTGAATAATAACAGGCTTTTCCACTGTACCCTCCTATCAAAACACTATGCCTACCTTTCGAAGAAAAACGCTGCCCTTCTTTGAACCTTATACCATGCTAAGGCCAGATATATTCATCGCATTTTCTTTTTTCCAAAAAGGTATCACTTTCTCTCCCCCTGACATATACTTTTTGTTCCTCTATAATATACATAAAAAAGAAGGTGAGCACGATGAAAAAAGTATTGGTTACTGTACCACTGAATGAAAAGCAAAAAGAGCGATTGGAAAAACTGGCGGAAAAAGATTCCTACCAGATGGTGATCAAGGGTGTCGACTCGCTCGTTTCAGAAGATGTTGCAGATGCGAACGTGATCCTTGGACATATCCCAGCCGCACTTGTCCCCTGTGCAAAAAAACTAGAGTGGCTCCAGATCTCCTCTGCCGGAGCAGACCGATATTTTCGGACGGACGCGCTACCGGAGACTGTGATCCTGACAAACGCAGTGGGTGCCTATGGACTCGCTGTATCTGAACATATGACCGCTTTTACCTTCAGTCTCTTGCGCCGATTCCCTCAGTACACACGCAATCAGGTGAATCACATCTGGAAGATCATGGGGAATGTACAGGCCGTTTCCGAATCGACGATCCTTGTCATCGGTATGGGAAATATAGGAAGCATGTATGCAAAACAGATGAAAGGTGTCGGAGCATATGTAATCGGCGTACGCAGAACAAACAAAGAGAAACCGGAATGCTTTGACGAACAGTACACGATCGATGAGCTGGATCATGTCCTTCCCCGGGCAGATGTTGTAGCGATGGTCGTTCCCGGCAACGACGAGACGGCACATATCATGGATGAACGCCGCTTCTCCTTAATGAAGGATGGCGCTTATATCATCAATGTCGGAAGGGGGAGCGCCATCGATACGAATGCTCTGATCGGTGCGCTAAAAACCGGAAAACTCGCAGGTGCAGCGCTGGATGTAACGGATCCTGAACCCCTGGATCCTCAAAACGAATTGTGGGATATGGATAACGTGATCATCACTCCTCACGCCTCCGGAAATTACCTTTTGAAAGGAACTCTCGACAGAGTCGTAGAAATCCTGACAGATAATTTTGAGCGATACGTGAATGGAGAGCCACTTCGAAACGTTGTAGATCGTAAGCTGGGATACTAAAACATAAGGGGTTGTCGTATGAAACGTTTTTTTCCCAAAAAGAGTTGGATCATCACGGCTGTGATGGCAATCACGGTCTTCCTCTCATCCATTCCCCTATTGTTGCCCGGTACGCATGCCGGCCATGACCTCGGTTTCCACCTCTATCGCATCGTCTCCGCGTCAAGAGCGATAGCGGAGCATTCCTTTCCGGTAAGGATCTATTTCGATCGGTTCAATGGATACGGTTACGGTTCCCCTCTGTTCTACTGCGACTTCTTTCTTTATTTTCCCGCTCTTCTCCATAATCTTTTTGGGCTTGACTTCACCGCTTCCTGGAACACACTTTTGCTCCTGCTCAACGTTCTGACATTCGCTGTATCCTATTACTCCTACAAAACGATATCCCGCTCTTTTACCATCGGGCTCACGGCTTCTGTTCTGTACACACTGACGACCTACCGTCTTCTGGATCTTTACACGAGAGCAGCTATTGGCGAATCATGCGCTCTGGTATTCCTGCCTCTGCTTCTGTGCGGGTTTGAACGCATCCTGAGGAATGAGAGAACAGGGTGGATCACTCTCGCTCTGGGCTATACCGGAGTTCTGATGTCCCACACGCTTTCCTTTCTTCTGGCGTTGCTCATAGGCACTGTTTTCTGTCTGCTCCACTTCAGGGAGATGCTGGCAAAAGAACATCTGATCTCTGTCCTGAAAGCCGCGTTGTTGTCCATAGGGTGTACAGCCTGGTATCTTATACCGTTTCTGCGTTCTGTATTTCTTCCTCTTCAGGCCAAGTCCGATTACCCGGACTTCTTCCGCACCTCTCTGTCCCTGTCGGATCTCTTTGACTTCTCTCTCAAAGGTGCAGCCTCCGGGGAAATATACAAAGGCCTTCTCTCCTCATCGACCGGATATGGTATTACAAAAACTCCGGGGCTTCTCATTCTTCTGGGAAGCATTCTCTTCTTTATTCTATGGATCAGATCATTGCATTCCGGGAAAAACACGCCGGAGAGCAAGCCCTCCTATCTTCTGTTCGGATGGCTTACCATCATCCTTATGTCGGACGTGGTTCCATGGGAACTTCTCCAGGGGCTTCCCGTTTTCTCGTTCTTCCGCTCGTTCCAGTTTCTATGGCGGTTCAACATGGTCGTGGTGCTTCTCCTGTCATATTCTGCCGCCGTCGGTTTTTGCAGTCTCGCACATAGATGGAAGATTCTCTCCTCTCTTGTTCCTGTAGGAATCATTGTCTTCTCTTTGTTCTTTTATCAGACCTACCTGACCCAGACCCGGGTATTTACGGATGATAACATGCCCCTTTTAACGGATAATCTGTACCTGTTCACAGGGAACGATTTGGGCTCTCGCGAACCATTCGAGTCCAATGGAGAAGTTCTTACAATCAACGATGTTATGAAGGAGAAGGGAGTCACCTTTACTTACTCCGTCTTGCCGCCGTCTGACGGCTCTCCCCTATACATAGATGTTCCACTGAACTATTATCCTGGCTATACGGCTAAAGTAAACAATACCTCAGAAAAAGTGACATACAGTGATACCGGTATCGTAAGAGTGTTCATTCCAAACAATGCCTCCAGTGGGACCGTCTCGGTCTCCTATCAGGAATCCCCTCTGTTTCTTTTGGCGGATGTGATATCTCTTATCTCATGGATCTTTCTGTGCACATATCTTCTGAAGAAACGGAGCCACTGATACAACTGGAAAGAATCGAGTAGGGGCTACCCTGTAGCCCCTCTCACACCACCGTACGTGCCGTTCGGCATACGGCGGTTCAATTTAGCTCCAAAGCATGTCGCTCAGCATAGTAATCCAACGGACTAACGAGGCCACGCCTCGTTAGTTTTTCTTTAGAGATTCCGCCTTTAACCTGAGGTAACTGTACGGCCTTCATGTAGCCTCTAAAGCATGCTGCCTTCCGTGCTCTCCACTCTTCAACTCCTAGTTTTCTCAGTCCCCAGCATCTTTTGGACGAAGTCTTCCATTGCTTCCAGATTATTATTCTCAATTGTGTCCTGAGATGTTTATCCACTTTTTGCATTGCGCTTTTCATGGA
>Ga0256404_1011187_pt1 | contig 12126 bp, 10 predicted proteins | sample RumenRJG_01DNA_FD_185990 | JGI IMG/M metagenome (GOLD analysis project Ga0256404, IMG submission 185990) | Bovine rumen microbial communities from Lethbridge, Alberta, Canada - RJG_01 | ecosystem: Host-associated > Mammals > Digestive system > Stomach > Rumen | place: Canada: Alberta | collected... | reverse complement strand
GAAGGGGATGTACTTGATCTGGCCGCCAATCTCGGTATCATTCAGAAGAGCGGTGCGTGGTTCGCCTATGAGGGCGAGAAGATCGGCCAGGGCCGTGAGAATGCGAAGAATTATCTGGCGGAGAACCCGCAGGTTATGACCGAGGTTGAGAATAAGGTGCGCGAGGCATACGGCCTTCCGGCTGTGGCGGGTCCGGCTCCGGCGGCAGCAGAGCAGAATCCGGATCAGGAAGAGACACCGGCGGCCGCGGAACCGGAGGACTGAACGGCAGCATGTGCTGATTTTACCGTTCAGCGTGCGGGCGCCTGATTTCAGAGATAAGGAACTGACAGCAGCAGTCCTGCGTTGATGACCGGTTTTTCAGGACATGAACGCAGGGCTGTTTTCTGTGAATGGAGAAGTCATGAAAGAGTGGACGACAGAGCATGAAGGAGCGGAACCGGAGCAGACAAAGGAGAACCGCAGGGCGGAAGCCCGCGCCATGAAGCTTCTTCTGAACCGCATGATGACAGAAAAGGAGATGCGTGAACGCCTGCTTCAGGAAGGATTTGAACCGGATCCGGTGGAAGCGGCCATACAGTACTGCAGTTCCTTCGGGTATCTCAGTGACGCACGATATGCCGAGAATTACCTGATCTCCATGCGCCGGAAGAAGAGCGGTCAGATGATACGGCGGGAACTTGAAGAAAGAGGCGTGTCAGAAGACCTGATCGAGCAGGCCTTTGAGGAGAACCCGTATGAGGAGTCAGATGTCGTGGATGCGCTGATCAGAAAGAAAGCAGGATCACCGCACCGGATGGATGAGAAGGAGCTGCGACGCACATTTGCCTTTGCCGCGAGGAAAGGGTTTGCCTCTTCCGAGATCTGGAAGGCAATCCACAGGTTCCAGGATGCGGAGAATGAGGAGGAAGAACTTTGAAACGGAAAATTGATCTGATCACCGGGCTGCTTGGCGCCGGGAAAACGACCTTTATCGCGTCCTGTGCGAAGCGGCTCGCCGGCAGAGGAGAGCATATCTGTATTCTGGCCAATGATTACGGTGCTATCAGTGTGGACAGAGCGTTTCTCCTGGAAGAGCTCGGGGATTCCTGTGATATTGAAATGGTCGTGGCCGGAGATGCAGACTGTCAGCGCCGGAGGTTCAGGACCAAGCTGATCTCCTTTGCCATGCTGGGGTATGACCGGGTGCTGGTGGAGCCATCAGGTGTGTTTGATGTCGAGGAATTTTATAATATTCTCTATGATGATCCGATTTCCGGGTGGTATGAGACCGGCAATGTGATTTCCGTGATATCGGCTGATCTGCCGGATCACCTGACAGAAGGGTCAGAATACATGCTGACCAATCAGGCGGCGACGGCGGGACTGATCGTGGTATCAAAGGCAGACCTGCTCCCGGCGGGAACGGATGAGGCGGCTGTGGAAGAAAGGATACGCGCACATCTCGTCAGAAACGCCGGTACATATCACTGCAGCAGGGATTTTTCTAAGGCACCGATGCTGTTCAGCCGCGGGAAACAGATGTCAGATGAAGACTGGGACAGCGTGGAACATGCGGGAAGAGTGCCGGCGGACATGGTCCACATGACGTTTCAGGAAAGCGGACAGTTCGGCAGTCTCTTCTATTTTCATATCAGCCGCAGGAAGGCGGAGATGGAGAAACTGGCAGAGACCCTGCTCACAGATCCGGAGAGGTTCGGTCACGTGGTGCGCGTCAAGGGATTTTTTACGGATCCGTCAACCGGACAGTGGATGGAACTGAATGCCGTAAGGGGGAACGTCAGCGCCTCCCCCTCTCCCGAAGAACCATCGAGACAGGAGGAAGTTATCATTCTTGTCGGAGAAGGCATGAAAGAGAAGGAGATCGGGGCGCTGCTGGGTGAAACCAGAAGCGTGACGGATTACAGTATCTGATCTGCCCGATCTGATTGACAAAATTTTCAGATTTGTATAAAATAACAATGTTATTGCACAATGACAACTTAAAACGAGGAGGTACACCTGTAATGGACCCAAGATTAATCTCTGCGATTATTACGGTCATTGCTGTGGTTGTTGCCATACTTGTTACAGCACTCATTGCCGGGAAACTTGCCGTTCAGAAGAAAATCGATGAAGACAAGGCAAAACTGGAAAGCGCAGATGAGAAGGCACGCAATATCATTGATGAGGCAATCAAAACTGCCGAATCAAAAAAGCGGGAAGCACTTGTTGAGGCGAAGGAAGAAAGTCTGAAGCTGAAAAACGAGCAGGATAAGGAAAACCGCGAAAGGCGTGCAGAGCTGCAGAAGTATGAGAAGCGTGTTCTGGCGAAGGAAGAATCTGTCGACCGCAAAGCAGATTCACTGGAAAAACGCGAAAATGACCTGACAGCAAAAGAAGCGGAATTACGTAAAAAAGAGGCAAAGCTCGACGAATTACAAGACCAGCGCGTACAGGAGCTGGAGAAAATCTCCGGCATGACCTCCGAAGAAGCAAAAGAATTCCTCTTACAGTCTGTTCAGAGCGAAGTCAGAGAAGACGAAGCAAAGCTCTACAGGGACGCCGTTCAGGAAGCAAAGGACAGCGCGGAAAAGAAGGCTCAGGAATATGTGGTTACAGCCATTCAGAAATGTGCTGTGGACTATGTATCCGAGACGACAATCTCCGTTGTGGAGCTGCCGAACGAGGAGATGAAAGGAAGAATCATCGGCCGCGAGGGACGGAATATCCGTGCGCTCGAGCAGGCGACCGGTGTGGATCTGATCATCGACGATACGCCCGAAGCGGTTGTTCTGTCTTCGTTTGATCCGGTACGCCGTGAGGTTGCCCGGATTGCTCTGGAGAAGCTTATCGTGGACGGCCGTATTCATCCGGCAAGGATCGAGGAGACCGTCGAGAAAGCCCGCAGAGAAGTTGAAAATCATATGCGGGAAGAAGGAGAAGCCGCACTGCAGGAAGTCGGTGTACACGGCGTCAATCCGGAGCTCGTCAAGCTCCTTGGCCGCATGACATACCGCACAAGCTACGGACAGAATGCGCTGAAGCATTCCATCGAGGTTGCCCAGCTTTCCGGACTTCTGGCCGGAGAGATCGGACTCGATATCCGTATGGCGAAACGTGCGGGACTGCTGCATGATATCGGCAAGTCAATCGATCATGAGGTGGAAGGCTCTCATGTGCAGATCGGTGCAGATCTGTGCCGCAAGTACAAAGAGCCGGCTGTTGTCGTGAATACCGTAGAGTCACATCATGGGGATGTGGAACCGCAGTCGCTGATTGCCTGTGTTGTTCAGGCGGCTGATGCGATTTCGGCGGCAAGACCGGGCGCAAGGCGCGAAACGCTCGAGACTTATACAAACAGACTGAAAGATCTTGAGGATATTGCGAACTCCTTTGACGGAGTTGATAAATCTTTTGCTATTCAAGCTGGAAGAGAAGTACGGGTAATGGTCGTTCCTGAGAAGGTAAGCGATGCCGATATGGTACTGCTTGCAAGGGATATTGCGAAGAAGATCGAAGAGCAGATGCAGTATCCGGGACAGATCAAGGTGAATGTAATTCGTGAAAGCCGCGTATCTGATTACGCGAAGTAATACCGCTGCAAAACGGTATGGTTTAAAAATAAAGCGATAACGAAAAGAAGAGACCGGCGCGTGATGCGCCGGTCTTTTTTTACCCTTTTATTTACGCTTCAGATTTCGGTGCTCAGCCGGAGCATTTCCAGCAAACGAGGATGACATCGCCGCCCAGGTAAAGAGTCAGATTTCAGTGCTCAGCCGGAGCATTTCCAGGGCCTCTTCCGCGTATCCCTCGGCGGTCTTCCGGTTCGAGCGGATCTCTTCTTCCGTGACGGAGCGGATGATTTTTGCAGGACGGCCGAAGGCCATGCTGTTGTCCGGGATGACCGTGTTCTGGGTAATGAGGGAACCGGCGCCGATGATGCAGTTCTTTCCGATATGCGCACCGTTCATGATGATGGATCCCATGCCGATCAGTGCATTGTCATCAATGGTGCATCCGTGAATGATGGCACTGTGGCCTATGGTCACATGACTGCCGATCCGGATCGGCAGGTCCGGACTGCTGTGGAGCATGACCAGGTCCTGAATGTTGGTGGTATCGCCGATGGTGATCTGGTCAGGCATGCCGCGGATCACCGCGTTGTACCAGACACTGCTGTGTTCTCCTATTATGACATCCCGGATGACGTGTGCGCCGTCCGCGATAAAAACGGAAGGATCAATCTGTCTCATGATTTCTCACGCTCCTCTGGTTTCGGACGTTGACTTTCGTCCGGTTCGATTTTATAATAAATGCCAGTTGTGCAGGCGTAGTTCATCGGTAGAACACCAGCTTCCCAAGCTGGGGAGGCGGGTTCGATTCCCGTCGCTTGCTGGACTTCATGCTCTGGAATCCTTCGTCGCAAGGCTTTCAGAGCATTTTTTATATAACCGATTTTAGCATCATTCCCTGCACAGGGAAAGGGGATGTTGCTTGTCCGATCTCCGATACTTTGGTATGATAAAGCGAAGAAGACGGGCGGCGGACCCGCGTCGGGCGAGGAGGATGAGCCGGCTTGGATGAAAACGTCATGCATGATTCGGATATGAGGGAACCGCTTTTTGATTTTCTGGAGGAGCGGTTCGGAAAAATCAGGATCATCGAGGAAAAAACGATGGGCCGGTCGCGGGCGGATGTTGTCATGGTGATGCCTGACGGCCTCTGCGGCATTGAAATCAAGAGCGATGCCGACACCTATCAGCGGCTGGCTTCTCAGGTAAAGGATTACGATCAGTATTATGACTTCTGCATGGCCGTCGTCGGCACAACGCATGCGCTTCATATCGCCGAGCATGTCCCGGATCACTGGGGGATCATTACCGTGGAGCGTGTCGACGGCGTGTGGGATTTTTATATGCTGAGAGAAGCCCGGAGAAATCCCCGCATGCGCTGGGAAAAGAAAATGGAGATTCTCTGGCGGCCGGAGCTGGCCGAGATCCAGGAAAAACATCAGATGCCGAAGTACCATGACAAAAGCAAGGCGTTTGTCACGAAAAAAATCCTCGAGCGGGTTCCGGATCTGATCAGCGAAGAGGAACTGTCAGCGGAGGTCAGCGACATCCTTTTTGAGCGGGACTACCATCATGTGAGAAAACAGCTTGCCGAGTACAGAAAAGGAACGTACGAGAAGGCGCTGGATCAGGAGACGGACCCGGCGAAACGGCTGGAGATCATGATGGAGCAGGCAAAGGCAGCGGCGAGGTTCGGCAGCAGACGGAAAAGCGGCAGGCGGCGCCGCAGGACCCGGATCCGCAGTTGAAAGTACGGTTCCGCCGTTTATAATGAAATCTGATGAAATAAGCGAAAAAATCGCACAGGAGAGCAGTATGCATACAGAATTTTTAATGGGAAATGAGGCTATGGCGCTGGGCGCCCTGGCGGCGGGAGTCAATGTGGCTGCCGGTTACCCCGGTACACCTTCGACGGAGATCCTCGAGACCATCGCGAAGAGGAATCCGGGAGATGTGTATGTGGAGTGGTCGGTCAATGAAAAATCAGGCATGGAGGTTGCCGCCGGTGCGGCCATCTCCGGCGCGAGAGCCCTGGTGACCATGAAGCAGGTGGGCCTGAATGTAGCTTCCGATCCGCTGATGAGCCTGGAGTATATCGGCGTAAAAGGCGGCATGGTGATCGTGGTTGCGGATGACCCGGGTCCGATTTCGTCTCAGACCGAGCAGGATACGAGAACCTTCGGCATGTTCTCCAAGGTTCCGGTGTTCGATCCGTCCTCCGTTCAGGAAGCCTATGAAATGATTCAGGAGGCTTTTGATTTTTCCGAGAAGTATCACACGCCGGTATTTTTCCGCCCGACGACAAGGGTCGACCACGGCTATGAATCCATTGAGATCAAAGATCCCGGAGAGTACAGAAAAATCACGCCCGAAGGCTTTGTAAAGGATCCTTCGAAGTGGGTGATTTTTCCGCGCCTTTCGGTGAAAAATCACGCCCTGATCGAAAAAAGGAATCAGGAACTCACCGCTGTCCTTTCGAAATATGAGAGAAACCTGGTGGTCCCTGCTGCAGGCAGATATCAGGATGGCTGCAGGATGGGCATTGCCACGAACGGCATCAGTTTTTCCTATGTCATGGATGCGGCGGGTGAGAATCATCCTGCCATTTTCCGCGTGGCGACGCCGTTCCCGTTCCCGGAAGAAAAGGCCGTTGCCTTTCTGAAAGGGCTGGATGAAGTCCTCTGCATCGAGGAACTGGATCCGGTGATCGAGCGGGCGCTGATTTTCCTCTGCGGGAAATACGGTCTGTCTGTCAGGATTTTCGGAAAAATGACGGGCAGCGTGAAGACGTCAGGAGAGAATACGGTAGATTCCGTAAAGGCCGATATGGCACGATTTCTCGGGGAACCGGAAAAGAAAGAGGATGCCTGTGAAGACATGCCTGCGCTTCCGGTCCGGCCGCCGGTACTCTGTGCCGGCTGTCCTCACCGCGCTTCCTTTTATGCGGTCAAGCAGGCCATGAAGGGAAAGAAGACGCTTTTTGCCGGCGACATCGGCTGCTACACGCTCGGCAATGCGCATCCGCTTGACATGACGGACACCTGTCTCTGTATGGGTGCCGGCATCACCATGGCACAGGGCGTGGTCCATGTGGAACCGGATACGAAGGCGTTTGCCTTTATCGGAGATTCCACGTTCTTTGCGTCAGGCATCACAGGCACGATCAATGCCTTCTACAATCAGGCGGATATCACGGTTGTGATTCTGGACAATTCCACGACAGCCATGACCGGTCATCAGCCGCATCCGGGCACAGGCCGCACCATTATGGGCGACATCGTTGAGGCGGTCAGCATTGAAAACGTGCTTCGCGGCATCGGCCTGAAGACCGTGGTGACGCTCGACCCGCTTGATCTGGACAAAGCTGTGCCGGAGATCAGGCGGATTGCGGACGAACCGGGAACGAAGGCCATCATTTTCAGATCTCCGTGCATCGTGAAATACAGACCGCACAGCGGAAAGTCCCATGTGGACCCTGATCAGTGCATCGGATGCCGGAAGTGCATTAATGAACTCGGCTGCCCGGCGCTTGTCCTTGACGGGAAGAAGGCGTCCATTGACGCATCCCAGTGCACGGGCTGCGCGCTCTGCGAGCAGGTATGTCCGGTCGGCGCAATTTCTGGAGGTGGACACAATGAGTAAAAATATCATTTTCTGCGGCGTCGGCGGTCAGGGCACCGTTCTTGCCTCAAAGCTGACGGCGGCAGCGGCCATGAAAGAGAATAAGCATGTCATGACGGCGGAGACCATCGGCATGGCGCAGCGCGGCGGCAGTGTTTTCTCCCATATGAAAATCGGCGAGGCGGCTTCACCGCTGATCGGCGAGAAGGAAGCCGATCTGATCGTGAGTTTTGAACCCGGAGAGACCGTCCGGCAGCTGAAATTCCTGAAAGAGGACGGCACGGTGGTGACGAGCATCCGCCCGGTGCAGCCGGTCAGCGCGATGATCGGACTGGCAGCCTATGACAGCGATGCCATGATTGACTATCTGAAAAAGCATGTAAAGCATCTCATTCTGGTTGATGCGGATAAGGCACTGAAGGATCTCGGCAACACGAAGGTGATGAACATGGTCCTGCTTGGCGCAGCGGTATCATCGGGAGAAGCGGGCGTCGAGCTGAAGGATGTCGAGGAAGCACTGCACGAGAGACTGCCGGAGCCGCTCTGGGAGGTCAATGAGAAAGCGCTTCAGTATATGAAATCACAGTAAGGGACAGAGGAGGATTTTTACCATGGTAATCAATGACACACAGCTTCAGATGGTCAATGATGAGATCAGAAGGCTTCGCAGATCCGATAATTTCTATGGAAAGAAGCTGGAAGAAGCGGGTATTGAGAAGGTCGGTTCGGCGGAGGAATTTCAGAAACTTCCTTTTTCCCAGAAGCAGGATCTCCGGGATGCCTATCCGCTCGGCCTGATGGCGGTGCCCGAAGAAGAGATTGTCCGGATTCATTCGTCCAGCGGCACCACCGGAACGCCGGTTATCATTCCCTATACGGCAAAGGACGTGGATGACTGGGGAGAGATGTTCAGACGCTGCTATGAGCTGGCGGGCGTCACGAACCGCGACCGCGTGCAGATTACGCCGGGCTACGGCCTGTGGACGGCCGGCATCGGTTTCCAGAACGGTGCCGAGAAGCTCGGCGCGATGGTTATCCCGATGGGGCCCGGCAACACGAAAAAACAGCTGCAGTTCATGCAGGATATGAAGTCTACGGTTCTGTGCGCGACATCTTCCTATGCGCTGCTGCTCGCGGAGGAGATCGAGAAGGAAAACCTGATGGACAGCATCTATCTGAAGAAGGGTGTCATCGGCTCCGAGCGCTGGGGCGAGAAGATGAGAAACCGCATCAAGGGTGAGCTCGGCATTCAGATTTATGATATCTACGGCCTGACGGAGATCTACGGCCCGGGCATCGGCATCAGCTGCGACTATGAGTGCGGCATGCATTACTGGGATGATTATGTATATATCGAGGTAATCGATCCGAAGACCGGCCTGAATGTGCCCGACGGAGAATGGGGAGAGCTTGTGATCACGACACTGGTGAAAGAGGGCGCGCCGCTCATCCGCTTCAGAACACATGATATTTCCAGAATCATTCCGGGACAGTGCCCGTGCGGCTGCAGATATCCGAGAATCGATACCATCATGGGCCGTTCCGACGACATGATGAAGATCAAGGGTGTCAACGTCTTCCCGAAGCAGATCGAGGAAATTCTTGCGGAGTTCTCGGATCTGTCAAGTGAATATCAGATCAGGATTTCTCATCTGGACGGACGCGATACCATGCGTATCTATGTGGAGACCAACGGTCACGTGGATTTTGCAGAGATGTCGGAGGCCGTTGCGGAGGCTGTGAAGGGAAAAATCGGCTTCACGCCGATCGTCAAGGTGGTGGAGCTCGGCGTGCTGCCCAGATCAGAAAAGAAGACGAAGAGGGTTATCGACGAGAGATTCGAGTAAACAGACAGAGACGGCGGCATGATCGGATGCAGAAGACGGATCATGCCGCGGCATGCGGTATACACGAAGTGAGGAATGTCAGGTGAAGCGGATTTTTCATTTTATTACCAGCAGGGCAGGCGTGACGATCCTGCTGATCCTGATCGAGATCGGATGGCTCGTGTCAGCGGTTTCCGTGCTCGGCCCGTATATCAGCTGGCTGGAGACAGCGCTCCGTATCGCCAGCATTTTTATTGTGCTCTATATCGTGGCGCACAGCCGTCATATGTCATCGGACGTGATGTGGGTCGTGACGGTACTGGCGTTTCCGGTACCCGGAACGATCATGTATTATGTGCTCAACATCATGCAGCGCGTGTCCAGCAAGACCTACCGGTCCATTGTCACGGAGACGGAGAAGGCACAGTGGTATTATCACCAGGATCCTCAGGTGCTGAAGGAAGCGGAGAATCAGGCTCCCGATCTGACAAGACAGTTTGAATATATTTCCGGCCATGCGGGTTTCCCCGTGTACAGAAACCGCGGATTCAGCTACTACAGCTCCGGTGAAGAGGGGTGGCCGGTGATGCTGGCGGAGATGAAGAAGGCAAAGCGGTTCATCTTCCTCGAGTTTTTTATCATCGAGGAGGGCGTGATGTGGGATGCCATGCTCGATGTCCTGAAGGAAAAGGCGGCCGAAGGGGTTGAGTGCCGCGTGCTTTACGATGATCTCGGCTCCATCAATACGCTGCCTCAGAAATATACGAAAGAACTGGAAAAGGCTGGGATTTTTGCCGAGGCGTTCAACCGGGTGAATTCGCTCGTCAACGGCATCATGAACCACCGGGATCACAGAAAAATCCTCGTCATCGACGGTCTTGTGGCGTTTTCAGGCGGCATCAATCTCGCAGATGAATATATCAATGTGAAGGAAAAGTACGGGTACTGGAAGGACAACTGCTTCCGCGTCACGGGCGAGGCCGTGTGGAGTTTTACGGTGATGTTTCTCACGACCTGGAACGCACTGCGCCACCAGGACCTGGATTACAGGAAGTACTGCGCAGGCGGCGCTGTTCAGCCGGACAGCGGGGATCCGGAGAGGAAATATGCCGGCGAGGAGGAAAAACAGGAGCGTTTCGACGGCTGGATCGCTCCCTACGGCGAGACGCCGCTGGATTCGCATCTCATCGGGGAAGGCGTGTATTACAATATCCTGAATGAGGCGCAGCATTACTGCTACATCATCACGCCTTATCTGATCATAGATGAGGATCTGACCAATGCGCTGATTTTTGCGGCGGAGCAGGGCGTCGACGTGCGGATTCTGACGCCGGGTATCCCGGATAAGAGAATCGTCTGGAACGTCACAAAATCCTACTATCGCAATCTGATTGAGAACGGCGTGAAAATCTATGAATATACACCGGGTTTTGTGCATTCGAAGATTTTTGTCAGCGATGACCGGATGGCCACGGTCGGCACCATCAATCTGGATTACCGGTCGCTGTACCTGCATTTTGAAAACGGCGTGTTTCTGTACGGCAGCCGCAAGGTGGCGAAGGTACGCGATGATTTCCTTCAGGCGCAGGCCGAATCACACCAGATTACGGCAGAGGACTGCTATATGAATCCGGTGAAGCGGTTTATCTTCAGTATCTTCAGAATCTATGCGCCGCTCATGTGAGGCGGAAAACCTGAAAAATCAGGACAGTGCCGGGGGATGAACGCTCCGGCGCACAGGTACAGGCGGATCAGAGCGCTGCCGGAACAGCTGAGGCCCGGCATGCGGCGGCAGTGAATCGATACAGACAGGAGAGACGGACATGTGGATTGCAGATCAGTGGAAGGATTATGAAGTGCTGGACACCTCGGAGGGAGAAAAGCTGGAGCGATGGGGCAGCTATCTTCTGATTCGTCCGGATCCGCAGGTGATCTGGGATACAGAAAAGAAAGATCCGGGCTGGAGGAAGTTCAACGCCCGCTATCACAGAAGTCACAGCGGCGGCGGAGACTGGGAATTCCGCGATCTGCCGGAGCAGTGGACGATCGGATACAGGGACCTGACCTTTCATCTGAAACCTTTCAGCTTCAAGCACACGGGACTGTTCCCGGAACAGGCGGTGAACTGGGACTGGTGCGCGGAGCAGATCCGCTCGGAGATAAAAAGAAGAGAGCAGGCGGGCGACACGGATCCCGGAACGGGAAAGGTGCGTCCGGTGAAGGTACTCAACCTTTTTGCCTATACGGGCGGTGCGACGCTTTCCGCCGCGGCGGCCGGCGCGGCCGTCACCCATGTTGACGCATCGAAAGGCATGGTCGGATGGGCAAAGGAAAACGCGGCATCCTCGGGACTGTCGGACAGACCGGTCCGCTGGCTGGTGGATGACTGCACGAAATTTGTCGAGAGAGAGATCCGGCGCGGCCATCACTATGACGGCATCATCATGGATCCGCCGTCCTACGGCCGGGGGCCGAAGGGTGAGATCTGGAAGATGGAAGATAACATCTATCCGTTCATCCGGCTGTGCACGGAGATTTTTTCAGAGAAGCCGCTGTTCTTCCTGATCAACTCCTATACGACAGGTCTGGCGCCTTCCGTGCTGACGTATATGCTGGAGACAGCCCTGGCGGACTGGCACGGTCATGCGGTGTCATCCGAGATCGGTCTTCCCGTCAGGGATACCGGGCTGGTGCTCCCCTGCGGCTCCACGGGACGATGGACGCCTTCAGGTGCCGGGGACTGAACTTGACACGTCAGCGGCACAAGGATAAAATCAACTCCATGAATGGAGGACTGATATGAAAAAGCTTTCAAAGAACCTGATCAACATGATCGGCCTTCTGGTTCTGCTGATCCTGGTCTTTGCGGCCATCTATGTATATGGCGTTTATCATTTTTCAACCCATTTCTACACAGGTTCGAGTTTTGACGGACTGAATATCGGAGAAATGACGGCGGATGACGCAAAGTACGCGATACAGAATCAGATCCGTCACTATACGCTGACCTGTCATGAGCGCAACGGCCAGACGGATACGATCACCGGAGACCAGATCTATATGACCTACGACGATGACGGAACGATCGAACAGCTGCTGAAGGATCAGAATCCGAAGCTGTGGAT
>Ga0256404_1011184_pt1 | contig 12126 bp, 11 predicted proteins | sample RumenRJG_01DNA_FD_185990 | JGI IMG/M metagenome (GOLD analysis project Ga0256404, IMG submission 185990) | Bovine rumen microbial communities from Lethbridge, Alberta, Canada - RJG_01 | ecosystem: Host-associated > Mammals > Digestive system > Stomach > Rumen | place: Canada: Alberta | collected... | reverse complement strand
TTTTTTACCTATATTTCACTATTAATCACTCCATCGACTAATATACCATCCATTCATATTTTCTCTTAAAATTTTTCTTCCCCAACTAATTTGACATGTTTTTAAATCACTATTGCATTCTGCAACAATTACATATTCATCTGTTTTGTCTATGATAAATACACTATGATAATCATTATCAATTCTCGCTTGATCACCTATTCTTAACTCATCATAATTTTCAAAATATCTAACTGGTGCTTCTGCTCCAAATATCTCATCACTAAGCATACTTGCAAATCCTCTACATTGACTACATGACGTTTTATATGGATATAACTCATTAGACTTACCATAATGTGAATTGCAGTATAACTCTCCATATCTATTATGATTACATGGTATATCTGTTACACTTTCAACATTATTAGTTTTTCTTTTATACGTTGGCTTTTGCCCCATATGATTCCAATATTTACCGTTTGGGAATTTTTTTTGTAATTCAATGATTTTGATATTAAACTCATTAATCCAACCTTCTGGATATTTATCTTTCGAATCCATAAAAGCTAAAAGATATCTGTTATTTTCCGAATTTGATTCAACTAAATTTTCGTATTCATTTTTATTATCAGATTCATTATTTGTATTAACATATATAGCCTCATCATTTTTTTCATTATCTACATTATCCATATTTCCTGCAAATGTAGCCACACTATTTCGAAATTTTAAAATAATTATAACAAATAAAACTAATGAAATTATTAATAAAATTCTTATAATAACTTTTAAGGTAACTAATCCTATATTTTGTGCCACTTTATTCATATTTTCTCCTTATTTTATAAAACCACAAAAATCCTTTATTAATTTAATAATTAACAGCATTATATCAGTAAACATCTTTATTGTAAAGCAGTGAAACATTTTGGGACGGTCTTTTTTTGTTTCATTTTTGAAACAAAAAAAGACCGTCCCAAAATGTTTCAAACTATGAAAAAACTCTTGCAATTTTATGCATTACGATGTATAATTTGAAAATAGTAAATTAGATTGGAATATAGCCAACAAACCATTTTTCAGAAGGGAGCGACAAAATTATGGATACTACTATTATTAAAGATTTATATAGAAATACAAAATCTTATGAAAATCAAGAAATTAAATTAGAAGGTTGGGTTAGAACTGTACGTGATTCAAAAACTTTTGGATTTATTGAATTAAATGATGGTTCATTTTTCAATTGTTTTTAATGATAATTTATCTAATTTTGAAGAAATCTGTAAATTAACAATAGGTTCTTCTATTGCTGTCACAGGTAAATTAGTTTTAACACCAGATGCAAAACAACCTTTTGAAATACAAGCAACAAATGTAACAATAGATAACTTAAGTTCACAAGATTATCCACTTCAAAAGAAAAGACATACATTTGAATATTTAAGAACTGTTGCACATTTACGTCCAAGAACAAATACATTTAATGCAATATTCAGAATTAGAAGTGTTGCAGCTTTTGCAATTCATGAATACTTCCAAAACAATGGATATGTTTATTTAAACAGTCCTATAATCACATGTGCAGACTGCGAAGGTTCAGCTGAAATGTTTAAATTAACAACATTAGATTTAGATAAACCATTACCACAAAAAGATGGACAAACTGATTTTTCACAAGATATATTTGGTAAAAAAGCCTTTATTACTGGTTCAGGTCAATTACATGGTGAAACATTTGCACATGCATTTGGAAAAATATATACATTCGGACCAACATTAAGATCAGAAAATTCAAACACAAAAACACATGCTAATGAATTTTGGATGGTAGAGCCAGAAATTTGTTTCTGTGATTTAGAGCAATTAATGAACATTGAAGAAGATTTCTTAAAATATGTTGTTAAAGTAGTTCTAGAAAAATGTCCAGAAGAATTAGAATTTTGTGACAAATTCATTGAAAATGGATTAATTGAAAAATTAGAAAAAGTACTAAACTCTTCTTTTACAAGATTAGACCATAAAGATGCAATAGATATTCTAAAAAAAGCTGATAGAGAATGGGAATTCCAGCCAGAATATGGTGAAGATTTAGCAAAAGAGCATGAAAAATATATTACAGAATATTTCAATGGTCCTGTTTTTGTTAAAAACTGGCCAAAAGATATTAAAGCATTTTATATGAAACTTAACCCTGATGAAAAAACAGTTGCAGCAGTTGACTTAGAAGTACCTGGCGCTGGTGAAATCATGGGTGGTTCTCAAAGAGAAGAAGATTACGATAAATTAGTAAATCGTATGAAAGAATTAGGAATGGATACTGAAGAATTAGATTGGTATCTACAACTTCGTAAATTTGGTTCTACAGTTCATTCAGGATTTGGATTAGGATTCGAAAGATTATTAATGTATATTACAGGTATGCAAAATATTCGTGATGTAATTCCATTCCCTAGAACACCTGGAAATTGTGATTTTTAATTTGATTATTTGTATCAATTATTTAACAAAAAGCGAAAATTTTATAACAATAAAAAAAATGATAGAGCATAAAGATTTATATTATGCTCTATCATTTTTTTATGATACACGTCCTATAATCGCCTTTAATTTTACATAATTCAAAAAATATGGTACAATTAATATATAATAATATTATAAGGAAGTGTCAATATGAGCAACTTAAGAAAATTAACAATTGAAGACGCAAAGGAATTTTTCGACTGTGCATGGGACGAGAATGTTCACAGATACATGCCAGGATACTATTGTGATAGTTTAGAAAGAGCCCGGGAGGTAATTTCAAATCTATTATCCGATAGGGATACGAAAGCGTATGTTATAAAATCTCTAACCCACTCCTTTATCGGCGTTATAGTCGCTGTAAAAAAAGGAAAAAGAGACGGTAGAAAAGAAGTCGAAATTTCTTATTTTATTAATGAGAAATATCGACACAAGGGATATGCAACTGCAGCTGTTGAACAAATACTCAGGAAATACAAAAAGTACCGAGTGTACTTTGATATCGACAGCACAAACTCAAAATCCCTTGCTCTTGCAAAAAAATTTAATGTGCAAAAAGGAGAAGGTGAAATGTACTTCTTCGAAAACATCTGAAGAAAGTGGACGAATGTCCACTTTCTTTTCATCTATTTATATTATTTTACAAACAAACTCACCAAATACCCCACATAAATTAAAACATAAACCACACCATTTCCTCTGCTCATCTTATTCTTAGGTGGAATAATTGGGAACAATGATAATACTAAGGTACCACCAATCAAAAATATCATATCTAAATTATAACTTGTATTATATACAATTGGTTTAATCATTGCAGAAACACCAATTATCAACAGCATGTTGAATATGTTTGATCCTAAGATGTTTCCAATAGCAATATCACTTTTACCTTTAAATGCAGCAGAAACACTGGTAACTAACTCAGGTAAGCTTGTCCCAACCGCTAAAATTGTTACACTTATCAATTTCTCACTTAATCCAAAATGTTTAGCAATTTCAACAGCATTATTTACTGTTAAATCTCCACCAATTTTCAATAATACTGCTCCTAAAATTAAGAAAACAACATCTTTAATTGTAGATTTACTTAACTTAGTTTTATCTACAACCTTTTCATCATCATCTTCTTTATCAAATTCTTCACCTTTTTTAGCCATTATAATTGTATACACAATAAATAAAATAAACAACACAATTAAAATTCCAGCATCAAATCTTGTTATATCATGTCCTAAATTACAAAGTAACACAAATAATAATGAAATTCCCAAACACATTGGAATTTCAATTAATCTAGTTTCTTTTTTAAATTTAATAGATCTAATAATTGATGACATTCCTAAAATAAGCAATAAATTCGCAATATTACTTCCAACAATATTACCAATTGCCATATCAGGATATCCTTCAATAGCCGAAGTAATGCTCACAAATAACTCTGGCATTGATGTTCCAATAGACACAATTGTCAACCCAATTATTATCTCCGGAATATGAAACTTCTTAGCAATATTACTTGCACCTTCAACTAAAAAATCTGCCCCCTTAATTAGCAAAATAAATCCTAAAATTATTAGTATAATCCAAACTACCACTACTAATCCCTCTTTCTTACAAAAAATAACCTATCGTCTTCAGAGTAGCAAAAACTATAGATTTCGAAATGATTGGTGGGATATATATTACTTTAAAAATGTGGCTTAAGTGGGGACCGACTAGCTACAGAGAGTTATAATTCCCCAGACCACAACAAAAAATATTTTATTCTCAAAACTCCCCACAGCCATACAGTAATTAAATCTTCTCATTCAGGAATTATTACTCTCTGTGCGCTGTTGGGAAACATTTTTAAAATAATATATATCCCACCAATCATTTCGAAATCTATAGTTTTTGCGGCTCCATTATCTCTCCAAAACAAATTTCTTAAACAAATTTCCTCTTTCCTTAAAATTCTTAAAAAAACCATAACTTGAAGCCGCAGGAGACAACAAACAACTCGTTCCTTTTTTTGTCACTTGCTTAGCAAACTTAACCGCTTCTTCCATATTATTAACAATAAACTTTTCCATATTTTCATTAACAACCATATCTGCAATCTTCCAACCAGTATCTGGAAGACAAATTAAATGCTCGATATTCGTATTTTCTAAAAATTCAGCAAACTCGCTATAATCAATACCTCTATCCTTTCCACCAATTATTAAAGTATTAACATTTTTTAAAGTTTCAACTCCATTAATTGTAGATGCAGGAATAGTCGCAATTGAATCATTATAAAATTTAACACCATCAATTTCCGCAACAAATTCCATTCTATGTTCTAATGGTGCAAAATTATAAATATCCTCATTTGCTTTTTTCAAATCTAAATTCATTATTTTAGCAACTGTTGTAGCAAACATAATATTATTAAAATTATGGTCTCCTAGTATTTTTCTAGTTTCCGAATCAGTATATAAAACCTCTCCTTCTTCTGTTACAGCAGTATTATCTTTTCTAATTACTAATTTATCAGTAGTATTTATCTTATCATTTCCTTCAAGACTTATTTCAAAAACATTTTGTTTAAAATCTCTTAATTTTTCCACATGTTCTCTTAAACATTCATTATCAATACTATAAAGGAAATAATCATCTGCATTTTGAAATTTACATATATTTAACTTTGCATTAATATAATGTTCATAAGATTTGTAGTGATCTAAATGTTCTTCAAACAAATTTAATAAAATTGCAATATTAGGTGACACTTGAACATATTCCAATTGATGTGATGATAGTTCCAAAACAACAATAGATTTTTCGGTTAATTTATCAATTTCATCAAATAAAGGAACTCCAATATTTCCAAGCAAATGAACATCTTCACGTTGTTTGCTAATAATATCATATATCAATGAACTTGTTGTACTCTTTCCCTTTGTTCCTGTAACACCAATTGTGAAAACATCAACAAATTCTAAAAATAACTCTATTTGTGATTTAATTTTATCTATAAATTTTGATGTATCTATATCTTTAAAAGAAAGTCCTGGTGTTTTCATAATAACATCATATTTTTCTAATTCTTTTAAGTACTTATCTGCTGTAATTATTTCTACATTCACATCTTTTTGAACATCTTCATATTTTTCATATACCTTTGAATTAGCATCAGATATATACACTTTTTGTTCTGGAAGATGTCTTCTAATTAATCTATATGTAGAATAACCTTCCATTCCAAAGCCTAAAATTAATACTTTCTTACCTTCTAAATATTTAATCAAATCATTAATCATTAAAAATCTCTTCTTTCAATATTTTAGTTTGTTCTTCCGTTAAATTATTTTCTGGATAATAGTTCTTAGTTAAGTCATTTTCTAAATTACTTAATTTAAAATTATTTTCATAATATTTAAGTAAATATGGTAATTCTTTACCTTCTAACTTTGAAATTGTTTTGCTTATTGCAAAACAAACTTCCTCAAAAGTCCCAACACATTCAAATGGTTTAGTTTCTCCATTTCCAGTTAATTCCACAAAAGTTGTTAATAAATCTTCTCTTTCAAATAAATCTTCTCCAAAAATACTTACCAATTTTTCTTTATATAAAAATGGACTTAAAATTGTATAAACAAATAAACATTTAGGACAATTACAGCACCATTTCCATGTCTCACCTTTGCTTCCAACATTGCAGCTTTTAAAAATTTGGTGATATTTTTCGAATTTAGAAAAAGCCATCGCTATTTGTAATTCATTTAAAGGTCTTAAAAAGCTGAAATATTCAGTGTTTCTTTTTAAATATTTGGATGCATAATACCTAAAATCATTTTCAAATTCAACACTTTTTGAATATTGATGATTAATCTTTTCACCATCAACATTTGATTCATTTGCACTTGATTCATTTGATAAAGCAATATATTTTTTTCCAATTATATCTGCAATAAAATATGACAAAAATGCAAGCATTGATGAAAATGGTGTATGGCCATTTATAAATCCTTGTTTATTTAAATCTAATAAATTAGTGTCTATTCTTCTTATAACTTTAACAATTTTTTCGTCATCATAACCTGCAGTTTTTGCACAATCAAGCGTTACAGGTTTTGGATTTACTATTAAACAATAATTATCTTTTTCATTTTTTAAACATTCCAATGTAACGCAAGAATCTTTTCCACCACCTATTGGAATTAAATATCCTTTATTGTCGTTGTTTATTGTATCTTCATATATATCATTACTTTCACATTTTACGCTCATAAAATCATCTATATTGGTTTTGATTCCATTTGTATAAAACAATTCACCTAATCCATAAAAATACAATTTTTTAAACCAATTAATTTGTTCTTCATTAATATACCCTGCTTTTATAATTACGTTTGGTGAACATGTAGCTTTCCAATAACTTATTAATTCAATAAGTCCTATGTGAAAAGCTGCATTTTTGCAGTTTTCTATTAATCTATTATCTATATTTAATTTGTTTTTTAATATTTTAACTTCTGGCTCAAATACTGTTAAGTTCTCTATTATAAATTTAAATTTAAAAATTATTTCTTCTTCAGTATTTTTAACTGAAAAACTGTCATAAATAAATGTATTATATTTTTCTCTTAGTTCGCTAAATTTTATTGAATTATCTAACATTAACTTTACGCCTCCATTTCCTACTAATTTTACCATATTATTGGCTTGTTTTACAATAGATTTAGAAAAAAACTAAATATGTTAATTGAATAAATTATAATAAAAAAGTGAAAAGAAGCACTCTAAATAATAGAGTGCCTCTTTTTCTTTTTAAATCTCGTGTTCAACACCATTTTCGTCAAGCATCATATAACCGCGGTCATATTTTACTCTTGCAAACCCGTCATTGAAATCAGCATGTCCGTCATATTTAAATGGTGTAATCTTTTTTCCATCCTTTGTAACATAGCCCCATCTCATATGATCGCATACGTTCAACAATCCATTCGAGCATTCGATAACTTTATCGTAATTCTCACTTATACCTCCTTCAACGTTAATTAAGTCCGTTTTAATATCAACAGCCATAAGAGATACACTCCTTTTAATTATTTGCCATTTAGGCATTTCGAGTATTATACAATATTTGACAGAATTCGTCAATGTTTTTCAGTTTAACTTAGAATAACTATTCTAATTACCAATTATTTTAAACTAACTATTTTTTCCCAAGAAAGTCCTTCTTTTCCAAAATGACCATAATTAGTAGTCTTAGCATAAATAGGTTTTTCTAAGTCTAAAGTATTAATTATCCCTCTTGGTGTCAAATCAAATTTTTGGTTAATTATAGAAACTATTCTATCATCTGAAACAGTACCTGTCCCAAAAGTATCAACGAAAATTGAAACTGGTTTAGCTACACCAATGGCATAAGAAATCTGAATTTCACATTTTTTTGCAAGTCCATTAGCCACAATATTCTTCGCAATAAATCTCGCCATATATGAACCTGATCTGTCTACCTTAGTTGCATCCTTTCCAGAAAAAGCTCCTCCACCATGACGGCTAAAACCTCCATAAGTATCTACAATTATCTTTCTTCCAGTAAGTCCTGTGTCTCCTAAAGGTCCACCTATTACAAATCTCCCTGTTGGATTAATGAAATATTTTGTTTTATCATCTAATAAATTTTTATCAATTATTTTATTAATTACTTTTTCTTTTATATCAGATTTTAAAACCTCCAAATCAACATTTTCTTTGTGCTGTGTTGATACAACAACCGTATCAACTCTTACAGGATTATCATCTTCATATTCAACAGTAACTTGTACTTTTCCATCTGGACGTAAATATGGAATCTCTCCTGATTTTCTAACTTCTGATAGTCTTTTAGCTAACCTATGTGATAGATAAATTGGCATTGGCAAATAGTTTTCTGTTTCGTCTGTAGCAAAACCAAAGACCATTCCTTGATCTCCTGCGCCATCAGTATCTACACCCAATGCAATGTCAGCAGACTGTTTTGAAACGTTAATAATTACTTGGCACTTTTCATAACTAATATCCGTATTTTCATCTGTATAACCAATCTCTTTTATCGTATCTCTTACAACCTTTTCAATATCAACATCTGCATTTGATGATATTTCGCCAGTAACTAATACAAGCCCCTTTCCAGCAACTGTTTCACACGCAACCCTCGCCTTTGAATCTTGCTTTAAATATGCATCTAAAACATTATCTGATATGTAATCACATAATTTATCTGGATGCCCTTCTGTTACACTTTCTGATGTAAATAATTTTTTCATATAATTCCTCCTTTTTGAAATCAATTCTTCTTTTAAACTGATTTCTAATTATTTTTAATTATATATATTATTCTTTTTATTTTAAATTTCATACTTTATTTAATTGAGTACTTTAGTTATATAAAATAACAAAAAACCTTTGCAATATTGCAAAGGTTTATATTTCTTCGTTAAATCATCACCCAAAGCTTATATTGCTTCGTCGGTATTAGCACCTTGCTTACGCAGGTTGCTGTGGAGTCATAAAGCCGAATCTCTCGTCCACTCTTGATAATATATATAATTTTGGTTGATTATACCACATTTATTTATTGTTGTCAATTATGAATTACAAAGAATAAACCAGGTTTCTTATTTGAAACCTGGTTTATTCTTCAGAACTTTTTAATAATATCACTCATTGAATTAATGTCTGGATTTAAATGCTGTGCTAAGTCAACTAATTTTTGCCTTAGAATTGCAGTATCAAACTGAACAGGTTTAATATGGTCATATCTTGCATTCTTACATTTTAGAGCTTTGAATCCATTTTCTACTGTACCGAATGATTCCAGAGCACATTCTAAAAAATCATATTTCTCAATTCTAAATGATTCCCTATATGATTCTATTGTACTCCCCCTACGGTTCATGTAATACTGTGCACTAGTATCTCTAATACACTTACATCCTCCCTCTGAATCTGGTAGAGCTGAAAGATGATTACAACAGTCTTGTCCTCTACTGCAACTGTGTTCTAGCCATTTTTGTCCATTTAGCTTAATCTTAGGAGATGATAACTTGGAATACCAAATCTCGTTTTGATAGCATAGAACTACTCCTGGCTTGTTCTCCATTCTGATATTAAGAAGTTCTTCTTCTGTAACTTTCCGAAGCTGATATTCTTCACTTCCGAGAGTTAAAACATGATCTTTTAATAGCTTTTCAATTGGTAGTTTACTCATTTTGAAATCGCCCCTTTTCCTTAGTATAATGAGTACACTCATTTGATATATTGCCTAAATATATTTAGGACATTCTATCACATTATGTTAATTTAGTCAAGTACTAATGCTTATCACATATATCCTTAGGAACTGTTCCTTTTCTAAAATACTCAATATACGTATCTTTACAGCCTCCCGTTGCCTTTTTTCCTGTTTCCTTACATACTGCTACTTCTTGTACATTATTTGGTCTGTCAAAATCAGCTTTTATCAAATCCTCGTGAATATTTCTCATAGCTGAAGCCCAAATTTGATTTGCCATCGAATCAGCTCCCTCATTAATAGATTCATTAATATCAAATCCAAACCATGTAACCGCTGTATAATATTTTGTAAAACCGCAAAGCCATTTATCATAATTATCATTTGTTGTTCCAGTTTTAGCAGCAACTTCAAATCCATCTATTTTACATGACCTTGCCGTTCCATTCTCTCCATTTACTGGCTGTGTTAATAATTTCTTAAGTACATAAGTTGTATCTTCCGAAAACACTTTTTTTGGTTTTTGTTTGCATTTCAAAACAGTTTTACCATATGAATTATCAACTTTTGTATAAAATACCGGTTCAATGTACTTTCCGCCATTTGCAATGCACGCGTATGCAGCAGCCATTTCCAAAGGAGTTGTTCCCTTTTCTAGACCTCCCAATGCTAATGGTAAATCACAATCAGCATCTGTCAAAGTTGTAATTCCCTCTTTTTTCATATATTCAATAGATTTTTTTGGTGTTAATTTTTCCATAATTTTTACAAAAGGAATATTTTGTGATGACTCAACTGCTCTCCTTACAGTAATATTTCCCAGTTCTTTTTCACAATCAATAGGACTATAATTGTTAGAGAAAGTTGTTCTAGTATCATCATAAACAGTAAGCGGAGTTATAATTTTTTCTTCTAATGCCGGTCCAAGAACCGCAATTGGTTTAATAGCAGACCCCGTTTGCCTTAATGCTTGTGTAGCTCTATTAAATCCTCTTGATGATTTCTTTTCTCCTAAACCACCCACACATCCCTTTACTTGTCCAGTGTTATGGTCAATAACAATCATAGCCGCCTGTGATGTACTATCAGGGTATTGTTGTGATTTAACCATGTATTTTTGCTTTGCAAATTCTTCTTCTAAATCTTTTTGTATGTCAGTATTTTGAGTACAATAAATATTTAATCCCGAATAATATAAATAATTTGTTGCAAAGCTTGCTGACATTTTTTTGCTTTTTTGCAAGTCACTAACAATTTGAGATATTGTTGCATCAACCATATATGAGTATACATTATTTCCTTTAGGCTCAACATCTCCCTTTTTGAATTTCAAACCTTCATCAATTTCTTTAACCGCGTTATTATATTCATCTTCCGAAATATATTTTTCTTGAAGCATTACACCAAGAACAGTTTTTGACCTGGATTTTATTTTCTCAGAATTATCATTTTCGCCAAATGGATTATATGAATTTGGTGAATGATTTAAACCAGCTAAAAACGCACATTCTGCTAAATCAAGTTCTGTTACATCCTTGTCAAAATAATACCTAGACCCCATTTGAACCCCATACACATTTGGTCCGACATAAATAATGTTTAAATATGTTTGCATAATTTCATCTTTTGATAAAACCATTTCAGTTTTGATTGCTCTATCCCACTCTACAACCTTTCTTGAAATTTTAGTTTCATTTTCACCTGTAACATTTTTTATAAGCTGCTGAGTTATAGTACTTCCTCCAAAAGAGCCATTTCCTCTGTGTATTACATAGCTACCAATTGCACCAGCCGTTCTCTTTAAATTAATACCATGATGCTTATAAAAATTCTTATCCTCGATAGAAACATATGCATTAACTAAATTCTTAGGAACTTTATCTAAACTGATATTTTCTTGAATTCGACCTTCTCCTAGTACAGCAATTATATTTCCCGTAGAATCATACATAATAGAATTCTGACAAGTAATAATGTCTTTCATAATTTTGTTCCATTTATAGAGTGATATTAAAAAAGAAATAAGCCAAATAATAAATGCAATTAATAAAGCAATTAAAATTATTTTTCTTCTTTTCTTCTTTTTAGCACGTTTGTCATCATCCAATTCTTTAACTTTTTTAGATTTCTTACCACTTTTATTACTCTTAATATTTGTCTTTTTCTGTACTCTAGATATATTAGGTTGATATTCCACTTTGCTTTGATTAGCTCTTTTTTTCTTAGAGTTTATGCCAATAATTATATCTTCATCATTATTACTTTCAGTTTCATAAACTCTTTTACCAAACCTAATATTTTCAGTACTTTTCTTATGTTTATTATCATTCAATATTATTCATACCTTTCAAATTTTATTATTTTTAATTATATCA
>Ga0256404_1011183_pt1 | contig 12127 bp, 9 predicted proteins | sample RumenRJG_01DNA_FD_185990 | JGI IMG/M metagenome (GOLD analysis project Ga0256404, IMG submission 185990) | Bovine rumen microbial communities from Lethbridge, Alberta, Canada - RJG_01 | ecosystem: Host-associated > Mammals > Digestive system > Stomach > Rumen | place: Canada: Alberta | collected... | reverse complement strand
AGGAAAAAAATAATAAAAACAATACTCTTATTATGTTAAAAAGAATGGTATAATAAACCACGAGTTTTTTCTTTTAGAATAAAATATTGATATGGCTGCAATGCTTTTATATTTTAGGGGGAAATCAATGAAAAAATTAACTGATTTACTTAAGAATCTTGATTATAAACTAGTCCAGGGTGACCTTGATAATCGCGAGGTCGAGGGAATCGTCTATGATTCCAGAAAGGCCTTTCACGGCTGCCTCTTCGTATGTGTGAAGGGCGCAAATTTCGACGGGCATCAGTTTGCGTCAGCCGTTGCTGATGTCGGTGCTAAGACAATCGTCGTAGAGGATGATGTTGAGGTCAGAAGCGACGTCACAGTCATTAAGGTTCCGGACACCAGAGAGGCGCTTGCCATTCTTTCTGCAAATTGGTTTGGAAATCCGGGTGACAGAATCAAGGTCATCGGGATCACCGGTACGAAGGGCAAGACCACGACGACCTACATGATTAAGTCTATCCTTGAAAATGCAGGCTACAAGGTCGGTCTCATCGGAACCATCGAAGCCATCATCGGCGACAAGCACATTCCGTCAAAGAATACGACACCGGAATCCTACGAGATCCAGGAAGACCTCGCAGCGATGGAAAAGGAAGGCATTACAATCTGCGTCATGGAGGTCTCCTCACAGGGACTCATGCTTCACCGTGTCGACGGTATGACCTTCGAAATCGGAATCTTTACAAATATTTCTCCAGACCACATCGGTCCGAATGAGCATACCTCATTTGAAGAATACCTGCACTGCAAGAGCCTGCTCTTCCAGAAATGCAGGAAGGGAATTCTGAATATCGATGATCCTCATATGAACGACATCCTTAAGGACCACACCTGTACAGTTGAGACCTTCGGATTTTCTGAGAAGGCAGATTTCCGGGCAGAGGATATGGAGCTCTTCCATGAAAAAGGTGTGATGGGTGTCAATTACAAGGTTACAGGCAAGGTGAATTTCGACGTGAAGATTTCTGTCCCTGGCAGATTTTCTGTTTACAATTCGCTCTGCGCCATCGCCGTCTGTGCACATTTTAATGTTAAGACAGAAGATATGCAGAAGGCACTATTAAATGCCAAAGTAAAGGGCCGGATCGAGCCTTATCCGGCAAGCGACAGATACACTGTCCTAATTGACTACGCCCACAATGCGATGGCACTTGAGAGCCTTCTCACTACCTTGAAGGAATATAATCCCGGCCGAATCGTCACGATCTTCGGCTGCGGCGGCAACCGTTCAAAGGAGAGGCGTTTCGAGATGGGCGAGGTTTCCGGACGCCTTTCAGACTTTACCGTTATCACCTCGGACAACCCACGTTTCGAGGAGCCTGAGGCCATTATCGCAGACATTGTAACCGGCATCAAAAAAACCGACGGCAAATATGTGACCATTACGGACCGCAAAGAAGCCATCAAATATGCGCTCTCTCATGCAGAGGACCGAGATGTTATCGTCCTTGCCGGCAAGGGGCACGAGGACTACCAGGAAATCCGCGGCAAGAAATACCACATGGACGAGCGCGAGCTCCTCGCCCAGGCGCTTGCGGAACTGAGAAATTGATTTGTTAGTAAACAAGCCGATGGTGAAAAACTTTTCTGCGTGTGCATAAAGTGAGCAAGTGCAAAATAGCAAAGCGCATGTTCACGAGCGCAGATTTGCCATGGATGGCAAATCTAGCCGAACGCGCCTGGATGGCGCATAAAGGCGGCGCGTAAATTTATGTCGGTGGTGGCGCTTTGCGTAATTTTGCCTGCGCAACGGACCGCACCACGCAGAAACGTTTTATCACCAGAGGCGTAGTGGGAGCGACAAAGATTGGAGTAAAAATATGGGATATTACTACGGCTGGTTCGACCCGACCTACATTCTCGTGATCATCGGCATGATTATCGGCCTGATTGCATCCGCGAATGTGAAGGGCACGTTCAATAAATATTCAAAGGTAAGGTCCATGGGCGGCATGACAGGCGCTGAGGTTGCTCGGCGGGTGCTTGAGTCCCAGGGCATTTATGACGTCGAGATTCGTCATGTGAGCGGAAGTCTGACTGATCACTATGATCCAAGGAACAAAACCGTGAACCTTTCTGATACGGTATATGGCAGCACATCTGTTGCCGCGGCAGGTGTTGCGGCGCATGAATGCGGGCATGCCGTACAGCACCATGTCGGCTATGCACCGCTTGGCATCAGGTCTGCACTTGTCCCTGTCGTAAATTTTGGTGCAAACATTTCCTGGCCATTAATTATCATCGGATTATTCATCCGAAGCGAATGGGGTTATTATGTTATTATAGCTGGCGTTATTCTTTTCTCATTTGCAGTACTGTTCCAGCTTGTGACTCTGCCAGTTGAATTCAATGCATCTCACAGGGCACTCGAAATCTTAGGTGATACCAGAATTCTCGGTGAGGACGAGCTCAAGTATACACGGAAAGTATTAAAGGCCGCTGCGATGACCTATGTCGCAGCCCTTGCATCTTCGATTCTGCAGTTTATCAGGGTACTTTTAATTGCAAATTCGAGGAAACGCTAATATAATTACTAGCACGTATATATAAGGATTGAATACGGGAGGTTTCTATGAGCAGCTCAATGACTGGTGACATATCTTATGGCGGCGATCTTGCTGAAGCTGGTTTATTATTAGGAGGATTAATAATCGGTGGCGCAGTAGTTGGTACAGCTATTGCCGTCGGGGCTATTGGTTCTGCAGTTGTTGCGGGAGCTGAAAAACTCCATGATAATGTTGTCGCTACAAAAGACGAGATTCGGAAGGTTCAGGCTGAGCGTGATATCCTTATGAAAAATCTTAAGGATAAAGCAGGCTCTGTTAATGCATTAAACACATCGGGTTTTAATGCATACGAGCTGAGCACCTATAAGGAGCAGGAGGACAGACTCATCTCAAGGCTTGATGACATCATGAAGAGGGCGGAGACTGCCACGAGTCAGGATGCGCAGAAACAGCTTGCCAATGAAATGAATGCTGTCATCAATGATTTCAATGCTTATAAAAAAACACTAAACGAAAGAATGGAAAAATCCGAAGCTGTTAAGAAGGAATATAATGCCATTCATAGCAAAATGGACAGCATAACAAAGCTTCGTAAAAACAGGGTCATCGACCTCATTGAAACTGGAGATAAGGAGATTGAAGATACTTCAAAAGCAGAGAAAGATATTGAAGGAATCACAGAGGCTTTCCATGATGCTGTCGTAGACATGATGGGAAATCATGATTATTCTGCGGTAGAATGTACAAAGATTCTGACGTATGATGAGACCATGAAAATAATCAACAGCGCTTCTTACTCTCCAAAGCAGAGACTTGCAAAAATGAGAAGACTTTTCCAGGATTTCGATTCTGTGTCAAATGCAATGGAAAAGACAATGCAGGATAAAAAAGATGCATATAGGGAGTACTACAAGCTTGCTTTCGAGCTTGGAGAAATAGAACCGCTCAGCAATTTTGAAACGGTTGAAGATATTGACTGCGCAATCGAAAAGGCAAAGGAAGAAAAGAAAAATATTCTGATCAGACATAAGGTCATGGAGACGATTGATGAGGTGATGGCTTCCCACGGCTTTAATGTCATCTCAAATGAAGAATTGGTAAAAGCCGGAAAAGCTGAAACAAGGCTTTATGGTATTGATGATGAGTCTGCCATACAGGTATTTATTTCAAAGAACAACAAAGTCACCATGAAAACTGTTGGGATTGGCTTTGATGAAAATATTGATAAGGATGAAGACGAGAAATTATATCAAAAACAGGTTTCATTCTGTTCGCTTCATCCAAAGATTACGGAAGAACTGGCAGAAAAAGGTATTGTTATCAGCAATACAAGAGTGAATGAAGCAGATAAAAAATATAATAAAAAAATTGCTATTAAGGAATATCAGAAGAAGACAGCAAAGCGAAGGAATACTTCGGATTATTCTACTACAGCAAATAATAAAGTAAAGTATATGAAGTAGGAGTAGACATGTCATTAAGTCATATACATCAGTGCCCTGTCTGTGGGAATGATATTGATGAATCAGAAATGCATGAAGGCAGGGTGACCTGTGAAATGTGTAATGCAGAGCTGTATTTTGATTTTTCAACGAACGAACTCAAAGAGGTTCCGAAGCAAAACGCAGCACCCGTGCAGAATACGCCATCCAATCAAAATGAAGTAAAGCAATCTGATTCTGCTCCTTCAGGCAAAAGATATTTTGTCCACTGTGATGATTCGCAGACAGACACCTTTTTAGATGATCCAGAGGCAAAGTATGATAAAGCTGCAAATACATTTTTCTGCAAAGGCTGCAAAAAAACGCACACGATAGATGGATTCTTTTTCGCAATCCAGGAAAAGGCGGAGTCGTCTGGTGTGAATACCACCGCTGCCGACAAATCCAAAAATATCGCATCTCTTACAGGTGAAGCGCAGAAAGCGGTCGATGTAAAAGTATTAAAGAGCAATATGGAAGGAACGCATGTCGACCTCATCTGTGACATGGACAATAAGGTTTTCTCTATTCCCGAGAGCGGCGGAGTCATCGGAAGATATGGAACGATTGATCCTGACTTTTTCCAGCACTTTTCTACAATTTCCGGAGAGCACTGCAGAATTTTTAAGAATGAATATGGAAAATGGATGCTTGAGCACCTGAGCCATACGAATGATACAGAGTATGATGGAACGGTTATGAAGCATGGCATCCCGCTTGTATTATCTGATGGAAAGAAAATCAGACTGGCGAGATTCCTCACATTTACGGTGCATATATACTGATGAATATTGCAAGGATTTTGTGCCCTGTTGAATCTTTAGGACCAGGAAAAAGAATAGTGATATGGACAGCAGGATGCTCAAAAAAATGTGCAAACTGTGCGAGTCCGGAATTCTGGCGGACGAATGACAGACAGAGCATATCCGTAGAGAAGCTTTCCAAAATAATAATCAGGATTTCTGAAGAAGAAAATACCGATAAGCTTACTATTTCAGGCGGAGATCCGCTTGAGCAGCCGGATGAACTCTTAAGCCTTCTAAAGAGCATTAGAAACGCTTTTCATGATGTTCTGATCTATACGGGGTATACTTTTGAGCAGCTTGAAATACTAAGGTCAAAGGAATATCTGGACGATTTCAGAAAGTACTGTGATGTACTAATTGATGGGCCATATATTGATGCTGAGAATCGTTCTGGTACGGCCCTTACAGGTTCCGGGAACCAGCGTATTATTTTCTTTCATGATGAGCTGAAACCAGAATATGATGCATATTTAAAAGAGGGACGTAAAATACAAAATATATATGTGAATGACAGAATGATTTCTATTGGGATTCATGGTAAGGAGGAATGACATGGCAAAGAGCGGCGTACCAAAGTGGCTTCAGGAAATCAACAGCTTCAAGGGAATAAAAAGCACGTTTATTCTTGAAGGAAATATTAATGACTTTTACCCCATTCCTGCGGGAGGAGATTCAGACCAATACCGGTTTACGGATATGAACCGTACCCTTCTTTTTACTTTTAATTCTCACATTCCAGATATTGATTATGATTTTATGTTTTGTGATCCTGCTACAGGTTTCTACAATCCTATGGATGGAAAAATTGGCAATCTTACAGAGATGATGACCAAATATGATGAAATCGAGCAGGGAGAGCAGACAGCATATAAGAAAATCAGCGACCGTATCTTTAATAATTCATTCAAGACAGATGATATCGAGCGTCTTTCAAATACCATAAAAAATGCGATGGTCGATGGTTCAAGGGAGCGGCCGATTGCAATCGTAATGAATTTTGCATCCCAGTATATTTCTTCGCCGGATCATCTACAGCCTGAAGAAAATAAGATGTTCCTAAACCTTCTTTTTGCCTCACTTAATTCAAAAAAAATTAATAATCAGTATAATACCCTGATTATGGTCGTAGAAAAATATAATGACCTTCCAGCATGGTTTTTCTATAACAACCCAAATGTCAGGACGATTTCAGTTTCAGACCCGGATAAGAATGCAAGGGAAGTATTTGTTAAAGAAGAGTTTTCCGAGTATCTTGAAAATGAAAATTTCAAAAAGGAATTTGATAAATTCATAGATATTACGGATGGCCTGAAGAATCGTGAAATAAGGGAAATAGATTCCCTGTATCAGCGGCTTCTTACTGAAAAGCCGGACGCAGATATTTTAGATGCAGTTTCCCTTTACAAATATGGCATTGTGGAAAATGCGTGGAATTCTATTGAGCCCGAAAAAATAAAGAACCTGGAAGAGAACCTGAAGAAGAGAGTCAAGGGGCAGGACCTCGCCGTTAAGAAGACCGTTAATATAGTAAAGCGTGCCGTCCTCGGATTTTCCGGACTTCAGCATTCCTCCGGACAGAACAAGCCAAGAGGAATTCTCTTCTTTGCCGGACCTACCGGAACAGGAAAGACTGAGCTTACAAAGGCGCTTGCAGAGCAGCTTTTCGGAGATGAAAATAACTGCATCCGGTTTGATATGAGTGAATATGCGGAATCTGCCTCAGACCAGAAGCTCTTCGGAGCGCCTCCAGGATATGTAGGCTATGAGGCCGGTGGACAGCTTACGAATGCCATAAAGGAAAGGCCATTTTCTATCCTCCTGTTTGATGAAATAGAAAAAGCAGATCCATCCATTATGGACAAATTTTTGCAGATTCTCGAAGACGGCAGGATGACAGATGGTCAGGGAAATACGGTATATTTTTCAGAGTCCCTTATTATTTTCACATCGAACCTTGGCATTACAAGACTTTACAGGGACAGAATTACCGGTGAAGAAAAGCGTGATGAACTTGTTAAACCGGATGAACCATATGAAGAAATCAGGTCGAAGGTTATTGACGCAATAAAGGCACATTTCAAGCCTGAGGTATTAAACAGGATTGGTGACAATATCGTAGTTTTTGATTTCATCAGGCCGGAGACCTCAAAGGGAATTGTCATTCATCAGTTTGAGACAATAAATGCGAGGATATTAAAGCAGAATAAAATCAAAGTCAATGCATCTGAAGATGTGGTAAATTATTTCTGTGAAAAGGCGAATACGATGGAGGTCCTTTCCATGGGTGGAAGAGGAATTGGAAACCTGATGGAAAGCGAATACATTAATCCAATGGCTGAATATATTTCTGAGCATGAGATTTCAGAAGGACAGGAACTTCATATTTCCATATCAGATGGGAAGCTTAGTTTTTCATAATAAATTTTGTTAATGGAAAGCTGCTTCGAAGAAATTATTCATTTCGTTTGTTAGAAGATATTTGGGAGCATTCATTGTTTGAGATAAGTGCGAAAACCGATATTGGACCTGCTGCTGCACAGAATGATGACCGTATTCTTGTCGAAGACCGGATTTATTCTGATGCCAGCTTTTATAGTAAGGTAAATAGTTCATTTATTAATTTTGCGATCTGTGACGGAGTCGGCGGATTAAGCTTTGGAAATGTCGCAGCGGAAACAGCATTAAATACGATTACGGAGCTGGGCGCTTGTGATGTAGATGAAGGCAGCATCATTGACAAAATATTCAAAGCCAATGATGAGGTAAACAAACAAAGAGTACGTCTTCATAAGGATGGCGGTCTTAGAACTACGCTTGTCGGAGTTATTTCTGATGGAGAAAAGACACTTGCCTATCATGTAGGTGATTCGAGAGCATACCTTTTTAACAGACCATATCTTATTCAGGTGACAGAAGACCATTCACTTGTCAATGAGCTGGTGAAAAGAGGAGAGCTTACCGAAGATGCAGCTTTTCATGATGCAAGGAAAAATATCATTACCAGAAGCCTCGGGGTCGAGAAATTAATGAGACCATCTATTGATGATATTTCAGATGATTTTATGGATGGCTCAATTATCATGCTGTGTTCTGATGGCATTTCCGATGTTATGGAAAAGCAGGAACTGAAGGAAATATTTAATGATGACAGGCTGAGTCTTGAAGAAATGAAAAATAAGATTTATGACAGTGCTGTGAATAAAGGTTCGGATGATAATATCAGCTTGATATTAGTTAGAAAGGTACACTGAAAATGGGAGCAGAACATATACCTACAATGCCTCAGAATGGAGGCTCAGGACATATACCAACGATGCCGCAGGATGGAGGTTCAGGACATGTGCCTACGATGCCGCAGGGTGCAGGTTCAGGGCATGTGCCCACGATGCCACAGGGTTCAGATGCAGGCTCAGGACATATGCCAACAATGCCACAGGGTACAGGTGAAGGACATGAGCCTACGGTGCCGCAGGGTACGGGTACAGGTACAGGGCATACAGCTACGGTTCCCCAGGACTTTGGTTATGGGGCGGCTTCAAATCCGAAAAAGCAGTTATTATCCTATGATATAAAATATACCGGTGAAAAAGGCACTACTTACACGGTAAGGGCATCTGAAAGGATTCATGTCGAAAGCGGCGAGTCTGAAATTTATAAAGCTGTCGATTCTGGAAATAATAAATTCGTTGCAAGAATTCCTACGAAGGTACGGCCTTTTGATAAGGAAAAATCCAGAAAGAGACGGCATGTCATAGATTTTCTCAAAGAAAATAGCAGAAATAATGCCAATCATCTGCTTCCGCTTTCCGATGAAGGTACAGTACAAATAAATGGTGAAGAGTATTTTATTGAAATATATCCATATTGTGAAGGAGGAGATTTAGGAAATAAAAGCGGTAGATTAAGCTATGATTTCCTGAAAAATAAAGTCATCCCGGACATAAATGAAGCACTTCATGTCATACATGAGAATGGTTTTATTCACAGGGATTTAAAGCCTGACAATCTTTATGAATATAAAAATGGAGTCGTTATTGGCGATTTTGGAATCATGACCGAGGTAATGGATGCCGCGCACAACCTTGACTTAAACAGGGTTGGTTCGTTGGGCTACTATGCACCAGAATTAAATGCGGGTTCTTTTGATAAGCAGTCAGATTATTATTCTTTTGGCCAGACGATTTTCACGCTTTATACCGGGCATCTGATGTATCAGGAGGAGATCGACCTGCATGCTTATGAATCTCCGGATATTCAGCGAAATGCTATTTTTCAGAGAGCATTGAATGATGATTTCTCACTTGAAGATATCAAAGAGGATGAACTTCGTACGCTGATCAGCGGTCTTCTCCAGAATGCATATAAAAGCCGTTTTGGATACAATGAAGTCAGGCGCTGGGTAAATGGTGAAGCAGAGAGTCTGAAGCATAGTTTAAGGCTGGACGATTATGGTGATGACTATAAGGTGGCTTTAACCATTGACTCAAAAGATCTTTGGAATGATAGTGCATTAACAGATTTCATCCCCGGGCATGAGAAGAGTATTCTTGATTATTTTTATGAACTGGAATTCACGCACTTCTTCAGGTCAACGACAGGTCGTAACAGTGAGGCAGAAGCCATTGAAGAAATTCGAAGAAGATATGGCAATATTTCCGGCCGGGGGCAAAAGGAGGATGCCCTTGCCCTGGCTGAACTCTCCCTTGTATTTTCTCATGGAAAGAAGCTGTACTGTGATGGGGAATTAATTGATTCTTTTCATGCTTTTTCTAAAAAGCTGGAGGGAAGTCCGCGCCTGAGCAGTCCTGAGTGGGATATCCTCTCTCATGATCTGCTTTCAAAATGGTTTGATGCGAAAGAGGGAAAAGCAAAAGACAGGGACGCAGAAGATAGAAGAAAGAGCATTTTTAATATATGCCTCCTTGCAAATGGTCATGGTACAGCAAAGGCTGCCTGGTATTATGCATATTTCCTTCTTACACCTGACGAGAAAAACAGGGAACTTTATGGCTATAAAAAAATCGGAGATTATTTTGCTTCTTTAATGGATGTATCACAGCCAAAAAAGTTTTATGATTCTGACCCGACGCTTGATAATAAGATCTGGGGAAAGCTCGTCTATGATGGGTATTTTGAGCAGGTTAAAGCAATTATTGAGGAGTTTGAAAATTTCAATCTTTATAATGCCTACCAGTTGTTTTTCCAGTTTCTTGATACCCAGGATGATGATGGACTAAAAGAAAACAGGGAAACTTTTAGAAAATATTATTATACATGCGGACCAAATGGCGGCTTTAGTTATTGGCAGAAGAATATCGATATTTACACTGCGAATGGTTCGGATGCATTAAGCCTGATCAATAAGATCAGATCTGTCAAGCTGTCACCGGATATGCCGATTGCTGATCAGGTGAAAGCGGTAAGTGAATTAAAACAATTAAAGACCGAATTTGACCAGTATTTTAATAATAATTACATGCTTTCCCTTGCAGGCTTCCTGAAAAAGCCTACGGCCAATAAAAACTATATCTATTCAAGAAATGTTTCTGGATATTTCTCATTTTTATTTATGTCGCAGCCTGCACCAATTGGATTTAAAAAGCTGATGGGAATGTAAAGGGAGGATATGGATATGAGATATAATATTTCAGGCGTCATCAGTTCAAATGCAGTAGAAACCGATGCCCATAAAAATGTACACAAATGGTTTGATGAACTGGGAAAATATATTGCAGAAAAGAAGAAAACCAATGCATTTTATATACCACATGTTACCTCAAAGACCTTTGCCAAGCATCTTGTTTTAATGCTTGTTTCCATTTTTGGGTTATGCTTTTTTATATATCTTTCCCGGCAGCACTATAGTTATTCTACAGTAAATACGGCGAATAATATATTCATGCTTCTGGGTATACTTGAGGCCTATTCAGGATTTGGAAGACTTGCATTCCTGATGCTTCTGATTCGAAGCATCTATATGATGTTTGTCACAAATTATTCATTAAATTATGACCGGCGTGGGGTGGACACGAGTAAGAAGCTCAAGGCTGCTGATGAAAGAATAGATAGAGACGTTGTTCTTTATGAAAATATGGTCAGAAGCTGCGATGGCATGTCAGGTTCATCGGATGCGAGCGATTATATTATTAACCTTCATAACAGTACGGAAGCACTTTACGATAAATCAAGAAGGACAAAGAAAACGATTGCAATAATACTTGTAATCGCCAGTGTATTATTTATGACACTGTTCCAGTGGCGTTTTCTTTTTCAGACTCCGCCTGATAATTATCCGATGGCAGTAAGTTCGTATTTTGTTTTTTCACCATATACGATGTTCAGGATTACGTTCTTCTGGGTATCCCTTATTTTTACTGCCCTTGTTTTCTCTGTTACTGAAGGCTATGTCATGTTACTGATTCCCACGGACCAGAAGTCCAAAAGGAATCTGACAAAGGCGCTGTTCCTGATCCCGGCATTTGTATATTCATATATTGTTCAGTATTATTTTTCAGTGGCTGTACATCCAATAGATAGTAAAATCCCGGAGAAGTATCTGTGCTGGCTTATTTTGGCAGCCGTATTTGTAGCGTTTCTGTTAATAGATCTCTGCTCTGATTTTGAGAGGGAAAAAAGGGTATATAGTATTGGGGGTTATGAAATCATTAAAGTAAAAGATGCAATCCCCAGGCATGTAAAAGTAACAAAGGGGATCATTTGGCGTAATATTATTATCCGTTCACTGCTTTGTTATTTTCTTCTCATTATCACCGGGGAGATTGTATCGACAGCCAGTTCAACTTCTGGAATCGTCGTATGGTTTATTGTATTTTCAATTATTTCTCTTATTATTCTCCCGGCTTTTAAGGGAAAAGATACCTCATCACTTGAGTGCATGCTGGGGAGAGGAAAGTGCATTGCGATTACTTTGATCTACTTTATTATTGCATTTTCTGAAATTCTGTATATACAGACTGTAATTATGCAGTCGGTGGGACAAACAGCTTTTCCGATCACTGAAACATTTGCATGTATTTTCGGAGTAGCTAATCTGATCGTTGATTCTATTCAGTCAAATAATACGTCTGGCTCAGGCGACGCAGGCACGAAACCAGCGGCATAATACTAAGTGCGAAATTGTGTGTACGTAAATTTATGAATATGTTCGCAGATATAATAGTAGATATTTCATTAGGGCAATTGGACAAGACCTTCCAGTATTCGATTCCGAATGCACTTATTGACAAGGTGAGTGTTGGAAGCTTTGTGAAGGTTCCATTTGGAAATG
>Ga0256404_1011182_pt1 | contig 12128 bp, 17 predicted proteins | sample RumenRJG_01DNA_FD_185990 | JGI IMG/M metagenome (GOLD analysis project Ga0256404, IMG submission 185990) | Bovine rumen microbial communities from Lethbridge, Alberta, Canada - RJG_01 | ecosystem: Host-associated > Mammals > Digestive system > Stomach > Rumen | place: Canada: Alberta | collected... | reverse complement strand
TCTGCCAACCTTCTCCCCGATTCCGTTTCCAAGGCCCTTGGGATGGTCACTCCTTCTGATTGTCTGCATTGGTTTCACTCTTGCTCGTGTTGGTGAGATTTTTGAAGATTGCTATAATTGACGAGCACAATAAATTGAAGAGGGAACTGGAAAGCCTCAAAGGCATTTTTACTAGAAAACGGAGGAAAGAAATAGAATCGCAATTAGAACAAATCGAAAGTACTTACAAGGAGTTACGACATTGATCGTTATTGATTAATTGAGGAGGAGATATGAAATGAACCTAGCACAGATCATAAAGTACGAAGGGGATAACAAAACTTTTGTTTGGAAGCATCCAATTGAAGACTTCAATACCTCATCACAATTGATAGTCCATGAGTCCCAAGAGGCGCTATTCTTTAGCAATGGCCAGGCGTGTGATTTGTTTGGCCCAGGCCGGTATTCCCTTAAGACGGAGAATATTCCCTTCCTGAAGCGTCTCAAGAACATCCCCACCGGCGGCGAGACACCGTTCCACTGTGAGGTCTACTTTATTAACAAAGTAGAGCAGATGGCGATCAAATGGGGAACAGACAGCAAGGTGGAATATCTTGACCCGCAATTCAAGTTCCCTCTGAAAATCGGCGCGAGCGGTGATATGTCTTTGAAGGTGGATGATTCCCGAAAGCTGCTGGTCAAGCTGGTGGGTACAGAGAAGGATTTGTCCCAGGAGAGGCTCACAAACTATTTCCGGGGCATCCTCATGCTGCACGTCAAGAGCTACATAGCACAGGTGATGCGCAACAGTGCGATCAGTATCTTTGAGGTAGACGAACATTTGCAGGAGTTTTCCAGTATCCTGCTTGAACGTTTAAGACCAGATTTCCTGGAATATGGCGTGTTGCTCCAACGGTTTACAGTTACCACTATCGTCAAGCCTGACGGCGAGAGCAACTACGAACGCTACAAGAACATCTTTTTCGAGGAAAGCATTGGTATCCGTGAAGAACGCCTCCGTCAACAGCGACAACTCATCCAACAGGAGACAGATTCACAGAAGATCATCATGGAGTCTCAGGCTATTGCTCAGAAGCGGAAACTGGAGGGCTATACCTACCAGCAGGAGCGCAGCTATGATGTCGCTGAAAAGGTGGCGCAGAATGAAGGAGCGGGCAACTTTACTGGCATGGGTATGGGACTGGGCATGATGGGCGGTGTAGCCGGCGGTATGGGAGCGACGGTTGCCGGATTGACGGCGCAGGCGTTGAGCCCGATTTCAAACGCATTCGCGCCAAATGGATTTGAACCCGCGAATGATGGAACTGACTTAGGTATGCCTCAGCCGATTAGCCTAAAAGAAGAATCCGCGCAACCAGCGAGCAGTGAATCTATGGATGCGTTTGAAGCGCGCCTTGCCAAGTTGGAGCGGCTTAAGGGAAAGATTCCTGACGAGATGTACCAGGCAAAGCTGAAAGAGATCATGGACAGTATCTAAGGGGAGGGAATACTGATGAAGAACAGGGCTTTGTTGTTGTCGGCATTAGCGATTGTGCTGGTTCTCTTTAATATCGTGGCATTTGTCATTCCGTTCAACCATACTGCGACATTTTGGATTGGGTATGGATTTACTATGCTGGCCATTGCGATTACATTCATTGGTTCCGGCATGGTCTTGGGCAAAGGCGCGGAAAAGACATTCATGGGTACTGTGGGGGCACTTTTAAGGGCTTATTTCGTGAAACGTGTACTAGATGTGGAAAACAAAAGGATTATTAGAAGAAATCTCTGACGAGCGAAAAGGTGAGGTGTCAGTTTGAACATACAACTGTTAAGTGATGGAAGGGTAATTAGCTGTGCAATATATGAGATAACAGGTATACCAAATGTCTTTGGAGAACATAGAAGATCCCCGTTTTCCTTTACGCCATATTGGGAAAAATTGACCAAGCTAAGAGAACACACGTGTCCATTTTGTGGAGGAGAGATTGAGATAAAAAAGTGGATGGGTGTTTAATATACAATATGAAAGAACGTGAAAAAATGTGGTAAAATAATACATGAGTTTTATGACGAAAGGTATTTAATGCCTGATAAGTGGAGATTCCGGACTACTACTCATTAGGTAATTCTCAGAGTTTGCTGGACATGGCGAGCGAAAAGGCGAGGTGTCAGCTTGAACATACAGATGTTAAGTGATGGAAGGGTAATTGGGAGTGCAGTCTACGAGATAACAAGTGTCCCAAATATCGACGAGTCGTCTGATGTAGATACGTCTATAAGCAGTATTGAAGTTATATTATCAATACAACTGCCTGATCATGTGGTATAATGATATCATGGATAAGAAGACGATTATTCTGGTGGCTCTGGCCATCATTGTGATTCTTAACATCGCTTCCTTTGCGCTGATGGGGCGTGACAAGCGCTGTGCTCGTCATGGCAAGTGGCGCGTACCGGAAAAGACGCTGTTTTTGGTGACGGTGTGCTTTGGAGGACTGGGCGGCGTGCTGGGTATGAAGGTGTTCCATCATAAGACCCAGCACTGGTATTTCAGAGTGTTCTTTCCGGGGTTGCTGATCGTGCAGATTGTCTTGTTGACGATTGGTGCATACCTACTGATGTGATGATACAAACCATTAAATCGGAGTTTATCGGGATAAAAGAGAGGACTGCAAGGCCATATGAAGCATGAAGAAATAAGAGGAAAAAAGATTATACTGCGCAGGCAAAGAGAAGAAGACGCTCCGTTTTTCGCCTATTGGTTTAATCAGCCGCAGGTCATGTTTCAATGCGGATTTGAGAAGACAACCGATGAAGAAGAGGAGAAAAGAACTATTAACGTCAGCCACAAATCGGAAGACTCGGTTTGGTTTACGATTACTGATCTTGACGGTAATATTATTGGCGAGACCGGTTTGCTCCGTATGTTTCCCGCGTGGCACCAAACCGATCTGACGATTATTATTCCAGACCCTGAAATGCAGCATAAAGGATATGGTTCGGAAGCAATCCGCATCATGCTGGACATGGCATTTCATGAGTATGAGATGCATCGTGTCTCGATCGGCGTGGTAGGGTTGAATACAGATGCACTGGAATTCTACAAGAAAATCGGTTTCAAGCAGGAAGGTATTTTGGAAGAGGCATATTATTATAACGATGAGTACAGCGATTTTATAATGATGCGAATCCTTAGCCAAGAATGGAAATAAGCGACAAATTCCGGTTTGTAGGGGGATGAGGAGTTTTACTCAAAGCAGGAAATAGAAATGCTGAGGGAGCAATAGTATGGAGACAAAGCATTACATTGTTGCCCGCATCGATGGGGACTATGCCTGGCTGAACCGCACGGACGCGGAGGAGGAGCCGCTGTTCATCGCGCGCGCCTTGCTGCCGGAGGAGATCGACGAGGGGATGAAGCTGAAGTATGAGATGCTTCAGTACGAGATCATATGAAGATCTACATTGACGCGGACGCCTGCCCGGTGACGCGCATCGCCGAACGGGTGGCGAAGGAGTACGGCATTCCAGTGGTGCTGCTGTGCGACACGAACCATGTGCTGTCCTCGGATTACAGTGAGATTCGGGTGATTGGGGCCGGGGCGGATGCGGTGGACATCGCGCTGATCAATCTCTGTCAAAGAGGAGACATCGTCGTTACGCAGGATTACGGGGTAGCCGCCCTCGCCCTCGGGAAGGGTGCGAAAGCTATCCATCAGAGCGGACGATGGTATACCGATGAGAACATCGACGGTTTATTGATGGAGCGACACATGGCGAAGGTCGCCCGGCGCAAGAGCAAGAACCATTTGAAAGGCCCGGCGAAACGCACCGAAGAGGACAACCGGCGGTTTGAAGAGAGCTTTCGGCGGTTGATTATGAACATCAGGGAACAATGAAATACCAAGGAGCTGTATTGACCATGAGACAGGAAACCATCGACAGGATTCGCAGGTTCACGGAGGATCGAGACTGGGATCAGTTCCACACGCCCGCGAACCTGGCCAAGAGCATTTCCATTGAGGCCAATGAGCTGCTGGAGTGCTACCAGTGGTCGGACGATGCCGATCTGGAGCACGTCAGGGAAGAACTGGCGGATGTGATCGTCTATTGCCAGAACCTGCTGGACAAGCTGGGGTTGGATGTGGATGAGATCGTGAACAGCAAGATGGCAAAGAACGAGACGAAGTATCCCATGGAGAAGGCAAGGGGCTGCGCCGCCAAGTACGACCGGCTGTGAGGGTCCGCGCATGAAGCGCTGCGGATTCATATTGGCTTTTGTATTGTGCGCCTGCTTGCTTTGCGGCTGTGGCAGGGTAAAGGAGGAACCGAACGTGAAAAACGAAGACGCGGCGCTGCGGCAGCGCATCGGTGACCTGGCCTATGAGGTCACGCAGAATGCCGAGACGGAGCGGGCCTTCACCGGGGAATACGACGATTTCTTCGAGAAGGGCCTGTATGTGGACGTCGTCAGCGGAGAGCCGCTGTTCACTTCCATGGATAAGTACGACTCCGGTTGCGGCTGGCCCGCGTTTACGCGCCCCATTGCGGAGGATGCCGTGGCAAAGAGCACCGACACCTCCCACTTCATGGTTCGAACCGAGGTGCGCTCCAGCGGCGCGAACTCCCATTTGGACCACGTTTTCAACAACGGGCCCGCGGAGGCGGGTGGTCTGCGGTACTGCATCAACTCGGCTGCGCTGCGGTTCATTCCTTTTGAGGAACTGGACGCGCAGGGCTATGGGGAATACAAGACGCTGTTTGACTGAAGAGGAATAGAGAAATAAGACCAGCGACTATGAGAGTGATCATCTCGCCCGCGAAGAAGATGCGGGTCGATACGGATACGTTTATTTGCAATGACCTTCCGCCCCTGCTCCCAAAGGCCGGGGTTTTGATGGAATACATCCAGGGCCTTTCCTATGCCCAAGGCCCCGAAGTGGCATTTCTGGGTGTCTGAAAAGGACCGGCGCAGCTGATTACGAACGAGGGATTTGACATGAACGCACAGGTTTGGATCAGAACCTGTTCTGGGCCTTCATCTACAACACCGTCGGCATCCCGCTGGCCGCGGGCTGCTTCATCAAGCTGTTCGGCTGGACGCTGAACCCCATGTTCGGCGCGGCGGCCATGAGCCTTTCCAGCTTCTCCGTGGTCTCCAACGCCCTGCGGCTCAACCTGTTCAAGCTGCGCGACGCCAGCCGCGACCGCAGGGCCAGGCCCGTGGACATCTCAGATGTGATCGAAAAGCTTAGCGTGCAGGAGGAAGCGCCCGCCCAGACCGCGGGCATCGAAATGAAGCTCGAGATCGAGGGCATGATGTGTGAGCACTGCGAAGCGCGAGTGAAGAAGGCGCTGGAGAAGCTGCCCGGCGTCTTGAGCGCCAGCGCGGATCATCGCGCGGGCGTTGCCACCCTGCGGGCGTCCCAGCTGTTGGATGCCGGCGTGTTGAAGCAGGCTGTCGAAGCGGAGGACTATGCCGTCAAGGCCGTATTATCCCTGTGAATCTACGAAAAGAAGTGTTTTTATGCGCAAGATCATGCTCGCCATGCTGCTTTTCCTATCGCTGGCCTTGGCCTTAGGCGCGCTTTCGGAAGAAACCCAGCCGGACGTGGATCTGACCGATCTCGATACCGTAGACGCCATTGACGCGCTGTACGGCCTTGCCGACGCACCCGAGGCCAACCTGGGCAAGGTCGTTCGCCTGACGGGCTACCTCGCCTACTCCAAGTGGGAGGGCGAGGAGGCCTTCCTGCTGATCAGCGGCGGGGCCTCCTGCTGCGCCTCCCAGGTCGAATTTGTTCCGTCGGAGGCGCCGGAGGACCTGGAGCGGCTGACGCTCTCCGACGAGCCGATCACGGTTCAGGGGGTGTTGGACATCTTCAACAACGGCGGTTATGACGATATCCGGCTCATCGAGGCGCGGATCGAGAGGGCGGCGCTTTAGCGCAGTCATAGCGAAAATCGTCATATCATTGAAAAAGAAGCAATCCGGTTCCTTGACCAGATTGCTTCTGATTTGTTGATTCACAATCGATGTCGTGAAAGAAGTGGCTGAGGAACTCCTTCCGCTTCAAATTCCTCAGCATGCAATGGTTGCGCCCCGACCGTGGCTGACCGGGCGGCATGAATGCCCGGTGTCTGTGCATGCGCAGCATTCCCTCGCGCCCTTCTTGCGCAGCCTCCGCTCGTATTCCGACTGAGCGGCGTTTCATATGGGCGAATGCCTTATCGCGCCCATGCCCAGGTGAGATATTCCCTGCCCACGCCCAGCTCAAAGCAGCGCTTGACGATGCCCAGCTTCACCTTCTGGCATGATATCCGCCTCGAAACACTTCCTTTTATGGGTCGATCAGGTATCAAAGGCTTCTTTCCCAAACTCCCGCGCCGCGCCGGTCCTGCCCTTGATGTGCAGCATGTGGGCGTAGAAGTATTCGTCCGCCACGGCGATGCCCTTCTTCTTCAGCAGCTTTTTCAGCGCAAGCACCGTCCGTCGGGACCAGTTGGACGTGGTAAAGAGCACCACCTTCCCGAGCCTGGACGCGTCCAGGCTTTCCACGTAAGCCCTGAGCTCAGGCGCCATGATGTTGGCGTAGGGCGCGCCGCCGAGGTAGAGAATGTCCACATATTCGGTCAATACGGGTTCGTCGGCGATTGAGACGGCGGCCACCCCGGCCCCTTCCGCGATCGCCTCGGCAATCGTCTTTGTGTTGCCCAGTTTGGAATAATAGCGCACCGCTTTTTTCATGTAGACCACAGTTCCTTCACTCAATCGACTTTTTCGGCCAGCGTGATTCTCTTGCTCATGTTGCTTCCCCTACAAATTCTATGTCTGCTCGCCCATCTTCCACTTTATCAGCTCCACGAGGATCGGTTGCAGCTTTTGGGCCTGCTCCGACAACTCATATTCCACCCGGACGGGCACTTCGAGATATTCCCTGCGCACCACGAGGTCATCTTTTACCAGCTCCCGCAGCGACTGGGACAGCATTGTGTTGGAAATGCCCTGCACGTTGTGCAAAAGCGCATTGTAGCGGCTGGCCCCGTTGGCCGTCAGAGAGCACAGGATCGGCAGCTTCCACTTGCCGCCGATGCATTCCAGCGCCCCCTGCAGCACGCACGCCTCGGCGCAGGGACAGTTGTGATGAACGGACATCGAATCGCCCCTTCTACTCCGTTTTTCCTTACTTGCAAAGGATTTTTTCAGTCATTGACAGGTCATATTCTATTGTGTACAATCATATCAGATAAGGAATCCGTTGTAAAGCCTGATTCCAAATTATTAATGAGGAGGTTGTATATGTACGAATATGACGTGATCTTCATCGGCAGCGGCCACAGCTGTAATCACGCGGCGACCGCCCTGGCCCTGGCGGGCAAGAAGGTGGCTTTCGTCGAGATGGACAGGATCGGCGGCACCTGCACCAACTACGGCTGCGACGCGAAGATCCTGCTGGACGGCCCCTTTGAGTACCTGGAGGGCCTGGAGCGCTACAAGGGTCTGTGCGTGGATGAAGTCGGCACGATCGACTGGGGCAGGCTCATGGCCTACAAGAAGGAGAAGATCGGCCTGTTTGACCCGGTGCTGGCCGGCCTGTTTGCGCAGATGGGCATCGCCGTCATCCGCGCCCGGGGAAGGCTCGTGGACGCCCACACCGTGCAGGCGGGCGAGCAACAGATCACTGCGGAGTACATCGTGCTGGGCACCGGTCAGCGCAACGCCCGGCTGAATATCCCCGGCAAGGAATACCTCCACGGCAGCCGGGATTTTCTGGATCTCGACGCCATGCCGGAGCATCTCGTCTGCGTCGGCGCGGGCATCATCTCCATGGAGTTCGCCTCGATGGTACAATCTGGGGCGGCTGGTTTCATACACCATCGTGGGCGGCGTCGTCGGGGCCGTCGGCTCGGTTTTTAAGCTGAGCAATGCCGCCCAGGCGGGGATCCAACTGGTCGCAGCGATCTTCATGGTGCTCATGGCGCTGAACCTTCTGGACATCGGAGGCCTGCGGGGCGTCGTGCCCACGCTGCCCGCAGGGCTACGGACGAAGCTGATGGGCAAGGTCAGCCGCTCGTCCCTGTACCTCGGCCTGCTGAACGGGCTGATGCCCTGTGGCCCCCTGCAGGCCATGCAGCTCTACGCGCTGTCCACCGGCAGCTGGCACATGGGTGCGCTTTCCATGTTTTGCTTCTGCCTGGGCACCGTGCCTTTGATGCTGGGCTTCGGTCTGGTCAGCGGAAAGCTGAACAAGCGTTTCGCAAGGCCCATGCGCATCGCCTCCGGCGTGTTGGTGTTGCTGATGGGCATGGCGATGCTCTCCAATGGATTGAACCTGGCCGGGATACGGCTGAGGCTTTCCGGCAGCACGGCATCCGATGCCGCCGTGGCCGACGCGAATATCCAGATCGTCGAATCCGAGCTGGACTGGCGCGGCTATCCGGATATCACCGTGAAGGCCGGCGTGCCGGTGCGCTGGAACATCCACGCGGAAGCGGAGAAGATCACCGGCTGCAACAACGAAATGGTCATCCCCGCGCTCAACATTTAATATGGCTGTGTGTGGTGTGGGTATGTCAATTTGTTATTTCTTTGGGATAAGCAGCAATCATAAAGGCTCCTCGCAAGCAGGGAGCCTTTGGACAGGGTCAGTATTCGGGAACATGCGCTGAATCAATTGCCGTGAGATGATAGAGGAAAGTGGTGTATTCGGGAACTTCCCGGGGAATGGGTATGCCCGCGTGCATGAGGGGCATGCCGGTCGCAACGATCGCATTGCCGTCTCCCTCAAGCCTGTAGCGCCGGTCGGGTTCAAGGCCCTTGCACTTTATGTACTCCTGAGGACCGTTGACAGTCAGGTTGACAGTGACGACGGTGACAAGCGCCTCCCGCTTGTCCTTGGAAACGCATGCCCAGGAGACCAGGTTGACTTTTTCGAAGGGATTGGTCAGCCGGTAGTAGTCGCCGAAGAAATTGAGATCGTAGTATTGATGGTAGAGGGCGCTCATTCGCCGGAAGGCCTGCATCTCCGCGTCCTTCATCTTCGTCGCGTCGAGCTCATAGCATCCAGCTGCTTGCAGTTGTTTTCCGCGAAGATATAGCAGTGCTTGCACCGCTGATCGCAATCGTCCGTGATGTGCCACTGAAAGGCGAAATACTGTTTCATACCGGTCTCCCCTTGAATATACTGTTGCGCCCCGGCGAGGTGCCGGGGCAAGGCCGATTACTTGTCGGCAGCACCGCAGGCCGCGCCGCACGCGGCGGGCTTTTCCTCAGCGGGCTTGTCGGCAGCACCGCAGGCAGCGGGAGCCTCGGCGGGCTTGTCGGACGCGCCGCACGCAGCGCCGCAGGCCGCGAACGCCACATTGCCGTTCCAGGCAGCGAGATTCTTAAGCACCACATAGGTTTCCTCCTTTTCAGATTCGGGATTGTCCCGTTGCCATCATCATAAGGTATAAATCTGATTCCCGCAAGTACGCACTTTTTTGTAACTATGGGTAAACATAAAAAAAGCCACACCCTCTTTGCGAGAGTGTGGGCTGGTCAGTTCATTCTTCCGGCAGCTCTCCGGCCTTGAAGGCGTTGCCCCAGGCCTGCATGGCATCCAGTATGGGGCGCATGGTCTCACCCAACGGCGACAGCGCGTACTCCACGCGGGGAGGCACTTCGGGATAGACCGTCCGCGTGATGATGCCGTCCGCTTCCATGGAGCGCAGGCTGCCCGTCAGCACCTTCTGGCTGATGCCCTCCAGGTTCTACTGAAGCTCGTTGAAGCGCCAGGGCCGCACCAAGAGATTGCGCATGATCAGGAGCTTCCATTTGCTGCCGATAACCTGCACGGTCGTCGCGACGGGGCAATCCGGCAGTTCGTCTTTGGTCTTCATGGGGGTTGCCTCCTTTCATGGGCGCTTTGTCCAAAGGGGCAAAGTGATGCCAGAAATCATTTTGAACATCCAGCGGGAAAAACAATAAACCAATCGAAACGTTTCGCTCCAGCCCGCAAATGGGGTGGAACGTTATTATTAAGGGAGAATACAGAAAGTGATGCACTAAACCGATTAAACCACAATTATATGGGAATTGGCCTTTCGCGAAGCGCATGGGCCGCGCTGATATCGTCAAATGTAAATAAACTGGATGAGATTGGATTAACATATAGAGGAAAAATATATAATTTGGTGTTGACATTTCATGTAGTTTGATGTATTATATTGTTGAACATGAAAGTGTTTCTTTTTATACCCAAGCATTCAATCGATTTAATGACTTGCGGAGGTCAGGTGAAATGAAGGCGACTGAACTGCGATGCGATTACAGGCAAAATCCCATCGGGATCGGCGGCGCGCAGCCCCGGCTTGACTGGATTCTGTCCTCTGAGGGCTATTGCGACGCGCAGACCGCGGCGCAGGTTCAGGTCTCACTCGACAGGGATAACTGGGCGGAAAGCCTGGCCTGGGACAGCGGCGTTGTCAATTCCTCGCACAACAGCATGATTTATGGCGGGCCTGCGGTGCCTTCCAACACTTTGGTTTACTGGCGCGTCCGGGTATGGGACGCCTCCGGAGCTTGCGGCGAATGGAGCGAGACTGCCTGCTGGCGACAGGGGATCACCCAATCCGACTGGCGGGCGGACTGGATCGGCTATGACGAGGGCCGCGACGCCTACGACCCCAGCATCCCCTATTACTGTGCCGACGATTTTGAAAAGGGTGAGAACCACCCGTTTTTGCCCAGGCCTGCGTTGCTCAGAGATGAATTCCAGGTGGATTCGGATCTGGCGTCGGCGGTGCTCTATGTCAGCGCCTTTGGCCTGACGGACATATGGATCAACGGCAAAAAGGCGACGACCGGTCACATGATCCCCGGCAACTGCGACTATCGAAAGCGCGTGTATGGCTTTGGCTACGAGGTGACCTCCTTCCTCCACGGCGGGCGCAACGCGATCTCAGCAGTGCTGGCGGACGGCTGGTACGCGGGCTATATTGGGCTCAACCCGCGTCAGTGGTGGGGTGCCAAGCCCCGGCTGAGCGCGGAGCTGCACATTGAATATGAGGATGGCCGCAGGCAGGTCGTAACGACGAACGATGCCTGGCGCGGCTGCGTGGGTCCCTGGCTCTATGCGGACATCATGCACGGCGCGGGCTACGACGCCACGCTGGAGCCAGAAGGCTGGCGGCTGCCCGGCTATGACGACGCGGGGTGGCATCCTGTGGAGACCGGCGCGGAGTACGACCACGTGCCGCAGATGCATCCCGGCGTGCCCATCGTGGAGCACGAGCGCCTGACACCGAAATCTATCCGGTGCGTCAACGACGATGAGATCCTCGTGGACTTCGGCAAGTGCTTTTCCGGCGTGACCTGTATTCGCGTGAAGGGCCCGCGGGGCGCGCGGATCGATCTGTACCACGCGGAGGAGCTGGAGCCGGACGGCAGTGAACTTCACTTTTTCGGCAACCGCTCCGCCCAGGCCCATGACTGCTACATCCTTTCGGGCGAGGGGGAGGAGACCTTCCAGCCCGAGTTCACCTATCACGGCTTCCGTTACGCCCACATCCACGGGCTCGAAAAAGTCCAGCTGCTGGGCATCGAGGGCGTGGCCGTCTCCAGCCAGCTGCCGGACGCCACGGAACTGACATCGGATAACCCGGCGATCAACAACGTCATTGAAATGCTCAGGAACACCGAGCAGTCCAACCTCTACGACATGCCTACCGACGTGTGCGCCAGGGACGAGCGCCTGGGCTGGGGCGCGGACGGCCATTTCTTCATGCACACCGCCGCGACGCTCAATCACAGCGCGCTGTTCCTGCGCAAGTGGCTTCAGGACGCCCTGGACGGTCAGACGGCGGACGGCGGCTTCTGGGCCATCGCGCCCGCGGTGATGATGAAGGACATCGCGCCCTTCGTGGGGGACCTCCAGTCCAACATCGCCGTGCACTGCGCCTGGATGCTCACCCGGCTCTACCGGGACCTTCAGCCGGTGGCGGAGGCGTTCCCTGCGCTGGAACGCTACTTTGAATTCATGGTCAATGGCTCGGACCGGCTGCTGCGGTTTGCCACGGGCCACGACTGGCTGGATCTCGGTCATGGCGGGCACTCGGACTATGACCACGGCTACGGTACCTGCGACCCTACGCTGCTGGGCACG
>Ga0256404_1011181_pt1 | contig 12128 bp, 10 predicted proteins | sample RumenRJG_01DNA_FD_185990 | JGI IMG/M metagenome (GOLD analysis project Ga0256404, IMG submission 185990) | Bovine rumen microbial communities from Lethbridge, Alberta, Canada - RJG_01 | ecosystem: Host-associated > Mammals > Digestive system > Stomach > Rumen | place: Canada: Alberta | collected... | reverse complement strand
CGCGAAGCGTCAGGGTATTCCGCCGTCTGCGGACGGCGGCAAGGGCTCTGCCCTTGACACGCCAGCCTTTTTTACGAGAATGAAGGCAGAGAATGGCTTTGCCATTCTCTTAAGTAACCGTGGTAACGGTTACTTTGGGACACGAAAAACCTGTCTTGTCTTTGGCAAGCCCTTATAGGTCGTTCAGACCCACAAATACTGATTTTTCTTCTTTGCTATATTGGATCTTTGTATTTATACTATCACACAAAGTGCATAAAGTCAAGAAAAAGGACACTCCCGAAGGGGAATGTCCTTTATTGTTTTATCAATAGTGGCTGCCGCCGCCGCTGTGGCTTCCGCCGCCTCCGCCGCTGCCGCCCGAGCCCGAGCTGATAGCGGTACGCGAGGTATGCTCTGAAACGAAAACGTCCTGCATAACGCCGAAGTTGAGCGCGCCGCCTTCGAGGTAGTTGTTTGTTGACGGTTTTTCGTGGAACTTATACTTTGCTCTTACTGCGAAATACATTATCATAAAGAAGATGAGAAAGCCTGCGCAGCCTATGAGGATAACGCCGAGCGAGAGGAATGATTTATACCGCTTTACGCCCTTGATAAAGGCTTTAACCGCGCCGACATTATCGTTGTTTTTAAGCTCTTTATTGATATAATTCGAGGCTATCTTCTGTGCTTTTGCGCTGGTGATCCTCTTTGTTTTGTCGCCTGTGCGTGCAACGTATGTATAGCGCGTACCTGCGTTGTTCACCATAACGGCGCAGTTGCTGTATTTATAGCTCAAATTGCTTGCAAGAGAGCTGACCTGCGAATCAGTCACGGAGGAACTGTCCATAAATACGGCGATGTATTCGATATCGCCGCTTGCGTCATTGAGCAGCTCTTCGCAGTCCGCCTTTTCTGATGCAGAGATCGCGTTGTTGTAGACGATACATCTTCCGGTATCTGCAAATGCGCTGAATGCGAACGCTGTACAAGCTATCGCACCTGCGCAGATGAATGCTGAAAGCTTTTTGAACAGTTTTTTCATAAGAAGATGCCACCTCCTATGATGCCGAGGATAAAGCCTATCATTCCGACAAGACAGCTTGCGATGAACAGCTTTTTCTTACTCAGCGGGAGTATGCCTGTGACCTTGCCTGTTTCGCCGTTCATAGCGAAATAGTAGTCCTTATCGTTGAACTTATAGGTCAGAAACCACACGGGCATCATAACGTATTCCCAGTCGGTCTTTTCGATGACGATGTTTTTTTCGAGCATATTTATCCTGTCATACTGCATAGAGTTGCGGATAAGCGCCTCGGTATTGTCATCGACTCTCTTTTTGATACGCGGGAAAACGTCTTTTCTGTCCACGTCATACTTTTCTGCAAGAAAGCCTGACAGATAGTTCATTGAAAACTCCTTGAGGTTGGAGTAGTCAAACGGCTCGAGCGCGTCCATAAGTCCGTCCTCGGCTTTGCTTGAGCCATCGGCGGGGATACCGTGGAACACACCGTTTGCCTGACGGTAGACATCAAATATCCTTGTTTCGGTATATCTGTAATTTCCGCTTGTCCACGTTCTTATCTTCTTGCCCTCTGCGTGAACGTTGCCGTTTACGGTGCAGTCAGCAAGCCAGAACGGGATATACACGCCGCTGATCTTCTCGGCGGTGGTGATAGCCTTGAACTCCTTGGGAACGAACCACTTTTTGCCGCACCACGCCTGATAGTTGCTGGTCGCCTGCTCTTTGGTGGTCATAAACGGGATAAGTCTGCTTGGACGCAGATCGCCCGAGCATCTTGCGGAAAGCACAACAGGGTTGTGGCAGTAAAGGCAGAAGGTCGCGGCAGTTGTATCGTCCGCCATGATCTCCGCGCCGCAGCTCTGGCATCTGTAGATGTTGGTAGAGCCTGCAAATTCCGCATCTTTGCGTGCTTTTTCTTCTTCAGCCGCGCCGTCGGTATTGAACTTATTTTTTTCCTGCTCTGCAAAAAGTTTTTCTATCTCTGCCTGTTCAAATTCGCTGAGGCAGAAGGGACATTTCATTTTCTGGTTTGCAGGGTTAAGCTCGAGTCCGCCGCCGCAGTTTGGACATTTGTATTCCAGTACCGGCATATTTATTACCCCTTGTTTATTCAAAATATTTCCCCTGTATTTTGTGCAGGGGAAATATCTGACTATTTACTGTTTGTTGTTATGGCTTTGGATTTCCGCAGTTCTGGCAGAACTTGCCTGTGTTTTCCTGTCCGCACGAGCAGGTCCAGCTGCCGTTATCCTGTGGCTTTGGCTTACCGCAGCCCTGGCAGAAGTTGCCGTTGTTGCCGCCCTGACCGCACTCGGGGCAGGTCCAGCCGTCAGGCTTTGGAGCCGGCTTTGGCTTGCCGCAGCCCTGGCAGAAGTTGCCGACGTTGCCGCCCTGATTACACTCAGGACAGGTCCAGCCTGCGTCTGCCTGCTGCTGTGCAGCTGCCTGAGCCTGCTGAGCTGCCGCCTGCTGCTGAGCCATTTGCTGCTGCTGTTGTTGCTGCTGCATCTGCATAGCGTTTGTCTGGCTGAAGCCGCCTGCAAGACCGCCTGCCATATTGCCTGCCATGCCCATGCCCATGAACGCATTCATAGCGCCGTTGGGGTTAGAGCCGGCAGCCTCAAGGCCTCTTGCAATAGCGCCCTGCATATAGCTCTCACGCAGGTTCGGATCCTGGAGCATAGCACCCTGGTTACGCATATTAAGCAGCTTCCTGGACTCCTCGCTGTACGACATATCGCCGACAGCTGCTCTTACGATCTCCATACCACGTCCCTGACGCCATTCTTCGTCAAGGATATCGCTCATCATCTTACCGAGCTGAACAGCCTTGCTTCTTACGAAAGAAATTCTCTCGCCCTCTGCGGACATCTGGTTGATAGCAGAGCCGAAAGCCTCGAGAAACTCGTCGAGGAACTGCTCGCTGATAGTATCAAACTCTACCTGCGACTGATTTCTCGGAACAACATTCTGATAGAAAAGGATAGGGTCAACTATTCTGATAGAATATGTACCGTTAGCTCTTATCTCAAGCTCGGCATTGTAGAAGGTATCGAAGTAGTTGACAGGGTTTCTTGTACCGAATCTGTTGCCCTTGATCTCCTGGAGGTTGATGAAGAATACCTTCTGTGAGGTCGGGTTGCCTCCGCCGTACTTAAAACGTGCGAAGGTTTCCTTGATGGATTTGCCTATTTCGCCCTGGCCGCTGAAAATTGACGGCTGTGCAGAGTTATCTACCTTATAGTAGCCCGGCTCGTCGGTATAGCCTACCATTTTACCGCCGTCTACGAGAAGCATTGCCTGGTTATCGTAAACGTGGATGATAGAGCCGTTTGAAATTACATCACGGGTGCCCTTGGTATTGGAAGAACGCTCTCCCTTTCTTACCTGTACGCCGGGTGTGCAGACGGTATGTTCGCCCATATTGGCAGGCTCGATGACTTCAAGCCAGGTATCGGCAAGTCCGCCGCCGACTGCTCCCGCGAGTGCTTTAATAAGTCCCATAATTAGTCCTCCTATACTTTTGTAAAGTTATTGATCGACCAAACAAGCAAATTTATCTGCGTAAGTGCAGTACCGCAGTACTCACAATGCTTTGCGCCCAGTGATGTAACGGGTGCGCCGCAGTTCGGGCAATGACTGCCCAGTGCATCGCCGCCGTGTCCGATCTTTTCCATTTTGGTCGCGTCCTGGATGTAGATAAGCTCGACATTGTATCTGTCCTGTGCTTTTACGCCGTCTTTGCCTTGTATCACCTTTCCGTCGGACTTTCTTCTGACCGTATGGTAATATTCAAGAGCGCTTTGCAAGGTTATCCTGCAAATACCTGCTCGTTTGGTATACGCTGTTATTTCGGTCTGGTGTATCACGCAGTCGGAGTAGTCCTCGTCCAGCTCGTTCGCCTGATTCATCTCTATCAGTGAACGCACCTTGACCTTGAACTCCTCGCTTGCGTCCTTTATAAGACCCGTATTGTCGTTTGATATTGCGGCAAGTGCCGAAAGCAGTGCATGCTCGGCTTTTATTTTGAACTGGTCGTAGCTGAACTCGGGGAAGTCGCGCATTATCTGCGGCAGGTAGGTCTTGGTCATAGAGTTGACAGACCTATGCTCGTCCTGGGCAGTTTTCTGGCTTTGGTTGAGTGCATCTACGATACTGTTTGTGCCGTACATATCCCGAGCCATTTTTTTCAGTCCTTTTCTGACATAGAAAAAAATGATGATGGCTGTCAGCAGTATAATGCCGAACAGACCGAGGAATATCATACCGATTATTTTCAATTATATATCTCCTTGAATAGACATAGATAGTTGTTCATACAATTATACACATTACTAAACATAATTATACTGATTTTCGCCATAAAGTCAAGGGCTTGTTCAAAAATTACCGTGTAATTTGTCACAATTACTAAATTTGCGAAACACTTTTTGAACGCAAAAAAAACAGCCATGCGGACTGCATGGCTGTTAGTGAGGTTATTTTATTACTTGCCGCGCTTAACGTAGGTCGTGTGCAGCAGGTGGTGAGCCTTCTCCTTGCCCGGAGCCTCGAAGTACTCATCATAGAGCAGCTTCATAACAGGGCTCTCGTGGGATTTTCTGAGGGTATTAGCCTCGTCTGCGCTGTACAGTGCAGAAGCTCTGATAGTCTTATAGTCAACATAGTTGCGAACGCTGTCGCTTGTAACAGGCTGACCGCCGCCGTTGATGCAGCCGCCCGGGCAAGCCATTATCTCAACGAAGTGATAATTCTTCTCGCCGCTCTTTACCTGCTCAACGATCTTTCTTGCATTAGCAAGACCTGATGCTACTGCGACATTCAGCTCAACGCCGCCGACCTTATAGGTAGCTTCCTTGATGCCCTGTGTGCCGCGGACCTCCTTGAACTCAACAGCCTTGCAGGTGCCGTCGAGGGTAGCAGCTGCTGTACGCAGAGCAGCCTCCATAACACCGCCTGTTGCGCCGAAGATAACGCCTGCGCCTGTTGCAGTTTCAAACGGCTGGTCGAACTTTTCGTCTGCAAGGTCAACAAAGTCGATACCTGCGGACTTGATCATTCTGCCAAGCTCGCGTGTTGTGAGAGCAACATCAACGTCGTCAAAGTCGCCTGTTCTCTGCTCTTCTCTTGTAACCTCAAACTTCTTTGCGGTACAAGGGATAACGCTGACTACGAACAGGTTCTTTGGATCTATGCCGTTCTTCTCGCAGTAGTAGCTCTTGAGAACTGCGCCGAACATCTGCTGTGGTGATTTGCAGGTTGAGATGTGGTCAAGGAACTCGGGGTAATAGTGCTCGCAGAACTTGATCCAGCCCGGGCAGCAAGATGTGAACATAGGAAGTGTCTTTCCGCCCTTGATACGCTCGATAAGCTCGTTAGCCTCCTCCATGATGGTGAGGTCGGCGGTAACGTTCATATCGAAAACGCTGTCTGCGCCGAGTCTTCTGATAGCGGCAACCATTTTGCCCTCAACATTTGTGCCCATAGGCATATTGAAAGCTTCGCCCAGGGTAGCTCTTACAGCAGGTGCTGTAAAGAATACGACCTTCTTCTCGGGGTCTGCCAGTGCGCTCCAGACCTGATCCTCGTTGCTCTTTTCACGCAGAGCGCCGACAGGGCAGGCAACGATACACTGACCGCAGCCTACGCATGGGGACTCCATAAGGTTCTTATCGAATGCACAGTCAACGCGGGTCTTGAAACCTCTGTCGATCTTGCCGATAACAGAAACGCTCTGAACGTCCTTGCAGGCAGCGATACATCTCATGCACTTAACGCACTTGTTGTTATCTCTGATAAGGTATGGTGACGAGGTATCAAGCTCATACTCGGGGTCGCCGTCGCTTGGGAATCTGTCCTCATCAACGTTATAGTCGATAGCAAGCTTCTGGAGCTCGCAGTTATTGTTTCTTACGCAGGAAAGGCACTTCTTCTTATGGTTTGAAAGAAGCAGCTCAACAGTTGTCTTTCTTGAAGCCCTTACCTTTGGTGTATTCGTCTGTACCTCCATACCCTCGGCTACAGGGTATACGCAGGCAGCTACAAGACCTCTTGCACCTGTTGCCTCGACAACGCAGATACGGCAGGCGCCGATGCAGTTAACGTCCTTGAGGTAGCAAAGTGTCGGGATCTCTACGCCCACGCTCTTTGCAGCCTGCAGGATAGTAGAGCCGGCAGGTACCTCAGCAGGAATGCCGTTTATTTTAAGATGTACCATCTGTACGTTTTCCATAAATAATGATCCTCCTCTACTTCTTGATGACTGCGCCGAACTTACAATTGGACATACATACGCCGCACTTGATACACTTGCTCTGGTCGATAGCCATAGCAGGCAGCTTCTTGCCCGGTGCGGTATAATCTGTCTTGCTGATAGCGGAAACAGGGCAGTTTCTTGCGCAAAGACCGCAGCCTATGCACTTGTCCTTCTCGATCTCAAAGCTCAGCAGGCTCTTGCATACACCGGCAGGACACTTCTTGTCCTTGATGTGAGCTTCATACTCGTTTCTGAACGATTTGAGTGTTGAGAGAACGGGGTTCGGAGCAGACTGACCAAGAGCGCAGAGTGAAGAGCTCTTCATATGGTTAGCAAGCTCCTCGAGCTTGTCGATATCCTCCATCTCGCCCTTGCCGGATGTGATCTTATCGAGTATCTGAAGCAGTCTCTTGGTACCTACACGGCAAGGAGTACACTTACCGCAGGACTCGTCAACGGTGAACTCAAGGTAGAACTTGGAGATATCCACCATACAGGTATCCTCGTCCATAATGATAAGTCCGCCCGAGCCCATCATAGAGCCAAGAGCTACGAGGTTATCATAGTCGATAGGAGTGTCGATATACTTAGCAGGGATACATCCGCCGGAAGGACCGCCTGTCTGTGCAGCCTTGAACTTCTTGCCGTTTGGTATGCCGCCGCCGATCTCCTCGACAACTTCACGCAGGGTAGTACCCATAGGTACCTCAACAAGACCTACGTTTGTGATCTTACCGCCCAGAGCGAATACCTTTGTACCCTTTGAGCCTTCTGTGCCCATAGAGGAGTACCAAGCAGCACCCTTGCGGATGATCTGTGCGATATTGGCAAGTGTTTCAACGTTGTTAAGAACGGTAGGCTTGCCGAAAAGTCCCTTAACAGCAGGGAACGGAGGACGCGGACGAGGCTCGCCTCTGTGACCCTCGATGGAGGTCATAAGAGCTGTTTCCTCACCGCAGACGAATGCACCTGCGCCGAGTCTGATCTCGATATCGAAATCAAAGCCTGTGCCGAAGATGTCCTTGCCGAGAAGTCCTCTTTCTCTTGCCTGCTCAAGAGCTACGGAGAGTCTGTGAACGGCAACAGGGTACTCTGCACGAACGTATACGAAGCCCTGGTGTGCGCCGATAGCGTAAGCGGCGATAGCCATAGCCTCGATGATAGCGTGCGGGTCGCCCTCGAGGATAGATCTGTCCATGAATGCGCCCGGGTCGCCCTCGTCGGCGTTACAAGCGACATACTTTATATCGCCCTGTGAAGCCTTGGCGAACATCCACTTTCTTCCTGTCGGGAAGCCTGCGCCGCCTCTGCCTCTGATGCCCGAATCAAGGACTTCCTTGATAACGTCATCCTGTGACATAGATGTGAGAGCCTTATAGAGTCCCTGGTAGCCCTCTGTACCGATGTACTCTTCGATATTTTCAGGGTCGATAACACCGCAGTTACGCAGTGCGATTCTCTTCTGCTTCTTGTAGAAGTTTGTTTCGGAAAGTGAGATGATAGAGCCGTCCTCGTGAACAGTCTCCTTATAGAGCAGATCCTTGCAGACATTGCCCTCTTTGAGATGCTCCTTGACAACTCTTCTGACGCCCTCAGGTGTTGCCTGTGCGTAGAATGTTCCCTCAGGGTAAACGATCATGATAGGACCGAGTGAGCAAAGACCGAAGCAGCCTGTTCTTACAACAAGGATCTCGTTCTCGATGCCCTGAATTTTCAGCTCGTCCTCAAGTGCCTCAAGCACCTTTTTGCTTCCCGATGACTGACAGCCTGTACCGCCGCAGACAAGAACCTGCTTGCGATAGCCTGTTTTTTCAGCGAGCTTTACGCCTTCCTCGGCGATAACACGTCTGACTTTGATAAGGTCAGCCTTTTCGTCTCTTATCTTATTAAGTTCATTAATGGTCATTATGCTTCAGCGCCTCCTTCTTTGTAAGAGTCAAGGATCTTCTTGACCTGATCCGGAACGAGTCTGCCGTAAACTTCCTCGCCGATTGTCATAACAGGTGCAAGTCCGCAAGCGCCGACACATCTGCATGAATCAATAGAGAACAGACCGTCCGGTGTGCACTCGCCGCTCTTGATGCCGAGCTGATTCTCGACTGCCTCAAGGATCTTTGCAGAGCCCTTTACATAGCAGGCTGTGCCGAGGCAAACGCTGATCTGGTGCTTACCCTTTGGTGTAAGCGAGAACTGTGAGTAGAATGTTGCTACTCCGTACACTTCCGACAGGGAGATGCCCAGTCCGTCGGCAACCATCTGCTGGACCTCAAGCGGCAGGTATCCGTAGATGCCCTGTGCCTCCTGAAGTACAGGCATAAGTCCGCCCGGCTGGTCGTGGTGCTTTGCGATGACTTCCTTCAGCGCAGCTTCCTGCTCGGCAGTACCCTTAAATGCGTTCAGGGTTTTTTCTGACATAAAATAACCTCCTCAAAATTTTTTGCCATAGCTGTATTATAGTAAAATAGCAAATACATAAAACATGGCACAGCGGAGCTATGCATACCCCAATATGCCACAATATGATTATACAACAATACTATTAAAAAAGCAAGCAAAAACCTTGATTTTCCACTTTTTTCGCTTGCCGGGATGCTTGCGAAAAGCTGTTTTCGCTGTGTGTTCACCGCGGGTTTAAATTTTGTGATTTTTGTGCAAACAGCCGCTGCAAAATAGTGAACTGTGCACAATACTTTTGGCTGAATTTGTGTTTAATGGGTTTAGTTATCAAAACGAAAGTTAATTATTGAGCGAAATTTTCGTAAACCGTTACAGCATACCGAATTTGTAGGATTATTAATTTCTACGAATTACATAAAACAATTACTTGATTTTGTGGTATAATTACATACATTTTCAAGCCAAAAATGCAATAATATTACATTATCGCTCCGAAAAGTTTGATTATTCCATTTTCGTTCAGATTTCTAAACTATTCCGTCCGCGGAGTTGCTTTTTGCTAACTGCAAAACCTGCGCAAACACGCGGTTTGCAAGGCATAGTTTTGAAAAACTAAACCCAATACACACGAAAACAGGTCAACCGAAGTTGACCCGTTTCGTAGTAAGGAAAGTAAAATGAATTAAAAATGGAATTAGTCAGTTTTAGCAGCGGACTCCCTGATGCCTATGTAGGCAAGCATAGTTTCAACTGCGCCGTCGATACCCGTTCTTGAGGTGTTGATGCAAAGGTCAAAGTTCCTTGCCTCGCCCCACTTCATATCGGTGTAGTAATTATAGTACGATGCGCGGCGCTTGTCGGTCTTTTTGATGAAGTCCTCGACCTTGTTCTTCTCAATGTCATAACGCTCTAAAATACGCTTTTTCTTCTCGGCGGTATTGCCGTTGATGAAAAAGTTGATGACGTTCTTTTCATTCTTCAGAACATAGTCGGCACAGCGCCCTACGATAACACACGGCCCTTTTGCCGCGATGTTCTTTATCGTATCGAACTGCGCAAGGAAGATCCTCTGGTTGATCGGCATTTCAGGCTCGATGCGCCCGTCTGACGAAACGGGGTAGTTGCCGACCACCAGCGAGTACAAGAAGCTGTTGGTGTATGCCTCGTCATTTCTGTCAAACAGCTCACGGCAGATGCCGCTCTCTTTCGATGCGATCTCCAGAAGCTCTTTATCGTAGAAGGGTATATGCAGCCTCTCGGAAAGCCGCTTGCCGATCTCGCGTCCGCCGCTTCCGAATTCACGGCTGATGGTTATTACTGAATTCATCTGACAAGCTCCTTTCCTCACCATTTCGGTTTTCTGCTGTAATTGTATTATACCACATTTTCATCCGTTTGTACACAATTTCTTCGCAAATTCTTTCACAAATTTTCATACGCTCTTTTGGTTATTTTGACAATAGGCATAATACACAGGGGCGATATTGTTGTATAAATTGACAAAACCGCCTGCTATACGTTGATAACAGACGGCATTTGCATACTAAATATTGTTGTTTACTCTTATAACTAAAACACCGCCGCGTAATTGGGGAGGACCCTTTTGAAAAAGGGTCTCTCCCCAAACCCCACCCCTAAAACTTTTATCTCTTTTTCGCCATTTGGGGACACGTCCCCAAATAACGAAAAAGTGGTGAAGGCTTAGAAGCAAGATTTGAAGAAAGAACTTTCAAGAGAACTCCACAATTGCACGATGCACATACTGCGGTAAATCCGCATTTGTTGAGGTATACCTGTCAAGCAACCGTGGGTATTCTCTTGGGAGCGTTTTTTCTCAAACTCTTTTTCTGAACTCTACTACTTTTTCGGGATAAGGTGTCGCAGACACCTTGTGCCGAAAAAGCAATAAGAGGTTTAGGAAGGGGGTCTGGGGGAGAACCCTTCTCCAAAAGGGTTTCCCCCAGCTGCTCGGCACGCATACCCCGATAAATACTGATTTATCTGATAGCTGCGAAGCCTTTTTCGATATCCTCGATGATATCGTCGACATTTTCAAGGCCTACGGAGAATCTGACAAGTCCGCCGTCGATACCTGCAGCGGCGAGCTGTTCGTCGGTCAGCTGGCGGTGTGTAGCGGAGGCTGGGTGAAGCACGCAGGTACGGATATCCGCAACGTGTACCTCGTTTGAAGCAAGCTCGAGGGCATCCATAAACTTGACTGCTGCATCTCTGCCGCCCTTGATGGACAGCGAGATAACGCCGCTTGTGCCCTTTGGCATATACTTTTTGCCGAGCTCGTAATACTTATTGCTCTCAAGACCCGGATAGTTGACGCTTTCGCACATACCCGACTGCTCGAAATACTTTGCGACTTTCAGCGCGTTCTCGCAGTATCTGTCCATTCTGACAGCGAGAGTTTCAAGTCCGAGGTTGAGCAGGAAAGAGGAGTGAGCCGCAGGATAGCAGCCAAAGTCGCGCATCAGCTGCATTCTTGCCTTGACGATGTACGGCGCAAAGGGATAAGCCTTTGTATAGATAGTGCCGTGGTAGCTCTCGTCAGGCTCGGTGAACTCGGGGAACTTGCCGCTTGTCCAGTCGAACTTGCCCGAATCTACGATAACTCCGCCGCCCTGTACTGCGTGACCGTCCATATACTTTGTGGTGGAGTGGATAACGATATCTGCGCCCCACTCGATCGGACGGCACAGGTAAGGCGTTGCGAAGGTGTTGTCGATGATGAGAGGCACGCCGTGTGCGTGAGCGACCTTTGCGAACTTTTCGATGTCAAGCACGGTGAGTGCGGGGTTTGCGAGAGTTTCGCCGAAAACAGCCTTTGTGTTATCCTTGAAAGCCTTGTTCAGCTCCTCCTCGCTTGCGTCGGCATCAACGAAAATGCACTCGATACCCAGCTTTTTGAGGGTGAAAGCAAACAGGTTGATAGTTCCGCCGTAGATGGTGGCGGCAGAAATAAAGCTGTCACCTGCTTTGAGGATATTGAGCAGGCTCAGCAGGGAAGCTGCCTGACCGCTTGAGGTACACATTGCTGCGACACCGCCCTCAAGTGCGGCGATCTTCTTTTCAACGCAGTCGGTGGTAGGGTTCTCAAAACGCGAATAGATAAGGCTCTTGGTAGGATCGTCGAAAACGTCGGCTACGTCGCTTGTCTTATCGTACACATAGGTAGTTGACTGAACGATAGGCATAACTCTCGGTTCGCTGTTCTTTGGCTTGTAGCCCTCGTGCAGACATTGTGTTTCGATCTTCATTTTACATCAGTTCCTTTCGATTTATGATATATATTTTTTGTTGTTTTTCTTCGCCCTTTTTACAAAAGTGTTCCTGCGATAAATCAGAATTTAGCATCTTTGACGCTAACAGTGAATAGTGAATAACGAATAGTGAAAAGTTAATAGTTAAGGTATCGCCTGCGGCGATGTATTAAAAAATATGTGAGCGAAGCGAACACCACAA
>Ga0256404_1011179_pt1 | contig 12129 bp, 8 predicted proteins | sample RumenRJG_01DNA_FD_185990 | JGI IMG/M metagenome (GOLD analysis project Ga0256404, IMG submission 185990) | Bovine rumen microbial communities from Lethbridge, Alberta, Canada - RJG_01 | ecosystem: Host-associated > Mammals > Digestive system > Stomach > Rumen | place: Canada: Alberta | collected... | reverse complement strand
TGCAACTAAGTACTGGATAACAGTCCTTACAGGACACTTGTTTCTACAAGTTTGCAAACGCCTCAGTGGAGGCACCAGTATGATTTTTGAGGGTTAAATAATAACAGCATTAGCAGTTATTCGCTCTGTCTGGAATGTGAGAGTTTTAGAATATGAACGCGAACGATAAATGCTTAATGTCTGCGCTTGATAGCGTGGGCATTTGCTTATCAGCGTTCAGGCATCTCTCACAGCCACAGACATGATAAGTGTCCGCGCTTTTTTGTGTCTGTGTGTTTGTGGGGAAGCTTGAAAGTGGATAAGTGCTATGCTCCTAAAACTATAGTGCAGACATGGCAAGGATTTACGATAACCTTGAGTCTAAATTTGTACAAGGCTTACATGACCTCATCACTGATGTAGGCATCAAGCGTGTAGACTTCTGCGTAGGCTATTTTAACCTACGTGGATGGGATTTAGTTGTGAATCAAATAGACCAGATACCAGGCGATTTTGTTTATGAGAACGACAAAGAAGAGTTTCGTTGTTGTCGCTTATTGATAGGCATGCATCAGCCTGATGAAGAATTGGTTCGCAGACTATATTCTGACCCACAAATACCTGATGCTGCTTATGTACAACAATGTAAGTTAGAGATTGCCCGCAATTTCAAGAAACAACTTCTTTTGGGTATTCCCACACAAAGAGACGAATGGACTTTGCGTCGTCTTTCTGCTCAACTAAAAGAAAACAAAGTCTGCGTAAAACTCTATGTGGCTGAACCCCTTCATGCAAAACTATATTTAGCTTATAGCCCAGATTCCAATCGCAACAAAATCTCTGCCATTCTTGGCAGTAGTAATCTGACATATTCAGGCTTAACCAAGCAAGGCGAACTAGATGCTGACATCGAGAACAATCGTGACTTGGAAGCATTGAGGGATTGGTTTGAAGATAGGTGGAACGACCGTTTCTGCATTGATATTACCCAAGAATTGATAGATGCTATTGATAACAGCTGGGCAGGTGAAGAAATCATACCACCATACTACATTTATCTGAAAACTGCATATCATCTTAGTGCAGATGCACGTAGTGGTGTGAAGGAATTTACACTACCCCCAGAGTTCCAACGTGAATTGTTCGATTTCCAGCAGACAGCAGTAAAGATTGCAGCTCGACATCTGAATAGTGAGAAGCGAGGTGGTGCCATGATTGGTGATGTTGTAGGTTTGGGTAAAACAATTACAGCCTGTGCCATAGCAAAAATCTATGAGATGACTTATGCCAGCAGCACGCTTATCATTTGTCCAGCTAACCTGCAAGACATGTGGGACAAGTATCGCAAGCGTTATGATTTAAAGGCTGACATTATTTCAATAGCCAAGCCCATTGACGTAGACAATGCCAGATATTACAGACTGATTATTGTTGACGAAAGTCACAACTTACGCAATGACCAAGGAAAACGATATCAAAACATCAAGGCACTTATTGAGAGACAGGATTGTAAGGTACTGCTATTGACTGCTACCCCTTACAATAAGGATTTCTCAGACCTTAGCAGTCAATTAAAACTCTTCATTAGTGAGGATGATGACCTTGGCATTCGCCCAGAAGAATATATCCGTTCTTTGGGTGGTGATCGTTCTTTCTTACAGAAACACAGCGAAGTGTTTATCCGTAGTATTAAGGCATTTGAGAAGAGTGACAACCTTGATGATTGGCAGGAATTGATGAAACTCTTCTTGGTTCGTCGTACACGCACTTTCATTAAAGAAAACTATGCCAAAACAGATGAAGCCACCGGAAGAAAATACCTGGAATTTAACGATGGACACCAAAACTTCTTCCCAGACAGAATACCCAAGGCAGTCAAATTTAAGACCACCAAAGGCGATCAATATAGCAGGCTCTATTCTGATGAGATGATTGCCATAATGGAGGAACTTCGTTTGCCTCGTTATGGCTTGTCTCAATATGAAGATACCACAAAAACAGCCCTTGCATCAACCACAGATAAACACTTGCTGGAAAATCTTTCTCGTGCAGGTAAACGCATGATGGGATTCTGTAAGAGCACTTTCTTTAAGCGTATTGACAGTAGTGGATTCTCATTCCTACTTACTCTCTATCGTCATATTCTGCGCAATGCTGTATTTATCTATGCCATTGAGAACAAACTTCCATTGCCTATAGGTGATGAAAACAATCTTCCGGAAGAATGGATAGAAGACGAGGATATCAACGATATCTTCAGTCAGAACAATGACGAAGAGGAACAATTGGGTGATGAAAACTTGATAGAGATTCCCACTGACATGAAGGTCTACATGGAGAAGGCTCGTCAATACTACATGCTGTTAACACAGAAAAACAATGTGGCATGGATTGAATCAACCTACTTCAAACGTACTCTTAAATCCCACCTCAAGCAAGATTGCGACAAGATTATCCAAATGATTTTGCTCTGTGACAAATGGAATCCACAGACAGACCAGAAGTTGAACAAGTTGGAAGAAATATTGAATAAGACTCATAAGGATGACAAGGTGCTCATCTTTACCCAATATTCCGATACAGCCAACTATGTTTATCATCAACTTCGCAAGCGTGGCTTTACCCATTTAGACAAAGCTACTGGTGGTAGTAAGAATCCTACAAGTATAGTGGAACGATTCTCGCCATTGAGCAATAAGGCAGATGTGACTCCTAGCCAAGAACTAAGGGTATTGGTTGCTACTGATGTACTGTCTGAAGGTCAAAACCTGCAAGATGCTCACGTCATCGTAAACTATGACCTGCCCTGGGCAATAATACGATTGATTCAGCGTGCAGGACGTGTTGATCGTATTGGACAGGAATCAGAAGAGATATACTGCTATTCTTTCTTCCCTGCTGATGGTGTAGAGAATATCATTCGACTTCGCGCCAGATTGAATGCTCGTATTAATGAGAATGCCAACATCGTTGGAAGCGATGAAGTGTTCTTTGAGGGTAACGAGCAGAATCTGATGGATATGTATAACGAAAAAAGTGGTTCGTTGGATGATGAGGATGACAATGATGTTGACTTGGCTTCTCAGGCCTATCAGATATGGAAGAATGCCACTGATGCAAATCCCAAACTCAAACAGATTATTCCTGCACTTAGCAACATTATCTATTCTACCAAGGCTGCAACAAGTGCAGAAGAAGATGGTGTTATTACCTATGCCAAGACGCATAATGACTATGATGTGCTAACATGGTATAATTCAAATGGAGAAATCATTAGCCAGTCACAGAAGAAGATTCTGCAAGCGATGGCTTGTAGTGCTGACGAGCCTGCTTTACCAGCACTTGATAATCACTTTGACTTGGTAAAGAAAGCAGTAGATGGAATGAAATCAGAATCCACCAGTGTCAGTGGTATTCTTGGAAATCGATTCAGCACTCGCTATCGTGTCATCGACTTATTGGAACATTACTACCAACAGCCCCCAACGCTTTTCTTCGATGCAGACAAGAAGCAATTGTTGAAAATGGCTATTGACGATGTTTACAACTTCCAATTACTGGAAGGTACCAAGTTTATACTTGGACGTATGCTGCGAACCAGTACCAATGACGATATAGTAGAATCCATATTGGAAATGCACAAGAATGGAACATTGTGTCGCATTGACGAAGATCATAATAAACAAAAAGACCCCACCATTATTTGCTCGATGGGACTAAAAATCTAACAAGCTATGAATAAAAGATTATTCAATCAGTATATTGCAGATAGCAATTTTCGCGAGTTGTTTATCCGTGAAATGGGATGGAATAACCCCAAGGGTCAAACATCATTCGACATCACGATAGATGAAAATACCTATGGTTTTCAGCAGATAGCAGATCGTAGTGGTTTTCAGGTGTTGACATGCCAAGTTGATAGCATGCCTACATCATCTGTCAGTAAGAAGATTGACACTCGTCTGCGCAAGTTGGCCAATGACTATATCTGCATCTATCATCTGCCTAATTCTGAACATCATCTTTGGGTAGTGCCTGTGAAGAAGGTGGAAAAACGAGACCTTGTACTGGTTGAATACGAAACAGCTGCCAAGGCTGACTTCTTGTTTGAGAAAGTGGAAGATATGTGCTTCGACCTTGACGAGCATACCACCATCATGGATGTGAAGGAACGTGTTCAAGCAGGCTTTATCATCAACTCAGAGAAGATAACCAAAGATTTCTATACGGGCTTCCGCAAGGAGCACACCAACTTTGCCAAGTATATTACTGGTATCGATGATGACATTACGGACCTGAAGAAAAATCGTAATAAGCAATGGTACACCAGTGTGATGCTCAATCGTTTGATGTTCTGTTACTTTATCCAGAAGAAAGGCTTCCTCGATAGAAACGTGAACTACTTGCGCGACAAGTTGGCTTGGGTTAAGAATGAAAAGGGTGAAAATCGTTTCTATGGCACTTTCTATCATGGTTTCTTGATTAGCCTTTTCCACGATGGTCTGAACTCTCCACGCCATCAGCAGGGCTTTGTGCAGAAATACGGACGCATACCTTATCTGAATGGTGGTATGTTCAGCATTCATGAACTGGAAGAGAATTATTCTATAGATATCGCAGATGAGGCCTTTGAAAGTCTTTTCTCCTTCTTTGACCAGTGGCATTGGCACCTTGATGATCGTTTGACAGCCAGCGGAAAGGATATCAATCCGGATGTACTTGGCTACATCTTTGAACAGTATATTAACGATAGAGCCCAGATGGGAGCTTACTATACCAAAGAAGATATCACAGAGTATATAGGTCGAAACACCATCTTACCATTCTTGATGGATGCCACAAAGAAGGTAAACGAGAAACCGTTTATGACTAATGGTGCTGTATGGCAGTTCCTTAAAGAGAGTGGCGATACCTATATCTATGATGCAGTCAAGAAGGGTGCAGGTCTGGAGATACCGGAAGAAATAGCCATTGGTATTGACACCACGAAACCAAATCTTTTGGAACGTCGTAGCCATTGGAACGAAAAGACACCCGAGGCATTTGCACTGCCTACTGAGATATGGCGCGAAACTATAGAGCGACTTCAGCGTTACGAGAACATCAAATCGAAGATAGAGAATGGTGAAATTAATGAGATTAATGATTTCATAACCTATAATCTCGATATTCGGCAATTTGTGCAGGACCTCTTGGCAACAACGGATGATCATCTATTCGTAAAGCATTTCTATGCTCAGTTGCGCAAGGTAACTATCCTTGACCCAACATGTGGTTCTGGTGCATTCCTCTTTGCCGCCCTTAATATCCTTGAACCACTTTATGAAGTGTGTATTGACAGAATGCAGGAGTGGAATAAAGAGAACAACAATCAGTTCAAAGAAGAACTGAGCGAACTCAATGGCAAGTACCGCTCTAACATTCGCTACTTCATCTATAAGAACATCATACTGCGTAATCTCTATGGCGTAGATATCATGGTTGAGGCAACTGAAATAGCCAAACTCCGTTTGTTCCTAAAGATGGTAGCTGTGGTAGATGTCAATCCTCGTGAGGACAATCTTGGTCTAGACCCATTACCTGATATCGACTTCAATATTCGTTGTGGTAATACGCTTGTTGGCTATGCCACCGCACAAGATTTGGAGAACGACTTGAACTATGGCGACATGTTTGCTAAAGAAGAATTTCTGGGTCAAGTCCATACAGAAATGGATAAAGTCGCACTAACATATGACGCCTTTAAGAAAGTACAGTTAGAACAAAGCGCAGACCTTGAAACATATCGACAGGCAAAGAAAGAACTGAAAGAGAGACTTAAGAAACTGGATGAACTGCTGAACAAGAAGTTATTTGCATCGACAGTCTCAGGTGGGCGAGTTAAATATGACGATTGGCTTAAGTCTCATCAACCTTTCCATTGGTTAGCTGAATACTATGATATTATTAAAGGTAATGGAGGATTTGACGTGATTATTGGTAATCCACCGTATGTGGAATTCCCAAGTAAAGATGTTCAATACTCTTTTGAGAAGCTGCAAACTTCTGAATGTGGAAATTTATACGGATGTTGTATAGAAAGGGCACTTGATATTAGCTCAAAAAAAGGAAAGTTTAGTTTTATAGTTCCAGTCGCTATTTCCTGTTCAAAACGAATGAACGATGTTATTACCATTCTTAAAACAAAATCGGAGGTGGTATATTTCTCACATTACGATGATAGACCTGGAAAACTATTTGAGATGATAGAGCATCTTAGAGCTTGTATAATAATATCATCTAAAAGTACAGAAACAGCACCATCTATCTTTTCTACTAAATATAATAGGTGGTATACAGAAAATAGAAGTAACTTGTTTTCTAATTTATGCTATGATAATGTAACTGAATTCGTGGATTCATATACGATTCCTAAATTGTCATATTTGATAGAGTCAGATATCAATAGAACTATTCGAAAGCAAAAGGATTCTATAGGATTAAAACAGTCTAAGACGACGAATAACTACGTATATTATCGAGCTGCAGGTGGGGGTTATTTTTTGCTTATAAAGAACCAAAAGAGTATCACTTACATTAATGGTGTTCTTGAGGATGTAAAAGCAGAAAAAAAGATTAGTCTTTTCTCAGAGATAGATAATTCTATTATTGGCGCACTATTATCATCCTCTCTTTTCTATTGGAATTACATAGCATACACTGATTGTAGAAATCTTCAAAAATCTTTTATAGACGCGTTTAAGATGCCAACAACTATTGTCAAAGACCATCAATTATTAGCTGAGGGTAAGAAGTTGTTTAAAGACTATGAGAAGAAAAAGTATACAAAATCGACACATTATAAAACAACAGGAAATGATGTTGTCTATGATGAATACTATCCTAAAAAATCCAAACCTATCATTGACGAGATAGACAAACTTCTTAAAACGCATTACGGTTTTACAGAAGAGGAACTTGACTTCATCATCAACTACGACATCAAATATCGTATGGGCGATGAGTTAAACGAAAACGAATAATGAATAATTATGGCAAAACTAAGTTCTCAAATTAAGGCTCTACTTCCTTTTGATAGTAAGATGAAGGTTGACGAACTCATTGTATTACTTAAACAGAGAAATACGAAGATTGATACTCAGATATATAATAGAATCTGTGGTTATATTGGTAATTCTAAATTAGAAAAGTATTTCTTAAATTCAATAGATGGACTTTACATAAAAATAAAGGAGAAAAGTAACGTACAGGGGCCAATATCTGTATCGCCATTAGTGGATAGTCTTAAACCATTAGATAGCATTGCCAAAGTTAACAGCTTAATCGATGCAATAAAAAAAACTGGTGGAGTGATATCTGCGGATGATAAAATAAATGTCTATCTAAAGATCTGGGATCCAAGTTTAAAGTCATATTGGGCTGCAAAATGTCAAAGAGAATTAAGGATTACATATTTATCTCCAAAACAAGAAAAAATCCCAATTAAGAAAAAGAAGAATAAAAATAAACCACACTCTTTTAGTAATCCAGTAGAGAGGAAGAAAAGAACACATGGTATAATAGACCCTAATAGTTCTGATTACAACAATCAAGTACTGAAAGAAACTTTGAAATCAAGATATGCAGATTATGAATACGGACTTTCTGATTGGTAATAATGTATAAATAGAATTAGTATGAAAGAGACGTTATATGATGTAGCTTCAGCTATTAATGAAGCTCAACCGAAATATAAAAAGGAGCATATTCCTGTGGTTGCCAGAGTACATGGTGATTTTGATGGAGAGGACAGAACTTATTGGTTTATGATGGGTTCGTTAAGCAGGCCAATGTACACGATGCCCCAATTACAAGGCTATGGAATTTTGGTACCAAGAAACTCTTTTGTTGCAACAAGAATTCTGAATAGTGAAGTGGGTACTGATATTGAGTACCAACTAAAAAACAACATTAAGAGGATGGTTAATCACCATATTAGAGCAACATCAAAAGGCGATTTGGGGAACCATGAAATCACAATAGCAGGTGACAGACAAAAATATACTTATAAAGATATTGGAGCATTCCTAACTGCGCTGAGAAAAAACCAAGCAGAAATTGAGCGGAAAGAAAAAGAAATCGCAGAGCAGAAACGGCAAATAGAGGAACTGCGTAAACAGGAAAATACTGCCCATGAACGTTCAGTCTTAACCAAGGGATTGAATAAGATGGAGGAGGAACGTCGAATCTTGACACAACAGCAAGAGGAGATGAACCAACTGACAAAATATATACGTCAGCAAGGTAAACTGCGTTTTAACCCGATTCTTGACCCCGTACAGAATAGAATCAAGACTCAGAACTTGTTTAATGGTATAACAGTTGTCATTGATGGTGGTCCTGGAACAGGAAAAACCACAACAATGATTCAACGACTGAAATATCTTACTGATATTTATGCGATAGAAGAAGATGCATCTAATGAAACGAATCTCTATAAGTTAACTACAACACAACGTGACCATCTCATAATGGCCATCAAAGAACAAAGAGACTGGATATTCTTTTCGCCTTCTACACTCTTGAAAGAATATCTGGCAGATGCGATGAATCGTGAGGGACTGACAAATACTAATGCTAAGGTTTGGTGTTGGGATGAATATAGAAATAAAGTGATTCGTGAGAATTATATGCTTATTGATCCATCAAATGACAATGCTCCATTTAAGGCAAGTCGTAGTAAAGAAGTCCTTTTCTATAATTGTAAAAATATAATAGATGGCTTTTCGGCTTTCTTCCTAGAGAATCTAAAGCAGATAAAGAACAAATTTCCAAAGATTGAAGAAAGTGAGAAGCAATATTTATGGATGAGTATCGCAACAAACATCCAGAAAAGATTTGAAGAAAGCGATAGTTTATCATTACAGCAATTTATCCAATTGTTTAACACGCTAGAGCAGTTGTATAGTAAAGATTGCAAAGAACTATTATTAGAGAATAGGAATACTATAAAAAGGATAGCTGACGAAATCTATATTTTAGGCCAACAAAAACCAGATATTTACGAATCGCTAGCGTCATTAGCTAAAGTAAATAGTACAGAACAGGCTGACGATTCTGATGATGAGCAGGATACGATAGAAGAGACAGAAATATCTGAAGAGGAATATGATAGTACAATTCTATTAATGATTCGCACTTGGCTCAAACGTGTCTGCTATAGCAAGAAGAATCCAGATATTCGGTTAACCCAGAGACAAGAACAAATTAGTAGGTTATTGATGCCAATTCTTACAGATGAGCATCAGAAGCAGATGGATAGGATAGGCGAACTTGCCTTGTTTGAACAGTATGCAAAATATACGAGAGGAATACGTAGCAATCTATTTGGTGGCTTCGCTACCAAATATAAGCGCTTTCGTAGACAAGTTTTGGCTAATAAAGATAATAACTGGAACTTGCAAGAATTGGAAGCATTGCTGAAGCGAAGAGAAGGAAAGGAACTGCATCCGCAAGAACAAGCATTGTTAATAGGTTTTATTAATAACCTCGTAAAGATGGTGCTTCGTATAACGAAGGATGGTATTAATCATCCGTTCGTGATGGCTTATAATGATTTGACTTGCCCCATTATTGGAGTTGATGAGGCTACAGACTTCTGTGAGTGTGATATCTATGCTATGCAGTCTTTACTTTATAATGATTACAATTCTTTTACTTTGTGTGGAGACCTCATGCAGCGACTGACTAAGCAAGGCTTCAAAACATGGAAAGCTATTGTACCTTTCTTAGGTGAGATGATTCCTCTTGAGATGAAAACTTCCTATCGACAGAGTACCGCACTATTGAATGTGGCACAATCGTTATATACTGACACTATAGGAGATGAACCTGATTATGTGGCATATATGAAGTCGACTAAAGTACCAGAACCTCTATGCTATGTTTCTGAGGATGAATCTGCCAAGATTAACTGGATTGAGAAAAGAATCAATGAGGTATATATTGCTTATGGAAAGAAACTGCCATCTATCGCCATCTTCTTAAATAACAAGGATGACATAAAGGGGTTTGTTGACAGGTTGAGAGATACGGACTTTATCTATGATGCCGGTATTGAAATTGTAGATGGTAGTGAAGGCAATGTGCTTGCAAGTAGTAACCAAATCAGAGTGTATCCTATAGATGTTGTAAAGGGAATGGAATTCGATGTTGTATTCTTCCATAATATTGACAACGCCAAAGTTGATGATGACCTGATAAAGCGATATATCTATGTTGGCGTTTCACGAGCTGCTTTCTTCTTGGGAATAACTCTTAATGCTGATAATGAAAATTTAACAAGATACTTTAAGGCTGGTGTGAATTGGTCAAACAAAGTATAACAATTTTAATTGTAAGGTGCTTATGTATTACGAAAATATATTTTGTCCAGAATGTGGTTGTGAAGATGTCATCATGTATGATGATGGGACTTGTGAGTGTCAGGGTTGTGGCTTCGTTTGGAGAGAAGATAATTAGAATGATATAAGGTGACAGATTCTATAGCTTATATTGGCAACAAGGAACTATTGAAGCTAAAGAAAACAGCATTCTTAGCATCAAGCACCATACCACTGAATATGGTGCTGAAGTGCTACGACTGGGCTGCAGGAAAACATGAGGATGGGGAGTGCGTCGTCAGTGGCTTTAGCAGCAAGTTAGAACGGGATGTACTGCATTTTCTGATAAAGGCGAAATGTCCTGTTATTTTAGTCCTAGCTAGGCGTATGTATAGCAAATTACCTGAGGAATTGATAGAACCATTAAATCAAGGGCGCTTACTCATTGTCACAACATTTAATTCTCCACGTCAGACGCGCGTTACTGCTCTCATTCGCAATAAATACGTATGTGAAAAGGCTGACAGAGTCCTCATCGTGACAGCAAACTCTAAATCCAGTTTGACATCTCTTGCAGACGAATTCAAATCAAAACAAATAATACTATCAACAGACTAACGCAATGTGGCTAGTATATCTTAAGTTAATGTATGACAGCTTTGGATGGGCAAAAGTCGTGATATGGCTTTTAATCATCTATTTTGTCGGAGGCTTACTTTATGAGTTGTTCGGCTGGCTAGGTATAGCTATCCCCATATTGCTGATAATAGGCCTTATCGTATATTTTCTCGTCATCGAGCCAAGACAGGAAGAAAGGCGATATAGGAAATTGGCTAAAAAGAATCCCAAGGCTGCAGAGAAATACAAGAATGCTCCAGAGCTGTTTTATCTTGAAGTGGAAGAAAAGGCGAAGCGTGTGCCCAAATTCAAGAAGAAACTATCGAATGAGGAAGCAGAATTGGCATTGCAAAAGGCACTGAAGGAGAATCCTGATGCAGTTAGTGATACAACCTTGCAAGGTGATGATAAAGTTTATCGTGTATACTGGTTGGAAAAAGAAGAACCGAATAACAATTTGTTTTATGTAAACTTTGCCATCAGGAAGGATTGCCAAAGCATGGATGTAACCATTATCAATAAGAGCGATAAGACAATTGAGGTTGATTGGAAGCAATGTAAGATAGATCGTCATAGGGTTCTCTTAGATGGTTTGGATTGGATAGACTTCAAGGGTAACGGGAAGATTGACCCAGGAATGATTTCTACCGTTTCTATTCAACCATCAGAATACAAAGATGGAAATCCTGTGCCGATGTTTGATTTGGATGAGATAAAAGAAAGGGAGATTATATACAAGGTGGGGCTGCATGTAAAGAGTACTGCAACGAAGAAATACCTATATACATATACTGTACATACGAAACTGAGGGTGATTTTCTAATCCCAAAACTACGAAATGAACCAGGGGGACTGGTCTGTTTTAATAGAGTCACCATCGTGTGGCTCTTTTTTATATAATAAGGTGGAAGAGGGAAGAAGGAAGAGGGAAGAAGGAAGATATTGTTTTAATCGACGTAATTTGTTACGCAAAGGTTTTGCTAGATTCGAGAAAAGTGCTACCTTTGCAAATCGATTATGGAAATAGCAGAAAACATAGACATAATAGGATACGAATGGCTGGGCGAAGAGGATGGTTCCGTAATGATGGCTGCGGAAGATTCTTGGAGGGGTCTGGCTGTGGAACTTAATGAGTTGCATTTTGTGAAAGGGGCCGCCTTTGTTGAACAGC
>Ga0256404_1011178_pt1 | contig 12129 bp, 10 predicted proteins | sample RumenRJG_01DNA_FD_185990 | JGI IMG/M metagenome (GOLD analysis project Ga0256404, IMG submission 185990) | Bovine rumen microbial communities from Lethbridge, Alberta, Canada - RJG_01 | ecosystem: Host-associated > Mammals > Digestive system > Stomach > Rumen | place: Canada: Alberta | collected... | reverse complement strand
GTGCCGATGAGAAACTGACGCTTCAGCCATTCAAAACTGATGTATTGAAAGACATCCTACACGACTTTAACCCCGAATATACGCCAGAGGACTTGCTGGCATTGTTTAGCATTACGGGTGGCGTTGCTTGGTATGTCACGCTGCTGCTTGACCGTGGAAAGACCCGTAAGAACAAGATGCTGGCTGCATTGACAGAAGAAAATTCTCCCTTTATCAATGAAGGTAAAAACATTCTGATAGAGGAGTTTGGAACCGACTATGTTATCTATTTCTCTATCCTGACTTGCATTGCCAGTGGTATGAAGACCAGTGCGGAAATCAAGAACGAACTGGGTATCGAAAATATCAGCAGTTATCTGTCACGCCTGGAGGACTACTATGGACTGATTAGCAAGTACCAGCCCATCTTTGCCAAAGAGGGCAGCAAGAAAGTGCGCTACCAGTTGGATGACTGCTTCCTGATATTTTGGTTCCGCTTCTTTTTCAAGTACCAGGCATTGGTGGAAAATAAGGCACTGAAAGCGCTTGGTGACATCATCAAGCGCGACTATGATGGTCTGTCAGGACTGATGATGGAGCGTTACTTCATCCGTAAGTTCCAGGAGGAAGGACGGTACATCGTCGGCAAATGGTGGGACAGAAAAGGCTTCAATGAGATAGACCTTGTGGTGGTTGACCCCATAGGGAAAGAAGCATGGGTATATGAATTGAAGAAAGACGTGAGTCGTTACGACGAGGCCTCCCTCAAGGAGAAAGTTGACACGATGGTAGCCCAGACCCCAGAACTACGCAAGATGACCATTCACATCGGCTTACTCACTAAGGAGGATATGTAAAAATAATATAACTAAACAAAACTTTTTGTATCTTTGCAGCCTCGCTGTTTGAGCAGAGACTTCGCGACCAAACCAAAAAGGCTTTTTTGATTTTTTAAGATGAAAAACGTATTGTATTTAACTTTTTTTTTGTACCTTTGCAGCCGTTTTTAGGATTTCGAAATTAATAGTGCTCGAAATTCATCTTCTGATTTATTCCCTAATCAGAGAGGTTTGTAGCGCATTGTGGCAAACGTGAGGTTTGTCCGAACCATGAAGGTTCATTATTCGTATTTCCGAGGGAAGGAATATTTTTAGTACGAGTAATGAATTGTAAGAGTAAAAATTACATTTTAATGAGTAGTCACAAGAATTTTTGTGCTCTGACAGTCTCGATGATAGTCGGAGCAAGTTGCTGTGTACCTTCGTATGCACAGCACAAGATGAGTCTTCAGTCGCTTTTTGACCTGGCTGACCGTCAGAATCAGCGCATCAAGGTCAGCGAAGCGGCATTGAAGGCTGCTGAAGAAGGGGTGGCATCGGCAAAATCAGCCATGCTGCCAAGTGTTGAATTAGGCGTGCAAGGCTCTTACACGGGCAATGCATTCCTGATGTCGCGAGGTTTCTCTACCAGTGGCACTACAGAGTATATTGTCCCCGGATTGGGACCTCAACAGGTGCAGAATGGCAAACAGCCCACACCACATTGGGGCAACAGCTTTACAGCTCAGGCTAGTCAGGTAATCTATGCAGGTGGAGCCATCCGTTCAGGCATTGAAATGGCAAAGCTGGGGCGCCGGTTGGCAGAGCTTGATGTAGAGAAGAATCGACAAGAGGTGCGTTTCTTGCTTACCGGTTATTACCTTGACCTCAGCAAACTGCAGAACCAGCAGCAGGTGATAGCGAAAAACATGGAGCTGACGGAAAAAGTCATCGCACAGATGAAGGCTCGCCGAGAACAGGGAACGGTGTTGAAGAACGACATCACCAGATACGAACTGCAACTGCAAAGTCTTCTGCTTACAAAGACACAGCTTGATGATGCACAGAAGATTATTCGTCATCAGATAAGCACTGCCATCCACCTGCCAGAGGGAGAGGATTTTGAGGTGGATACGCAGTCGCTTGAAGAAGAGGGAATGGCACTCAAGACACTCACCTCAGAGGAGTTGTGGCAACAGACTGCGGCAGAAAACAATATCGATATCCGTCAGGCTTCGCTTGCCTCAGAAATATCGGAACAGAAAGTCAGAAACACGCGTGCTGCATCGCGGCCATCAGTGGCTGTCGTGGCAGAAAATAACCTGTTTGGTCCATATACCTCTGACCTGATTCCAAAAGATGCCAACGTCAACGTGTGGTTTGTTGGCATTGGCGTGAAATATAATCTGTCAAGTCTCTGGAAGAACAAGCATGCTATCCGTAAGGCGAAGCATGAAAACACCCAGGCACGCGAAAATGTGCAGTTGGCGCGTGAAGGCATAGAGAATGGTGTACAAGCCTGCTATACCAATCTGCTGACCAGCTCGGTAGAGGTTAACACACAGGAGAAACAGGTGGAACTGGCCAACCAGAACTATGCGGTGGTGAAGAACCGTTACGACAACGACCTGGCTCTGCTCACCGATATGCTTGATGCCTCAAACATGAAGCTCTCTGCCGATATGGCTTTGGTCAATGCCCGCATCAATATGCTTTACAATTATTTCAAACTTAAATATATAACAAATACCCTATAATAAGATGGAAAAGAATAAGATAACGACCTATATTTATAATACAATAGTAATACTCTGCATCGTATGCGGTGCTGTTTATGCAGCTAGTCAGTTTATGCATTTCGGTGGTGGCGAAGTCACGGATAATGCACGTGTATGCCAGAATATCGTGCCACAGAACTGCCGCGTGCAGGGCTTTATACGCGAGGTGCGATTTACCGAATTCCAGGAGGTGAAGAAGGGCGATACGCTTGTTGTCATTGAGGATGCCGAGTTCCGTCTGCGTCTGGCTCAGGCAGAAGCAGACCTTACCCGTGCCGAGCGTGGTTCTCAGGGTACGGCAAGCAGCATCCATACCACCAAGACCAGTATCAGTGTGACCGAAGCAGGTATTGAAGCAGCCCGTGTACAGATGGAGAATGCACAGAAAGAGGATGCGCGTTTTCAGAAACTGCTGGAACAGGATGCCGTTACACAGCAGCAGTATGACAATGTCCACACGGGTTATCTGAGTGCCAAAGCCGGCTATGAACAGGCAGTCCGTTCACGCTCTACGCAGACGGCCGTTGTGGCTGAGCAAGGGCATCATCTTTCAGCATCAGAAGCTGCCATCGAACTGGCACGTGCACAGGTGGAGATAGCCCGACTGAACCTGTCGTATTGCTATATTATTGCCACTTGTGATGGCGTGGTGGGTAGCAAGGATATTCATGTGGGACAGTTGGTCAATCCCGGTCAGACAATGGTGAGCATCGTCGATAAGCATGAGAAATGGGTGGAGGCCAACTACCAGGAGTCGCAGATGCCAAATATCAAGGTGGGTGATAAGGTGCGCTTTACTGCCGATGCCGTTCCTGATGTGGAATATTCAGGTGTGGTAGAGCGCATCAGCGACGCCACAGGTAGTGCGTTCTCGTTGATTCCTATCGACAATGCCACAGGCAATTTCGTCAAGGTAGAGCAGCGTGTGACGGTACGTGTGCGGATTGATGCATGCGATGAGGTGAAGAAGTTGCATGGTGGTTATAACGTGGTTTGTAAGGTAGAAGAGTAATGGGAAAACTGACTGAATTTCTGATGAAGGCACCACCGCCACCAGCAGGCATGGGGTTCGCTATGCCGATGATGAAAGGGTGGGTGCCACGCAAGTTGCAGCCTTGGATTTACGTCCTGACGGCGCTGTGCTTCCAATTCTCAGGAGGTATCTATCTGGGTGCTCTCGATGAGATTCGTGGCACCACCAACTTCATGATTGAGGATGTGATGTTTCTGCTCTATGCTACGCTTGCAGGCATGGCTATGTGGTTTCCTATGCTATTTAGGATGAAGTTTCGCTTCACCAATCAGCAGTTGCTATGCACCTCAGCCATCGTGATGGGCATCTGTAACATCATCACGATGCATAGTCAGTCGATGCCTGTACTCGTTGTGGCATGTTTCATTGCAGGCATTGCCAAGATTCAAGGAACATTCGAGTGTATGAGCAACATCCAGTTGTGGATTACGCCAAAGCGTGACTTCGCCGTGTTCTTTCCTGTGCTCCACATCATCCTTCTCACCGCCATCGAGGGTGGGGGATGGCTTGCTGCTTGGATGGGGCATCATTTTACCTGGCAGATGATGCATGCCTTCACCGTAGGCACCATGTCGTTCGTGTTGCTGTCACAGATTGTTCTGTGTCGTCCGTTCTGCCCTATGCCCAACAGGTTCTCGCTGAAAGGAACCGACTGGCAGGGCGCACTGCTCATCTGCGTCACGATGCTCCTGTTCTCGTATATCTTTGTCTATGGTGATCACTACAGATGGTTTGCCAGTCAGCACATCAGAGTGCTGGGAGCTTTTACACTCATCTTTGCAGGACTCACCCTCTACCGACTGATTCACAATCGCTATCCATACGTAGAGCTTCGCCTGCTGAAATGTCGCAACGTGGTACCCATACTCATCGTTACCATATTGGCAGAACTGGCTTTCGGCGCCGAGCATACACTGGAGGAGATACTCTATACTGAAGTTGTCGGACTGGAAGAACTCACCAAGGAGAGTCAATATATGTGGGCATTGCCAGGCATGTTCCTGGGTATAGCGTTCGACCTCTACTGGTTGAAGGTTCAGAAGTGGAAGGTATGGAAACTGATAGGCATAGCCTTCCTCTCCATCAGCGCTTACGCCTTGCTGATGTATTCCACGGTAGGTATGGCGGTGAACATCGAGCAATACCGGCTGGCCATCATGCTCCGCGGCTTTGGTTATGGCGTTCTTGCACCAACCCTGATGTGGGCTTTAGACGAGTCGGTACCCAGTCTTGAGATGTTTTTCATGGGACTGTTCGTGTTCAACATCCCCCATATGTATCTTGGTGGCGCTATGGGCTATGGTTTCTATACCACCATCTTCTCGCATTTCCTGAATGAGGACATGATGCACTACGGTCGCCAGCTGACACTCACCAACCTCGACCTCTCACAAATTGATTTCGGGGCATTCATGGGCGACAGCTATCTCCACTCCATGATGCTTGTGGCCATCAAGCAGGTTTATGGCTACGTCATCTGGTTTGCCCTGCTCCTGGCATCCATTTTCTTGTTGTGCGATATTCCTGCTGTGAGAACCAACATACGCAAAGTACCTCTATGGCCGGTGTTGGCGATAGAGTATCTGGCGAGGAAAAAATAGAACAGTGTAACTATTCCTCCACAGCTGCCTGAGCGACTGTGGAGGAATAAAAATGAATATTACGCTGACATTGATTTGCTACGAAAATGGTGATTTTACGGCGAAAATGGTAATTTTTCAGCAAAAATAAGTAACTTTGCAGCAAAAACAGGTAGCTCCGCAAACATATCTAATGACGGATGATGGAATTATTGCTATATTATTTTGTATGTGTAAACGTGCTGACTTTCTTTGTTTATGGCATAGATAAATGGCAGGCCAGACAGGGTAAGTGGCGCATTTCTGAGGCTACCTTACTGTTGTTTGCCGTTATTGGAGGAAGTATTGGCGCATGGCTGGGTATGAGAGTATGGCGCCATAAGACGATGCATAAGAAGTTTAAGTATGGCATTCCTGCAATTCTCATGATCCATATTATAATAATTGGCTATCTGTCAAAATGGATATAGAAAGCTATCATCGACCGAAGGTTAAATATACGAAGATATGATTCGCGACTTTATTGCCATCGATTTTGAAACGGCCAATCAGCAGCCGTCGAGTGTCTGCTCTGTAGGAGTAGTCATGGTGCGTAATGGGCAGGTTGCTGATAGTTTCTATAGTCTTATCCAGCCCGAGCCAAACTACTACAGCTATTGGTGTCAGCAGGTGCATGGGCTGAGTCAATGTGATACAAACGATGCTCCAGTATTCTCAAAAGTATGGGAGGAATTGGAAGAACGCATCGCAGATATTTTCTTGTGCACCGATGGCAGCAAACAATCAGATGTCGGACTTTTTTCTGGCCAACAGACAATCAATAATCTTCGCTACCAGATTGCGTCAATTCCTTTTGTAGCCCATAATGCTCGCTTTGACGAAGGGTGCCTGAAAGCGGTTTTTAAGGTCTATCAGATGGACTATCCCGATTATCGCTTTTACGATACCCTCACAGCCTCACGCCGCCAGTTCGGTCATATGTTGCCCAATCATCAGCTCCACACCGTTGCTGCTGCTTGCGGCTACGACCTTAAAAATCATCACCACGCTTTGGCCGATGCTGAAGCTTGTGCTGCCATAGCGCTATACATCTTATAGCAAACTTAGCAATGTTGTGATATCTGTCTAATTCACTCCCTTACTCATAATCGTATTCATTATTTTACCCGTTTCTTTCCGTTTTGTATCTGTATTCCCTTCCAGTCAGCACTAACCCTTTGTCCTTGTAGGTTGTAGATTGAAGGTTGAAGGTTGAAGGTTGAAGATTGAACTGCTGGGGTGGTTGGGTTGTTGATGCCCGTTGTAGCCTTGTTACCCAGACGGAACAGTTTTACGCCGTGGCTGGGCACGGTGGTGCTGAAGGAACCCGTGGCGGTGTCGAGGTCTTCGTCTGCCCAGATGTCGTGGACGGGAACGGACTCGGTGGCACCGTAACCAAGCTGCGTGAGGTCGAAGTCGTAAGTCTCTTTCTTGGTGACATAGAAGATGAACTCCATCGTGGTGCCGGATGCTGAGCTGTTGTCGGTATCGCAGCTGGAATCGTAACCGCAGAGGGCGCGGAAGGTCTTCCATGAGTGTCCTGATGGCAGGTCGTAAATGAGGGTACACTGGGCGTTCATGCCGAGGCCCGTATCATATGACTGACCATCGACTTTGAGTGTGCCGCCCTCCACGTTCTTGTTTACATGCAGACTCCCCCACTCCGACTGGTAAGAAGTCTGTCTCAGCGTGGTCAGCGAGGTCTCGTTACCCTCAGCATCGATGAGCACGGGGTTGATGAGGTCGGCACGGTCGTAGGCAAAACCGTCGCCCCAGTTGCTCACCACAATCTTCAGTTGCTCAGCTCCTGTGATGTCGGTTTCCAAGGTCTTACTCTTCGTGCCTGTGCGACTGATGAGACCTGAGCGGGCAGCGGCATCGTCCTGTTCGTCGGTGAGCGGGTTCTGGGCGAACACCATGAAGCGGATGCTCGTCGTGGCTCCCTGCTGACCAATACCTGAGTCATCGGCAGCGGCCATAGCCTTGAAGCGCACCACGTCCATGTCTTCAGGTATCGTGAAGAAGATAGCGGCATTGGCATCGGTGGAGAAGCCGCAGTCGTAGGTGACGCCCATCACTTTCATCTTGCCGCCGTTGTCCACGTTCTTGTTCTCATACACGCGGTTGAAGTAGGACTTGGTGTATTGGCGGGTCTTGTAGGTGCCGGTGAGGGGAACCTCCGTACCATCGCGCAATACGAGCGTGGGGTTGATCCAATCACCGTGGTCGTAGTTGTAGTTGTCTCCACCGTCGTCAACCACCAGCACGAGCGTCTTCTCGCCCTCGGGCCATTCAATATCTACATCCACCGCATGGCCGTCGGTGGTATAGGCCACCACCTCGCTCTTGTAGAGAGCCTTGTTGCCCATCACCCAGCGAGTGTTATCGCGCTGAAAGAGGGCCAGATAGCGGGTGTCACCGATGTGCGAGGTCCAAGCCACGCGACCGTTATCCTCATCGTTCATCACCTGATGAGCATCTTCACCGTATTTGTGCATCTGGTGGTACTCCTCATTGTTCAGGAGCGAGAGGGTGAAGGCATCGTTCTTGGTCATTTCGCCACCGAAGAACAAGGGTGAGTGACAGATGCCCCAAAGGGTCATCATCGTCAGTTGCTCGTTCTGCGAGAGATTGGTCCAACGGCCATTGTCGGCTGCGGTATAGCCTGCATCACCTATGGTCATAGCAATCTGTCCCAGAGGCAGCATGTCGCAGTCGGCATAGTTGCCCGGACGGGTTACTGTTTCCCAGGCATGGGCTTCGTTGAAAACGGCATCCACGTCACTCCAGTTGTCCCACAAGTCATCCATCATGCGCCACATATTGGCATTCTCCAGACACTCTCCTGCATACTGGTACAGCGTCTTGCCAGGCGAGAGCGACAGCACGATGGGACGGTTTGTCTGGTCGATGGCCTTGCGGATCATGTGAATCTCATCGGTATAGAACGGACGCGAGAGGTCATCGATCTTCAGGAAATCCACGCCCCACTCGGCATAGAGGTCCATGATACTGTTATAATAGGTCTGTCCGGCCTCATTGTTCTTCACCAGCAGGTTGTCCTTCAGCCATGTACAGGGCGAGGTGGTGCCGTTATACACCTGACTCCAAGGCGTAGATTCGCTACCTTTCAGTTTGTATGTGCTGCCCATCACACTCTTAGGCACACCACGCATGATATGGATGCCGAACTTCAGACCCATGTCATGAATCTTCTTAGCCAGCGCCTTGAATCCTTCGTTCTTGCCATCCACCATGCACGACGGGAAGCGCGAAGGCGACGGCAGGTAGCGTCCGTACTCGTCGATCACATAATCCTGATCGCCCCGCTGGTTGTAGTTGCCGCCGCCCAAGGACGGATGGTTACAATACCAACGGATGTCCACCACCACATACTCCCAGCCGTATTTCACCAGGTCGTTATCAACTAAATACTGCGCATTCTGCAGCACCTCTTTCTCTGTCACCGAAGAGTAGTAGCAGTCCCACGAGTTCCAGCCCATCGGCGGTGTCATAGCCCAGGTGCGGAAGGTTGCCATCTCTTCTGTGTTCTGTGCCTGCGCCATGCCTAATGAGAGCAGCGCGGAAATGATAGTTAGTGTTAGTTGTTTCATTTTTTTGATTAAATTAAAGTGTTTGTTAGCAGCCAAAACCACCAAGCGGTGTAATCGTAGTTTTCTGCCCGCAAATATACAAATAAAATCCCAAAGCAGATTGATTTTGCCTTGGGATTTATGAATATTTGGGATATTACCCGTAATTCTCAATCAAATACTTCACAAACTGCGGGTCACCGAAGTTGATGGTGCCAGCGTCGTGCTGGTTCAGCTGGGCGATTTGGGCCATGTCGCCATCGCTCAGCGTGAAGTTGAAGATGTCAAAGTTTTGTGCCATGCGCTCCTTGTGGCTCGACTTCGGAATAGCCACGACACCTCGCTGGGTGAGCCAGCGGAGGGCAACCTGAGCAGCACTCTTACCATATTTCGCTCCGATGGCAGTCAGCGCCTCGCTCTTCACGATGCCGTCAACACCTTGTCCGCCAAGCGGTCCCCACGCCATCATCTTCGTGTCAAACTCTGCATGAATCGGTTCGATGTCTGTCTGCTGGATGAACGTATTGCACTGCAGCTGGTTCACCATCGGTTTCAGCTCTACATAGTGGGCAAAGTCGAAGAAACGGCCTGCCTGAAAATTGCTCACACCGATGGCACGAACCTTGCCAGCACGATAGGCCTTCTCCATAGCCCGCCATGTGCCGAACACATCGCCGTAGGCTTGATGGATGAGCAGCAGGTCGATATACTCCGTCTGCAGCTTGCGCAGGCTCTCGTCAATGCTCTTGGCGGCCTTTTCTTCACCGTTGTTCGAAATCCAGACCTTCGTTACAAGGAATAGATCCTCGCGCTTCAGTCCGCTCTTACGCCAGGCATTACCTACACCTTCCTCATTCTGGTAGGCCTGTGCCGTATCAATCAGGCGATAGCCTACGCTTAATGCATCACTCACGCAACGCTCACACTCGTCAGGACTTACGAGAAACACGCCGTAGCCCAATGTCGGCATCTTGACTCCATTTGATAATGTAATGTACTCCATATTATTTCAATCCATTAATCCATTTCTCCACTTTCGCCTTCTCCGTACGCACTTCGTGACCATAGATGCTGAAGCCTTTCTGCACTTTTGCTCCAGGGAACGCATCCTTCACGTCCTCTACACAGTCGGCAAGTCCACTACCTTCATGGGTAGTAAAAGGAATGACGGTCTTACCCTTCAAGTCGTTAGCATGCTTCTTGAAGAAGGTGAACATCACTTGCGGATAAGTGCCCCACCATACGGGTCCCCCTATGAATACGATGTCGTAGCCGCTCATATCTACATCGCCTTCATATTCTGGCAGTTCACCGTTCTTGGTCTCTTCCTGTGCTAACTTGATGAGCGGATTATATGCCATCCCGTCGTACTTGTGGGTGACGATTTCAAACTGCTCTGCACCTGTCAACTCCGTGATGTAGTCAGCAACAATCTTTGTGTTGCCCACCTCGATGTTTCCTACTGCATAGTTGTCTCCCGCGTGCGAGAAGAACACTACAATAGCCTTACTTTCCTTGTTCATAATTTTCTCCTGTTTAGCGCCGCCGCTGCAAGCCGTGGAAACTAGCAATGCTATGGTGGCTGTGATGATACTTTTGATATTCATAATCGTCTGTAGTTTCAAACTCGTTGCAAAGGTACGGTGATTTTTTGATATTTTACTTTCACAAATCACTTCACGATTTTCACTTTTTGCAGAAATCGTTTGTTTATATGATAAATAATGTGTAATTTCGCAGACATGAAGGCAGATTTTCAATATTCTACAGACTTCTATGGAATGAACTCCCGTGAGTTAAGCCACACCTGCATGCACCTGCTTTGCTTGACAGGGGAGGGGAGTTTTGTGTTTAACGAACATTGCTACCACATTGTCAAAAACGACCTGATAGTGATACCGATGCCTGATAGGGTAAAGAACCTGGCGGCTCATGCCGATCTGCAGGTGGAGTGGTTTGCTGCCGACTATAAGTTCCTGCAAAACCTGCTGCCGTCGAACAACTACAGTATCGGGGGCAGTATCTCGCTGAACCAAGACCCCGTCATCAAACTCTCAGATGAGCAGGCACGACATCTGCTTGATGACTTCCATCGTCTGCGTGACCGCATGAACGACTGCCATTTGCAGTTCCATCGTGAACTGATGGGCAGTCTCTGCCTGACGATGATATACGACATCTTTGAGGCCCATGCCCAACGGGAGTCCACAGATTCGCATACTGACCGCACAGCCTACATCGTAAAACAACTGATGGCTCTGCTTGCTACCGGCATCAGCCGAACGGAACGTGACGTGAGCTACTATGCAGCGCGACTGAATGTGTCACCCAAATATCTTTCTGCCACCATCAAACGCGTGACAGGACACAGTGTTACCTCATACATCGACCGTCATACCATACCTATATTAAAAGACTATCTGAATGATGAACGCTTGTCGCTCACCCAGATAGCCGAACTGATGAATTTCGCATCGCTCTCTTACTTCAGCCGCTACTGCACCAAGCATCTCGGTCAGACGCCTAGCGATTACCGCCTGAGTCTTCAACCGAAGAAAGGCAATCTACGCGATTGAATCTCATGCTCTGGAAATGTAAAAGTCCTGTAATCCGAGAGATTGCAGGACTTTTTCTTTTTAATCATCTCAAATTTGATACTGATTTGATACTGCTAGACGTTGAAATTGTCATATAGATGTCAATTTGTCCACTCCGTTGTCGTTTGCATAAGCAGGAGCACTTACTTCAAAAGCTGCCACTCACCTTTTATTTTCGAATGTTCTGGATTTATATATCCAAGTTCCTTAAGATCGTTTATAGCCCTAAGAATAGTGCTTTCGCTTACGCCTAAGTTATCCTGAAGCCATGAATATTTAGCTTTACGATTTAATTTAAGGGCTTCATAAACATTCTTTACTATCATTGAAGGAAATTCATTTTCCGTCATTTTTGACGGTTTTTGATCAAAAATGGTCAAATCTGACCTTTTTTGTGATCGTTTTTCTTCTCCCTCAATTACAAGACCATTAGCAATAGCCTCCTTCATGGCCCTCTCTCCGCGAGGTGATTTACTCTCCGTCACCATAACAGCCGTTTGATAACGAAGCCCCTGATCTACCAAAAAGGAGCAGCACCTTCCCTCGGATGCTGCTCCCTCTATATGACTAATCAGAAATTGTAAGCCTTACGAGACCTCAATGGCCTTGGTGACTTTCTCCTTCGGTTCGGTCTTCGGCATGGTGATGGTCAGGATGCCGTCCTCCACCTTGGCTGAGATCTTGTCCTTCACAACGTCATCAGGCAACACGT
>Ga0256404_1011177_pt1 | contig 12130 bp, 7 predicted proteins | sample RumenRJG_01DNA_FD_185990 | JGI IMG/M metagenome (GOLD analysis project Ga0256404, IMG submission 185990) | Bovine rumen microbial communities from Lethbridge, Alberta, Canada - RJG_01 | ecosystem: Host-associated > Mammals > Digestive system > Stomach > Rumen | place: Canada: Alberta | collected... | reverse complement strand
GCTATAGATATTATAGATGCTATAGATATTATAGATGCTATAGATAATATAGACGATATAGATGCTATAGACGCTATAGTTTAATATAAATGTGTTTCTTGTAAAGCCAAAGGCCGACGAGCCAGCAGGTGAAGACGCAGAACAGCGCCCAGATGAGCGAGCTCCACTCCGCGGGCAGGAAGGTTGTCAGCACGTTGTCGTAGCACACCTTCTGCAGGGTCTTGCCGCCGAAGAAGGGAATGATGGAGAAGGGAATGAGCAGAAGGTCGGCCAACACGTAGAGCGCCAGCGGATTGACGCCGAACACCTGGAAGAAGCCGGTGATGCGGCCCGTGTGGTGGCGCTTGTCGATGACCCATGTGAACAGGGCGAGCAGCGTGCTGGCGATGCCGCAGGTGACCATGGCGAACGTCGGTGTCCACAGCTTCTTGCTGATGGGGCAGAGGTAGGCCAAGAGCGCGCCGGCGAGCATGAGGCAGGCGCCGATGACGAAGAGCCGCTCAATCTTGTCGTTGAGGTCGCGCAGGTTCATGATGACCTTACCCACGCAGAAGCCGATGAGCACATGGCCCAGGGAGGGCAGCGTGGAGAGGATGCCCTCAGGGTCGGGGGTCTCCCACTGGTAGGTGTGGTTGGCGCCCAGCACGGCGTCGTCGACGATGGCGAGGATGTTTGTGGCGTCGTGGGCATAGCCGTTGCCTAACTCAAGGATGATGTAATAGCCCACGAAGAGGAAGGCGATGATCCAAGGAATGAGACGGTGGTTGACCGACAGGGCGATGACGGCGGCCAGGCCGTAGCAGATGCCCAACCGCGGCAGTACGCCGAGGATGCGCTGATGGCTCAGCAGGTCGCCGAAGCCCTTCCACGACGACGGGTCGACGAGGCCGTGGGTGCACTTGATGAGCACCGAGATGGCGATGCCGATGAACCACAGCAGCAGGGCGCGCTTCAGCACCTTCCGGGCGCAGGCCCACGACCAGGTGAAGTTGAACTTACGCAGCGAGAGGTAGGTGGTGATGCCCATGATGAACATGAACGACGGGAAGACGAGGTCGGTGGGCGTGAGGCCTATCCAGTCGGCGTGCTCGAGGGGTGCGAAGCCCTTGGGGCCGCCGGGGTTGTTGACCAGAATCATGCCGGCGATGGTGAGGCCGCGCAGGATGTCGATGGACAGGATGCGCTGGCTCTTCTTCGGGGCGGCTGAAGCCGATGTGGCTTGCGCCGGGGCTGCGGCGGAGTTTGTGTTGATGTTATTATTGCTCATTTGTAAAGGTAATATTTCTTGGCGATGCGGCGGAAGTTGTCCACATCCTTATCCCAGTAAGGCTTGGCGTCAGCCCAGCGGTGGTTCTTGAGGAAGCGCTGGCGTATCTGCTTGGAGCCGCACACCTTGTCAATCATATTCCAGCGCTTCTGGTCCTCGCCCATGGGGTCGTGGTCGGGGTAGAGGCGGTAGAGCTCCTGCAGCGCATACCACTGCAGGTCGCAGAGGTTGGCCTTGCGGTAATCGGTGATATACACCTGAACGCCCTGCAGCTCCTTGCCCTTGCCCGGACCGTAGTAGGGCGTGTAGTAGATGGGCCGGAAGGTGTAGCCGGGCAGGTGGAGCGCGTTCATGGCGTCGGCAAACTGCTGGGCGTTGACCCATTCGGCGCCGATGAGCTTGAACGGCAGCGTGTAGCCCACGCCGATGGAGATGGTCGTGAGTTCACCGATGATGCCCGTGATGCTGTAGAACGGCGCTGTAGAGGCCTCGGGGATGTGGGGCGACGACAGCACCCACGGCAGGCCGGTGTCGTCGTAGGTCATGCGCCGCTTCCAGCCTTTCATCTTCACCACCGTGAGGTCACATTTGCCGCCAATCATGCCCTCGCCGTTGAGCAGCAGCGCCACCTCGCCGGGTGTGAGGCCGTAGACGTAGGGCACGCGGAACTGCGAGACGAAGCTCACGCAGTCGTCCTCGACGAGGTTGCCCTCAATCTTCTCGCCGCCGAGCGGGTTGGGGCGGTCGAGCACCACCACTTTGATGCCGTGTTTGGCCGCAGCCTTCATTATATTATATAAGGTGGAGATGTAGGTGAACGAACGGCTGCCGATGTCCTGGATGTCGTACACCAGCACGTCGATGCCCTGGAGCATGGAGTCGGTGGGGACGCGCGTTTTGCCGAAGAGCGAGAAGACGGGCAGATGGGTGCGGTCGTCGGTGTTGGCGCTGACGGGGTCACCGGCATGCGCACTGCCACGGACGCCGTGCTCGGGGCCGTAGAGCGCCACGAGCTTCACGCCGGGCGCGCTGTGAAGGATGTCGATGTCGGACACGAGATGGGTGTCGACGCCCGTGGGATTGGTGACCAGTCCCACGCGCTTGCCTTGAAGCAGTTTGAAGCCGTCGGCCTTCAGCACCTCGATGCCGGGCTTGACACGCTGGGCGAGGCAAGCCGTGGCTATGAGGCAGAGCCAACTGAGGAGGATTGCGATGCGTTTCATTGTAAGTAAAGGTTTATTTTCGTCCGTATTCGGGGTCAATCTGGCGGCGCACCACAGAGGTGATGAGCAATGTGGCGATGCAGCACGCCATGACCATCCAGAAGAAGTTGACGTAGCCGATGGCCTCCTGGATGTAGCCGGCGACGAAGCCGGGGAGCATCATGCTCAGCGCCATGAACGCCGTGCAGATGGCGTAGTGGGAGGTCTTAAACTCGCCTTCGGAGAAGTACATCATGTAGAGCATGTAAGCCGTGAAGCCGAAGCCGTAGCCGAACTGTTCGATGCAGAGGGCGACGGTGATGATGGCCACATTGGACGGCTGGCAGATGGCGAGGTAGACGAAGGTGAGGCAGGGCAGCGTCATGCAGGCGGCCATGAGCCACAGCGAGCGGCGCAGTCCTCTCTTCGAGGCTACGATACCGCCGAGGATGCCACCGCCGAGGAGGGCGATGACGCCGAAGGTGCCATAGACCAGTCCCACCATCTCGGTGCTGAGGCCCAGTCCGCCCACGGCCTTGCTATGGACGAGGAACGGCTGGCACATCTTGATGAGGAAACCCTCGGGCAGACGGTAGAGCAGCATGAACGCGATGGCCCACAGCACATGCGGCTTTTTGACGAATGTGACGAAAGATCCCATCAGCTCGCTCAGGTTGCTGTTTTTTCTCATCGGCACGTTAGAGTAAATTCCCTCTTCCAGACTATGGCGCGGCATGTCGTTATCCGAGTGAGGCAGTGCGAACGTGTGGTAGAGGGTGATGAGGAAGAAGATGACGGCGCTCACGCCGAGCGTCACTCGCCAGGAGAAGGGAATGTTGTGAGTCTGATGTTCGATGGTGCCTGCGATGAACACCAGCACGCCCTGTCCGAATACTGAGGCAATGCGGTAGAACGTGCTTCGGATGCCGATGAACGCGGCCTGACTGCTCGGACTGTGGGCCAGCATGTAGTAGCCGTCGGCCGCGATGTCGTGGGTGGCTGAGGCGAAGGCGGCGATGATGAACAGCACGAGTGTGAGGGTGAACAGGCTGATGGGCGTGTGACCCGACGCGATAAGCGCGGGCGACGGTGAGGGCAGCGTGAGCGTGAGCAGTGCCAAGAGAATGGTCAGCACGGCCTGCATGGTGACAATCCACCAGCGTTTGGTTCTCACCACATCGACCAGCGGACTCCAGATGCCCTTGAGGAACCAGGGAAAATAAAGCAGGGTCGTGAAGAACGCCATGTCGCCGTTGGGCACACCCATCTTGGTGAACATCATCACCGAGATGTTGTTCACCACGAAGTAAGGCACGCCCTCGGCAAAGTAAAGCGTAGGCACCCACACCCACGGTGTGACTTGTGTGAATTGATTGTTCATGGACCTGCAGTTTAATGGTTCCCGTTGGCCTTGTTCATGGCGATGCGTGCCATGAGTTCCCATGTGCGGATGCGGTCCTTATAGGTGTTGTTGCGGTTTTCCTTTTCGATGGAGAGGTCGCCGTCGGAGTTGTCGTCCCAGCGGCGGCAGCAGTATACGGGGTCGTAGATGCGGCCGATGAGGTAGTGGCGGCTGGCGGCCAGACAGAAGGCGTAGTCCTCACCATAGTTGACGTTGGGCATGGTGATGTCGCGCAGCAGCGGCGAGTACATCGCACGGGGCGCGCCGAGGCCGTTGATGCGCAGGGCGTTGTTGCGGCCGTTCTCGGGCGTCCACTCGGCGTGGTCAATCTTGCCCGGCGGCAGGATGTTCTTGTTGATGTCGGTCAGCTCGTAGGTGCCGAGGATGATGCCTACCTTCTGCTCCTTGAAGGCGTCGTAGAAGGTCTGCAGCGTGTTCTCGTCGAGATAGACGTCGTCGGAGTCCATCTGCACGATGAAGCGGCCGCAGCGTGGGTCGTGGGCGCAGAGGTTCCAGCTGCCGCCAACGCCGAGGTCGCGGCGGTCGGTGACGATGTGGATGATGCGCTCGTCGGTGTATTCATCGACGGCCTCAGTGGTGCCGTCGGTGGAGTGGCATTCGGGTCCGTTCTCAACGACGAAGACGTTGTAGGGGAAGGTGGTCTTCTGCGAGAGAGCGCTGTCGAGGGCGTCGCGGATGGTGCGGATACGGTTGCGCACGGGAATCATCACCGACACCTCAACGGGGAAGTCGCCCTTTGTGGTGTCGACGGGGGTGAACTCGGGCTTCAGGTAGCCGCCAATCTCCTTGAGGTACTCGGTGACGGCCTGCTCCATCTCAATCTGTGAGGCGCGGTTCTTCGGGTCGACATAGTCGAAGAGCTTCTCGCCGGTCTTGCGGTTGTCGAGCTCTACCTCGGAATAGAGGTACTCGTTGATGTGGCTGAGCTCGTAGCGCTCGGCGAGCTTCAGGCGCAGGTCGTAGAAGCCGGCGGCCTGGTAGTCGGCCTTCATGCGTGCGGCCGCGTCTTTCAGGGCGTCGGTGCGGAAGAGCAGCACCGAACCGAAGTTGAAGTCGTCGCGCAGGGCGCCCAACTGGTAGTCGATGGTCGGGGCGTCGGTGCGCTTGCCGTCGGCGGAGATATTATAGTGGTCGGCGTAGGTCATGCCGGCCTTGGTGATGTCGGCCACCTGCACCATGCGGTTGAGGGCGAGGTAGCCCAACTGGATGAACTGCCCTTTGAGCAGCACCACGGTGTAGGGTGTGGTGGCCTTGTCGGCGATGTCCTTCAGTGTGGCCGAAGCCTTGATGTTGCCGTCGACGACGGTGACGCTGTTGACGAGCTCCTCGGCTCCCAGCATCTCAACGTTTCTCTTTGTCTCTTCTTCGTTGCCGCGAGGGACGAAGCAATCGATGATCTTGGTCATTGTGTATTAAGTTTTTTATTGATTATTCGGTGGATGGGGATTATGGGGTTTATAGGGTGGATGGGTTTTATGGGTCGGATGGGCCGACCACTCCTAATTCCTAACTTCTAACTCTCCAACTATCCCGGCTTCATTCGTTATGACGATGTGTCGGCTGTCGATGGGCACGACGGTGTTGATCATCGTGTTGCCCACCTTGTGCTTCCATAGCAGGCGGCCGGTCTTGCCGTCGAGGGCGATGATGAGGCCGTCTTTGTTGGTGGCGAAGACGACGCCGTCTTTCTCGACGAGCATCACGCGGGCATGCTCATAGCCGAAGCCGCAGTCGGTGGCCCACAGCTCGTGCGGCGCTTTGCCGTCGGCGGCATAGCAGACGATGCTGTCCTGCATGGTCTTGGCGTAGAGGCGCTGGCCGTCCTTTGACAGTCCGATGCTCTCGCGCACCTTACTCTGATAGGTGCGCCACAGCTGACGGCCGGTGTTGAGGTCGAGGGCCGTCATGGCGCGCTCGGGGTCGCAGAAGAACACGCAACCGTTGGAGGCCACGGGCCAACAGCCGGCGGGCGAGTAGTGCATGTTGTTTTTCTTAGGCGGCTGCCACGTCCACAGCAGTTTGCCGCTGCGCTGGTCGAGGCAGTAGAACGTATCGACCCAGTCGCCGAACAGCACCTTGCCGTCGGTGACGAGCGCGCGCGTCTCGACGTAGCCCTTGATGCCGTCGGTCTGCCAGATGATGGTGCCGTCGCTCACGCGGATGGCGCGGAACCGGTGGTCGCCGCTACCCACGTAGGCGATGCCGCCGTTGATGGTCACCGCACTCACGTCGGGTGCTGCGGTCTTGACGCGCCACCGCTGCTGTCCGTTCTTTGCGTCGATGCCATAGATACAGCTGTCGGCTGAGGCGGCGACGAGGATGCCTTTGGCGATGGCGGGTGTGCCGATGATGCGGGCACCGGTCTGATGGCGCCACAGCTCATTGCCCTTGCGGTCGTAGCAGACCACGCGGCCGGCGTTGTCGGCCGCATAGACGCGGTTGCCCCAGACCACGGGCGAGGAGAAGATGGCGGCACCCTGACGGCGCGTCCACCGTTCGGTGACGTTGGCGTACTGGCTGTTGACGGCGTAGCTGGGGCGCGGTGCCCAATGGGTGGTGTCGTCATCGTGGCGCGTAGTGAACGGCAGTGAGAGCCAGTGGGTGCGTGCTCCGCCAACGCTCTGCGTATAGACGCGGATGGAGTCGGCGGCGAGGTCGATGAGGTTGAACTGCCCTGCCGTACGGCCTTTCTGCCGCAGGTTGGTGATGTTGGCGATGGCGGGGATGCCGTCGCAGTGGAAAAGGAGGTTGCGGTGGTAATGGCCGTTGATGAACGCCACGACGGGGTAGGGGCGCACGGCGTCGGTCAGCTCGTACCAGTTGTCGACGTCGTCCGGTTGGATGGGCATGTGGGTGACGAGGAAGACGGGGTCGGCGCTGCTGCCTTTGCCGTTACGGCGGAGGATGTCGGTGATGTATTCGATGTCCTCAGGTGCCACGTGGCCCATGGCCATGCGCATCATCGGACCCGTGGGGACGCCGATGAAGCGTACACCTTTATGTTCAAACGTGAAGCGTTCGTAGCCGAAGATTTTGAGGAAGTCCATGCAGCCGCTTTCGCTCCAGTTCTGGTCGTGATTGCCCTCGATGATGTACCACGGCTTGTGGAGCGCGCTGAGCAACTGGTGGGCCAAGCGCAGTGAGGCGCCGTCGCCTGCGTCGGCTATGTCGCCGGTGACGAGTACGAAGTCGATGCTGTCGTTACCGTTGATGGCGGCCACGGTCTGGCGTAGGTCTTCCGTGGGGTTCTCGGCCTTGACATTGATGTGGACGTCGGTGACCACGGCGAAGCGGAATGGCTCGAAGGCCTGCGACGAGAGCGACAGGGCGAGGAAGAGCACGAGGAACCACGCCTTAAAAAGGCGCGGCACACAACGCTGCGGACGAGAGGAACGACGCACGAAGCGTGGACTTATCATATTAAAAGCTAATAAACTCATAAACTTACGAACTTACAAACTCACAACGAACTCAATGACTTAAAAGATAGTCGAGTATGCGCTTCATCATGTCGTCGCGCTGGCCCTGCCCCTTGATGGCCTCGAAGGGGAAGGCAAGGACGCATGAGCGCCAGTGGTCGGTGGCATTGCCCCCAAAGACCACGCCGGCCGACATGCCGTTCTCCGGATAGCGGAAGGCAGTGTAGGCGCAGTCGTCGGCGGGGTCGATGGCGTCGGGCGACTCGACGACATACGACGTGCTGTTGGGCTCATTGTAATATTGGAACGACGTGGTGTCGGCGGCCAACGGCGATACGACGTAAGCCACACGGCCCAGCGAACAGGCACGGTCCTCACGCCACTGGTATTTCAGCACGTCGCGGGCGAACTGCTGGTCGCCCTTGTCGGCTTTGGCCAGCGGGTTGTGCCAGAGGTCGGTGCCGACGTAGCTGCCGCTCACGAACAGGGCACCGCCCGCCTTACAATAGGCGCGCAGCAGCCGCTGCATGGGTTTGTCGAAGGTCTTGAATGCCAACGGATGGAGGCCGGGGCGACCGAACTTCGACTGCTTCTCCTTGCCGAGGATGAGGTCGATGGCGCTGTACTCGGCGGCGAGTGGCTGGCCGTCGTAGGTGGAGTCGGCTGCGGCCGTGGCGAGCGCGGGGTCACTGCTGGCGGCGGCACGACTCGTCGAGACGAAGCTGTAGCCAGCCTTCATGATGCTGCGGCCGTGGAGCGCGGGGTAGTCGAACGTGTTGCCGGCGATGGTGATGTGCTCGTAGGTGGCGTAGCTGTCGCCGAAGCCCGCGGCATCGTCGTGGGTCCAGGGGATGCTGCGGCGGAACTCCTTCATCGGTCCGACATAAGAAATGAGTTGCTTATAGGGTACGCCATTGTCGTATTCGGCCAGGAAGCCGGCCAGCTGGTCGTCGCTGCTCTTGAAGTCGTCGGGTGCGCTGAGGCGGTCGAAGCCGTTGATGACCAGTACCGGTTTGGCCGTGGTCTTGCTGCTGCGACCCACCGAGAGAATCTCCGAGGGGAAGCTCTCGCCGCCGTCGTTGAGTGCCGTCACCTTGAAGCTCACCACCTCGTCGGTGGGGATGGTGGTGGTGAAGGTGGGCTTACGCACCACCGTGCCGTTGTCGAAGTCGCCGTCGCCGATGCGCTTATACACCACGAAGCGCTGGGCGTCGGCCGTGGGCTCAAGCGAGTCGCGCTCGGCCTGCCACGTCAGCACCACCTGTCCTTTCTTATTGAACGCGGTGGCGAAATGAGAGACGGGCAACGGCTGGACGACGTAGGGGTAGCCGTATTCGTTGGAGATGAAGCGCAGGATGCCTTTGTACACGGCGCGGCCCACCATGAAGCCGAAGCGCGGGTCGAGACCGTAGCGCATGTCGGCGAAGTTCTCGTGCGACATGAGTTCGAGCAACATGGCCGGAACGCGTGGTACCCAAGCCTCGAAGTAACGCTGGTTCCACATGCCGCGGCGCGTCCATTTCGGGTCGGCCTGACGGCGCAGGTCACTGGTGATCTGCGTCTGCACGATGTCGCAGAGGTCGCGGTTGAGGTCGCGTGAGGTGCCGTCGGCGAACTTACCGCCGTATTGCGATACCTGATAGATGCCGAGGTTGCCGATGATGGAGTCGCCGCGTACGGTGCCTGCATCAGAGTGGAAGGCGAGCGAGAGGTCGATGGGGATGTTGAGGCCCTTGACGTCGGGGCATGCCTTGGTGCCGCCGGCGAGGTAGTTCACCCACATGCCGCGGTCGCGGTAGTCGTCGGTGTAGTCGTTGGCGCCGTGGGTGGGCGAGTAGATGCTGTCGGGTATGCCGGCCCACTGCATGTAGTAGCGTGCGCCCTCGAGGTAACGGGGATAGCCGCTCGTCATCGGTACGAAGTCGAGGCTCGGCTGGTATGCGTTGCGGTCGGCTACGGCTCCGTCGCGGTGGCCCTTGCAGTATTGTTTGATGTGGTCGCCGTCGCCCATGCGTGCGATGTTACCCATGCCGCCACCGAAGCGTACGGCGTCAGCGGTGACGATGCGGCCGCTCTCCTTCGACAGGTTGCTCAGCTCGACGTAGCCCTGCTGGCCTTTGGTGAAGGCGAAGGTGCCGAGGTAGATCCACGTACCGCCGCCCATGGTCTGGTTGACGGTGAAGGCCGTGGTGCCGTCTTTGTGGTGGACGGTGTAGCGGGCGTCGCTGGTGCTGTTGGGCTCAGTTCGATAGCTCACGTAGACAGCATAGTCGCCGTCCTGTGGGATGTCGGGGGTCCAGGAGATGGTGCTGGCCTCAGTGGCTTTCTTCACCGTCGTGGTCTGGCGGTAGGTGCCGTCGCTGAAGGGGTTCTGGAAGTCGACGTATTGCTGCTGGCGGTAGGCGAAGCCTTTGCCGTCGCCTGTCTGCCAGACGTTGGTGCCGTTGTGCTCGCGGTAGGGCGATGAGGCCAGGGCGCCGTCGTTGTCGACCACCACCTCGTTGGGATTGGTGTCGCGCTCGCGGGGCATCATCACGTAGGCACCCGCATGCTCGAGCATCGGCACGAGGTAGGGCAATACGAAACTCTGGGTGTATTTATCCTCGACACTCTCAAAGAGGCGTGCGCGTTGCCACTCCCAACGGTTGAGGCCCTGCTCGAAGTATTTGCCGTGACTTTGCCAAAGGGCGATGTGGCGGTCCTGCAAGCCGCTCTTCACGCTGTAGGGCCGGTTGAGGTTACGCACGATGGGCGTGATGGTGTAGCGTGTCTTCCCGATGCCCTCGGCGGGCACGTTGTGGAAGCCAAGGTAGCGGATCACGTCGCCGCGCTTAGGGCGGTAATAGTCGGGGATGAGGCGGTTGATGTCGTAGCCGTTGACGTAAACGGAGAGCGTCTTACACTTCAGGTCGGCGGGCAGGGCGTCGGCAATGGTCTTGGTGATGTCGGTCACGTTGTCGGGGCGCATGGGCACGTTCTGCAACGCGCTATTCAAGAAAATCTTAACGCTGTCGGCCGTGATGGCAGTGGAGTCGACTGCTATCTTTCCGATGTTGATGCCTTGCGAGAAACGTTGCAAAGCTTTGGTGTCAAGGTTAAGGGCTTGCGTTGAGTTGGCAGTGGATTGCGCACTGGCCGAAAGCATGCTTAAGGCGCTCATACAACAAGCCGAAATTAGTCTTATAGTTAGGCGCATTTTCAATTGATAACTAGATTACATAATTATTTTACAAAGTTACGAAAAAACCTTAACTGCGATTAATAACTGGTGGTTATTTATGAATTATTAAGGTTTCTCGTCTACCGCCACCAGTCGGTCGGTGCGCTCGCCCTGCCCGCGGTAATAGACGAGGGCTTGGTACTTGTTCTCTGTCTGGTAGAATGATCCCTCGGAGGGGAGAGGCTGAAACGAACCGTCGGGCATGAGTTGAAGGTACTGATAGCTGTAATAGCCCTGTTTCAGGCGTACGGTGGCCTCATAAAGCTGTGTGGCGTCGTTCCAATGCAGTTTATACATCGGCAGGAAGCGGTCGTTGGTCCATGCGGCATTGAGATAGATGTCGTTAGCCTGGCGCGGTGCCTTCAAGCGGAAGTGGACGTTGATGTATTCCGATGCGGTGTTGTTCTCCTCGTTGTCCGAGTTGCGTATGCAGAAGGCGCCGTTGGCATCCTCGTCGTAGACGTAGCTCGGTCGCGGCTCATCGGTCCAGACGTAGGCGTGGTAGTCGTGGCCGTCCCACCGCATGCTTTCCAAGCCCATCGACGTATGGGTGACATCGAGCATCTCGAACTTGCGGTATTCGTTGCCGGCGGGGAAGATGAGGTCGCGGCAGTGCGACCACGACAGTCCGTCGCCGCGTACGTATTGCGGTTGGGCGTTGATGACGGCGTTGTCCCATCGTCCGTTCTGCATGACGACGGTGTGGATCTGCTCCGAGGGCCTTGTGACGCGCAGTGCGCCGTAGTCGACGGTCATCTCCACCTGCTGGTACCGGTGGTTAATGTCGATGTCGGTGTTGCCCGTGATGCTGAGCCCGACCCTCATTCGCGGTTCCACGACCATAAAGCAGGCGGTGAGAATGGGCTGGCTGTCGTCGTTCTCGTCGTAGACCGTCACGCGGTAGTTGCCGCCGATGCGCGGCGCACATTTGTCGTTGGGCAGAGTGAAGGCGTAATGGGTGTAGATGGTGTTGGTGTTGATGGACTGCTCGTTGTCATCGATGAGGTTGCCCGAGGCGAAGCCGTTGACGTAGTCACTCTCGAAGAGCTCGGTCGACGTGGTCCAGTCGGCCTCGCAGTGGTCGATGCGGTAGCAGTAGCGGTGCTCGACGTGGGAGAACTCATCGAATCCGATGGTGACGTGCTCGCCCTGTCCGAGGGTGATGATGGGCATGGCCATCCAGTCGTCGTTGGCGATGACCTGCAGTGAGGCGATGTTAGGCGCGATAATCTCGTTGCGCTGGGCGTGGGCGGTGAGCGCGAAGAGGCAGAGAAGGAGAGCAGTGAGTCGGGTCATGGTGTGTGAGGGCTGTTGATGATTGAGTTGCGGCAAAGATACGCTTTTTCGGGGGGATGGCAAAGAAATGGCGGCATTTATCCGCGGAAATCATTAAATTGTCGTCGCTTGGGGATATTTCCTGGCTTTCCGCTTTGCATTAAGGAAAAAGCGTGTTATATTTGCAGCAACCTAAATCGAAACCGCTATGAGCGCAGAATTCATTGACCAGCGTGGCGACTACCATACGCTGAAGGCTTTCCAGAAGGCGGAGTGCATCTACGACATCACGTTTTACTTTGCCCATGAGTTTCTCACTATTGG